>Ga0065711_1037724_pt1 | contig 19514 bp, 18 predicted proteins | sample Hoacrofraction12_FD_59098 | JGI IMG/M metagenome (GOLD analysis project Ga0065711, IMG submission 59098) | Hoatzin crop microbial communities from Cojedes, Venezuela - Epithelial fraction 12 v2 (version 2) | ecosystem: Host-associated > Birds > Digestive system > Esophagus > Crop | place...
TTTTTTTTTTTGGGTTTTTTTTTTTTTTTTTTTTTTTTACTTTTTTTAACTCTCCTATTCCTGACGCAAAGAGTATTTGGAAAGGAACAAATCCATACCTTTTCAATCAGTAAACCAAATGCAGTTTCCACTTGAGCAAACATTCCATCAAAGGCTACCAAAAGCATCTGACCAGCTGACATTTTGGGAGTTTCATCAACTGATCCATTTCTTGGCTGAATCAGCTCACCATACTGAGCATGAAGTACTCTTTTTTAAAAAAAAAAAAAAAGAAACAACATGTTTTTACTTAGTCTACAAGAAATAAACATGATTTTCTTAAACTGACTGATCCCATAGCTAGAACAGATTGGAATTAAGTTGCATCTGAACAAGGTGAATTTCTGCGGGCTTTTCCTACCAGCCCCACTCTGCTTACAACACGAATCCTAACGCTGGTCTCATGAGAACAGCTAAGGATATCACATAAGATGGGACTGTGTTAAAGGACCAGCTACAAAGCTAACTTAAAATACACATAGATGATACAGACTGTACTTCCGACGAGCATGGTAAAAAAAAAATTTATGAATAGTAAGTGATGTAAGTATCATCTTTCCTTCCTTGAAAACAAAGTACTGGTTTCATAACATACACGTATAACTGACTGAATGGAGTACGGGGCAACAAGGTGAAGGATGAGGTCTCGGATTATGGCTGAGATGGTTTAACAGCTTGCTGCTCCTGAAAGGACAGTCTTATCCTCTCCCTCCCTTATATCACTTTTGACCCTCAACTAACAGGCTGAGCAGGCTTGCCAATGGGTAAACCAGGAAGAAAATTAACCTAAGAGAAAAAAAGTAAATGGTTTTCAACTGGTATAGCAGCCTTCATTGTACCACTGACAGAGCGAGCCACCATAACTGGCTCAAGGAGGCAGTAAGGTCTTTACCTCTACTCAGCAGGAAACTTTTGAATTGGCTTGGTTGTCTACCAAGCACTTCCCCAGAAAGGGACTCTCCCACATTACAAGATGCACAAGTCTGTTTGCTTGTTTGTTTTTTTGCCTTTTTTAGTCAAGTCACTGATTCACTATGCAAAACCTGCTCACCAAACCTCCTGACAAGAGGGGTGCCATGGTTACAAGCTCTCCCTTTCACAGGTTCCTCCCACAAACTAATGGACCAGTTGCTGTTTTTAACATCCATTAACTTCAAACATTAAATCACAACTACGTATTTCGGAGAAAGTTGACTACCAAAAGTGAACTTTAAGCAGATGTAAATGTAAATTGCCATAGCTCTGTATTTCTATGTATGCATGCAGATAAACACACAAACACACAGAGAGGAAACGTGCGCACTTTTGACGCTGCACTCTGCTTAAGGGTATTCTTGGGCAAGAAAAGCCTGAATGTCAAAGAAATAATAAAATTTAGACAAACTAATGTTCTACAGTCTTCATTCTCTCATACCTGAACTAATAAAGTGATTTACCTTGCAACATCAATGTAATGAGTATGTGTTTCTTCCTCTAGTCCCATAGCAGCATTTCCTAAGTAGGCTTGAAGAGACTCAACCAATGTTTGCAAAGGGACTCCGTCAGTTGTTTGTTCAATAAGATTATCTAATTCATGGAGCATACTTTCTAAAGTATACTCTCCTTTCATTAAGCACCTAAGTGCTTCAGGAAAAATGATCTGTCGGAAGTTTGAATTCAATTCCTGTTGGGAAGTAAGTATGAAAACGTAAGAAATTTTTCCCTCTCAAAAATTATCACATGCAACATCTTTCTCACTTTAATATTACACCACCCTGTGGTAGACAATATCTAAAAGATAACATGATGGCGGTCAGCCAAGGGTCAAAATCTAGTCTTTTTTTTTTTTAATAAAAAAAATCAGGCATACAGTAAATCCTGTACAAACCCAAAGGTTTGATATTCGCACAATGTAGCACCAACTGCCTCAACAGCATCAGCAGCAACACCTTACAGCAATCCTCAGGAGAGGATCAGCAGTACAGAGATCACACTTTTCGAATCAACTCCGTCAAATTATGTGGCTTTTCTTTTCCATTAAGTAACTGTAAACAAGTGAGTTAAATTATTTACTGAATTTATGATTTGCTAAACTGATTGGACTAGACAAGGGAAAAGAAGCAAAAGCTTGCCAGACAGTGATTATTTTGCTAAAGTCTTACGCCACAGAAATCAATGCAGGTAAGAAAAACAGTACCTTAAGCGGCATAAAGCAATTTTCCCCAAGCAGAATGCATCTGAGAACTAAAGGCAGCTACAGACAGCACCAACCAGTGCGCTCTGTCTCCAAAATGAGACAAGACACACCAAAAAAGATTACTTATCTTGACTGCTCAGTGAGCTACATCATCTTCCCTAAGAGCTCACAGGGAGGAAAACAATGTGTGGGTGAAAGATCTCAGCTGCAATGCAATGCAACTGCATGCACGTTTCTGAAAAATTTCTAAAATGCTAATACGTTGGAGAGCGAAGAAACAAAGTGACAAAAATCTCAATACGCTTACACAGGTTGGTAGGAAAATATTTTTCAAACTGAAAAAAAGCCCCAAAGCCTCAAAAAGCTATTTACATCAGCCGCAGTTTCTAAACCACCAAGTCTTCAGCAGATATTTTACTCCAGTTGCTGCCCATGTGTTTGTTCCCCCCCGCCCCCCATTCATTTTATTACAGTGGAAACATATCTAAACCACAAAATTGTAAATGCATATTTTTCCTCCCTATCTTGGAGATAGGGGTCTGTAAAACAAATTTTCAGAATTTGTTTTAAACTACTTGTTTTAGGTGAAAATAAATAAGGCTTAACAGGAGCAGAAAACAGAAAGAGCACAGATTAAATAGTTTGGAAGTTGTTCTGGAGTGCCAGCAACAGAATAAAAGCAGGAAAGCAAGGCACAAAGCTGGTGTGTCTATAAATTTAACTGCTTTCTCATGGTTACTTACTTAACAGCAGTTTTTACAATTTGTCACGTATAGATCAAAATGGTTCTTTTAACCAATAAAAATGTAAATGGCAGGCAGTAAATGCCTGTTCAGCTCAGCCAAACACATCAAACAAGACTAAAGTCCAACCAAAAAAAATATCTCAGCAGCATCATAAGCAAATATCTAGCTGTCTAAAGATGAAGCTGTTAAGAATAGTTTAGCTGAAACCTTAAAAGGTTGGGAACAAGGAAAGAAAAAGTAACACAAAAGTAAGTATCACCTGAAGTGAGATATATACTCCATTTGCTAAGTGAACAGCTTCTGATGCTTCAATTGGGTTAGGAATATCTAAGTCCTGAGGCACAAGATGACACTGCTTCAGCAACTGCACAAGGCACGTAACATTCCCACTCATGCTGCAAAGCTCCTCCAAGAACCAGGCTCCATCTCTTGAAGTCAAATCAACCAGTTGCTCTCCAGCACTAGATGCTGCACCCTCCATCATCAGATTTCGCCTAGATGAATTACGACATGTAGTCAGACAACCTGCCTGCTGTTGCATTCTCCACCTAATTATGTCACTTGAATATGACATTTATGTGGTCTCAAACATGAACACATACAAAAAAATTTTCACAAGAGGCAACTCACCTCGTCAGTGTACAAAGAGCAGAGATGATAACACTTGCTAAGCTCAGTGAGCCCTCCTCTCCATTTTCATGAAGGAAAACTTTTATGCAGCGTTCAATTTCTTTCAGCTGCTCTTCACAAACAGGTACAGTAACTGCCTCCTGTTTCAAACGCTCCACCTGCCTGATAAGTCTGTTATTTATATCCGCTGCATAGCGCTGTAGAGTCATTTCCGTAGTGGTTATGAACTGACACATACTTGGAGGTGGTTGAGGAGCATATTGCATTTCATACCTGTAAAGCAAAAGTAAAGTTACAAAATCCTCCCTTCTCAAGCGCTAGCAAATTGCATTCTGCTCTGCGGGTAGGAAAAATACTCTGCATCTGAACAGTTCCCATATCACCTACTTCGTATCAACTCTGAATACCACAGCAGTTGATGGCTACCCTAACAACACTTTCATAAAGTCCTAGAATGCACCATATGTCATACCTATTTGCAAAGACTATTGACTGTCTTCTGTTTTTGAGGCAAAGAATGAACAGAAGATAAGAAACAGGAAGGAAACAGGTTTCAGTGTAAATGCTTGAACACAATCTAGATCTTGTAAGCTAAGCAGTAATAATGCTGAAATAGCCTCACTTTAGAAAAAAAAAAAAGCTTGAAAATCTGCTTTAATAAAAAAACTTTTAGTTAACTGCAGTGATTTTTAAATACTATTAGTTTCTAACACCCCTAAATATCACTACCCTAAAGCCACAAACATGGCTCTTCATTTGTTCATTACAGGGCAACATAAGTTGGTTTTCTTTTCGCAATACACAGATTAAACTCTGGAACCGTATTTTTACAGCAGTTTTTCATCTTATTCTGCAAACTTCTGGAATTACAGCTTAATCTTGTCTTGCTTTATAACTAGATCAGTCCTCACAGAAGTATTAATTTATTTAAAAAAATAAAATCCTGAAGTAGATTAAAAATTCAGTTCTTCAAACAATCCATTATTCTGTCAACTTACTTCCTAAAGATATCCTGACAACGCTCTATTGTCATGTTACAGATGAGTTCTTCCATCCAGGTTTTCCACTGCTCTATTCGGTGCTTCTGAAACACAGCTTTTGGATACTGAAGAGCTACTGTTGCATAATTGTGCAATTGTTCAAGACAACCACGTAACACAGATCTTCTCTGCTGGAGAAGAGCACCAACTTCTCCTTCCAGTTGTTCACACTGACTGATTAGATGTGCCTGGCCTGCATTTTGCAGAAACGCTGTTGCTGGTACATAACTTGGAGGACCTTTTAAGAAAGATGGTTAAAAATCAAGATGCACCTCCAAAACACAAATTTTATAGCACACAAATACTGAGTGTTAACATATTTTCAAAAATATTCTTCTACTTGTGGTAAAGGAGGCATGGAGAATTCAAACTGAGAATTTTGAGTACAAGGTAAAGAGAATAATCTCATGCCCAGCTAGGGTAAGACAGACGTTCCTTCAGACAGCTTGGTACAGAAACCCTGAAGTGCTCCAAATCACTCTTTCTTTTCATTTATTATATACAGGTCCTTGCCTTTAAGTTAGAGGCTACTCATAATTCCTCATGAGATTAAACTCTAGTTATTATCAAAACATTAAAAAAAACCCCAAAATAATATTTCATACCTAGGTCCATTTGAGTGCTAATTTCTTGAAGAAGACTTGCAAGTTGAGTTGCCTCTAAATTACTGAAAGCAGTTTGGTAATGTGTTATCCACTGCTCAAATTCATTCAGCTTCACCTGGATTGCTTCCTGGACAGCTCTTTGTTGAGACTGCAACTGTGTGTGCTCAGAATACCTAAATTATTGAAGCCACAGAATCAAGTAAGTACTACTAAAAAAAAATACTTAACTATATTGAATACAAAACCATACCGAACAATACAACTACCCTGTTGATCAGAAAAATAACATATTCTCACCAATCACATAAAACTTTAACAACGTTGTGTTAATAATTAATTCTGTTTTCGTACAAAATAATGAATGCATGTGTATATTCATGCAATTCTAAAATCTTTGATCAATTTCAAATAAACTTAAAAAATCAGATAAAGAATTAGAAACCTAGACGAAAAGATTTGTGTGCTATTTATCAATACCTGCATTATGTGGATTAATTTGGTGCAACACCATATTCTGCACATACTGTCTCTTGTCTTGAGGGTCAAGTGTGGAACACGGACTAGCACGAGTTATACTGATGGAGTATGAGGTGTAGGACACAAATAAGATTATTCAGCAGGAAAATGGTTTCAATAGTTTTTCTGAACAAGGAGCGACTTGCTTACTGTAATAATAGCTTTTACCCTGCTACTAACCTCGCTCATACATACATTTCTGACACTTAACTCAGAAGTACCTTACTAAACAAGCAACTGTATTGAACTGTGAGATTCCCGACAGAATTCCTGGCTCCTCTGTACCTGTGCTGAAGCGTGTGGGAGGGATGATCCACTCCTTCTGCACCTTCCAGAAATTCTATCTCCTCCAGCAGTTTTCCTTGCAACTTCTCGACATCTGTCAACTGCTCTTGCAGGTTCAGATACTCTTCTAAACTACTGTCCAATTTTGGCAGCACAGCAAGCATTTCATCTCTGTTCTTAAACCAGTTAACCTACAACCAAGACACAGATGGTAAAGAACTGGACTTAACTGTTAAAGCTTAACAGACATTCTTTATTTAGACTGCTCTCTAAACCTCTATTTTTATTCCTCCAGCCCAGACTCAGGCAAAACATTAAAACATGTTTTCGAATTAAGCACACAGAAAATGAAAACTAAATACTTGGAAGTTCCATATAAGCACATCCATCAATACAAACTCAACTTCAAAAAATTTGCAAACTGTTTATAATAAATGACCACCTCTTCCACCACCCCTAAAACACAAATAAATGAAGTGAAAGCATGGGGCCTACTTTGGTTATAAAATTGAAAATTACCGTAGTTAACTCACCTTTATCTCAGCCACTCTTGAAGAAAAGAGACTACGTGTAATATCTCTTTCCATTTCTCTTTTGCTTTGTTTGTTTTCAGCCTGCTGGCCACCACCACCATAGACAGCTCCAGCAAATCCTGCTTCGCCTCCTGCTGTCCAGTCCACCAGAGGATCATAAACAAAAGCTTCAAGCAACGTAAGCAAAGTTTCTCTCCCACGCCGCATAATATGAAGGACCTGCATTGTATTTTAAACAGACTCATCCTGATCTTGCACTATCCTTGTAGAACAGTGGAATTTTAAATGCAAAATACTGTACTTGAGTAGGTACGGATATCCGTAACTTATCCCTAACCAATACAAATGCAGGAAGATAACCACAGTATGTACAAATGCAGCTAGCCTGTAGTAGCATCACTAAAACTAAAGATTGCATTCTAGCCTTCCACACAAACTCTACACTCTAGCAAAGATTCGAGGAAGAAAACTCCCCTTTGATCAGAGCATTTTTCTTTTTAAAAACATATCTGTCATGTTTATAAAGGATGAGTCCTGAATAAAGAGGGTAAGCAATGCTTTACAAAAAAGCTTCAAGAAAAACATAAGATTTTACATCTAGAGTTACAAGTCCCCCTCCCCCAATGAACTGCAGTTGGACCACTACTTGCATATGTGTTTATCCGACAGTCTCATATTTCTTAAATACCTACTATAGGATATATCTAAAATAAGTCCAGTTAAAATCACAGCAGGAAAGGTGAAGGCTTTATAACATTAGAATGTTTAATAGAAAAGTTCTAAGGTAGTATTTGGCAAGTGATAGCTCTCAGTTTTCTGCAAGTTTCCTAACATACCTGTTCACAAGAAAGCCTGAAAACCCCTTCTACTCCTGTCACTCCAAGCGCTGTTTCAATATTGTGCGTCATCCGGAACGGAACCTTCTCTGGCACCCTAAGGCTTTTCCCTTTAAGATAAAAATTTAAGTTGTTTCTTTTAATTACCAAGAAGGGAAACCTTTTATTTGAATAACATATAGCATTTTTTAAATTACCTTTTTCAAAGCAAACATTATAATCTATGTGGACAACTTCTCCTGTAGTCATATCTATAAGAACATTATCCAGATGTCTGTCTCCAAGACCAATGATGTAGCCAACCATGGACATAACTGCAGTGGATCTTGCATAAGACTTTAAAGAGAGTTTCAGGAAAAAATTATTTGTGGGAATCCTATGCCAACACATTGGACTGACTACCATCTTAAAACATTAAGTGTAAGACATATCAAAACCAATGCATTTCAAGCTGTTTTCTATTTGTTCTCTGATATCTTACAAGAGTTTTCATGTCTTAGGCTGATAATTCTAGTATAATAATGTAGAGCTATCCGGCGTATAACCATTTATTTATTCCAGATTGTACAGTTGCCAACATTTCCTGTTACAAGAAACTTCAGCAGTCCTAGCTCACCTAACTCACAAGTATCATTGCTTGAACACATCCCAGGCACTTCTTGCCCCTCATCCCATTAAAAACACAGCCTTCCAAAAGGGAAAATGTATTTGTTAGAGCACACCTGTGTAACTCTCCACCATTCATCTGGTGTAGTACATGACGACCAGAGCTCCTTAGCAAGGAGATTTGGGGGAGTTGCTTCCATCAGTTCTTCTAGAACAGCCCTCATGACATTCAAGGGCCAGTCACGACGTGACACATCAAGACTAAGACCAACTGCCTTTAAAGCGGGTCCAATTTTACTGTAGTAAAGTTCACTGGGTCTAGGCACTATTCCAGGATTCTGAGGAGTCTGGTAAGAGTCTTGAGCCTAGAAGAAGTAAAAATGGTAGTTTACATCTCGCAACTCACTACCACAGAAAAGTACTCCAAATTCAGTTTCGGTGAGAATGAAATATGAAATCAACTCATCTACTGAGGATGACTTATACAGCTCAGAGAATTCTTTCAAAATTCAATAGTTAAAAAAGCCTAAATAAACAGAAAACACATTGTTATGCCTAACTCTACTCTTACCAAGCTAAATTTTAAAAATAACTGTAAAAACTGTATTTAAAATTAAACAAGAATGAGAGTGAGATGTGGAACTAAAATAATTTTAACCAAGGTTAACTATTTGTTCAAAAACAGTTCTCCTTGAATTATTACACCAAAATAGTATGTTTATGTTACATAATGTAATATATATAAATACCTATATGCAATTTCACTGAAATCTGGTGAAATCCCAAGAGATATGAACACACAGAACCATTCTGCATTAGTATGAACAAAACAGAATCCCTTTAAGACTACGTTATTTAGAATTGCAAAGCAAATGAGAATAAATGTTTCCCTTCTGAATTGTTCTAGCTGGCATAAAACACAGTTGTTACCTTTTGCGCTTGTAAAGCAGCTTCTCGCTGCTGCCACCGCTTGTAAAGACCAAATAAAGGTGTAGCTCCATCCACCCACTGGATCAAGCCTGATCTTGTTCCAAGAGGTGTCACAGAGTAGTGCCTCGCATGGAACCTCGGTGTCTCTTGACGGTTAATAGTAGCAAACATTGTGTTCACAATTGATAAGAATTGCATGATTCTTTCATCTAGATGCAAGTCTTCCAAACCTGAAATAAATTTCTTTTGTTTAAAATTTAGTTTCTAGACAAAAAAAAAAATCTTCTCTTAAAGCCCAAAATTTAGCATTTTTTGAAATTCTACTACATTTCAGACTATGAATAGCTTTATACATTATGCAGATTAAAGATGAGTTGTTCAGCCTAAACGCGAAATGATTACATAGCATTTACCTACTAGAATCACCAGTTTATAACAGCTCTCTCTGTGAGCAGTACACACAACAGTTACTAGCATAATGAATAGGTCTTCCACTTTCAGGGAAGGCATGAAGTCTCTGAAGTTCTCTTCTGGGTGCTACCTTTAGCTTCTGGAAAAGTACATCCAGCTAATCCTACCAGTATGCATGCAAGCAGAACACTGTTTCTGATGCAACCCTTATAAAAAAGGGATTTGAAACACCTCTGACTTAATAGTTTCACAAAGCAAAATTCCTTAAAAACATACAGTGAAGTGATAGGTGGGAAAGAGAGGGAGCAGGTGCTCCAAAATTCTTTCTACGTATCATGCAGGCAGATAAAACAGAAGTTGCAACCATGCATCTTCCCAACTCTACTATAGTCTAATTTACCAAGAGACAGTGAGTTGTATGAGAAAACTTAATTTCTTACCTTTGAACAGGTAGGGATAGTTCTTCCCATCTGAACCCAGGAAAAGCAGCTTTTTAGGTTTGGTTTTGGTAGGCAAGATTGTGATGGTGCTGCCAACACTATGAATTGTGACTGTGTCTCTGGTAGAAACTTCTCCAGGAAGTGCTATTTCAGTGTTCATCATGGCAGCCAACCAAGGACTGATTTCTTCAAGTCGTAAAAGATAGCTAGCCCGTTTCTGTGCTCTTTGCTGCAAACTTAGCATAACCTATTCCAAAGAAATTTTTTGGTTTAGGTTGAGGTTCAACTTAACAGCTCTCATTAAAAAAAAAAAAAACAAACAACACACCACCACAACAGGTTTAATGGTGGTCATCTTCCAGAAAGCATGAAGATTTTTCTTAAACTACTTTTCATCCTTGCCATCCTACTAATCCATTTATGCTTAGGATGAAGATAACAAAAACTAAAAAACATCCTTTACGCAGCAAATACACCCTGCCTGGTGATAAGCACCAAAGTCACAACAAATGAAAGTCCTCAAGAGGTTTGCTCCTGCATTTATAAATATTTGAGCTGGTTGGTCAAAAGCAGCAGCATTCAGCAACCTCCTGTTTATGTAGCTGCATGCTTGCTTGTTGTGCAAAGCAGAACCTAGGTTCTGTCTAGTAAGACTTTTAAAAACCACCAGGTTGGTTCTGGATATCCAAGTGAATAAATATCTTCTTTCTCCTCAGACCCATAAAAAACTAACACAAGATCACATAATTGAAAAACAAAGTATCTTTGGGAAGGGTTGATCACGTGAATGCTGATTCACAGCCCGAGGACTACACTTAGATAACCAGAGTACCAACTTGCTAAAATTTTAATCCACTAAACTCAAATGGCATAAAGCTTCAGAAAGACAGTATTTGAAAACTGACAGCATCCCAGGCAGAAGACGCAAGATTTGAAAAAAATAAAATAATTTCATTGGGTAGAAATGCAGCAAAGCACACAGTCAGTAGGACTTGTTACAGAAGCAAAAATTACTGTGCTTTAATGTTTAGTATGCCTGTGGCGATTGCAGAAAAGACAGTTTCCAGCTGCATTTTGATATGGCAAGCAAATAGCAAGAGAATACTAAGAAGAGGATCAAGCACATGGTATAGCAAGAATGTCAAGAGTCTCTACATATAATACCTCTTTAAACGGGAGCCAGCTGCTTCCAGGTTTAGCAGGATTCAAAGGATTCTTAAGTTTCTCCAGTGCATTTTCAATTGCATCTCCATAGTTATCCTGAAACCATTTCTCATGAGGAGTTTCTGCAGGAGCTGCAGTGATGCTCCGTACATGTTCCAAAGCAAATACAATGGGCTTCATTAGAGCTGTATGTTTTTCACGCATGATTGCTATTTTTTCCTCTCTATTAAAAAAAAAAAGAAACAACCACAAACAAAATTTCCTCTTAACTCCATAAAACCAAGTTACTGCATAAGCAAAGCATTAAAATAAGACTCCAAATGATACATCTGAAAAATCACAAAAATTACTACATCTCTAAAATGAGGTCTTCAAGGATGACTGTATTAAAAGGAAGAATATTTCATTCCACATTGAATGCATGTTCCTCCGAACCACACTTTTTTTTTTTTTTTAACCCGAAACATTTGAACTGGGTGGTTCTCCACTGGAAACCGTGAGGAGAAACTCAGCTCAAACCACCCTAAGCAACTGATTTCCTTTATTAAAAGTGCTCTTTACTATTACTTCCTGAGGATGTACCACACTATAAAGAAGGGGAAGAGAGATTCAAATCATGCTGTTCTCCTGTTCCATGTCAGCCTTGACTATAGAATTCAACAGGCATTCTTAAGCTTAGCCAGGTGCCCAGTGAATGGCTTTCCTCTTCCACAAATCCATTCACAGGAGAAGCCAGGTGAGGGAGAAAGGACTTGCTGAATACTAAAAACCAAAAGCAGATTAAAATGTTCTGTTTACTCCAAATATCTGTATTTACAGTACACTCCAAATAAATTACACCCTTCAACATGTTTGTCCCCATTTCAGCTGACTTGTAAAAAAAAGACCTTGGAAATGAAGGGCTATACGATCTCATAATCCACAACTGAATAAGCACTGGGTTCTAACACATTCCTACTAAGGAAATTCCAGCATGGATTCACAGGTAGACTGTTGCTGTTTCTCATTTCATTAGAGCACTAGCTGTAACATCAAAATGTTCTTGAAATAAGGTTACTGGCTTACAGAGAAGCAGCTACGATAGCATGAATTTAGGAGCAACAAGACTGTTGATCGGTTTGACTGTATGCTACCCCAAGAACAAACATTTGTTATGAATATCACATGAATTATTCAAAAAAGACATACTTCCGTAACGTGTTGTTGTTTTGGACCCTCTTGACTTCATCTTCCAGTTGTTGAATCCTTCTGAGGACGTACATGTGCTGCTGCAGTAAAACTCCCAACCAAAGTTCATCCCAAAGAACTGTAACTCTGCGCAGCTCAGCCACTAGCATCTGAACCTGTACAAAATAAGATTCACTTACTTCTAAAAGTACAGGTATTAAGACTTATTTTTGTAGATATACAACGTGAAAAACATGACAGCCTAACAGCAAAGATACACCAAACTTTCTGCAGGTCTACGCACAAGATACACAAATTACGTATTTTGCTGTTCAAATAAGAGCTCAAGTAGCATACACTTGGATTATTTACCTGCAGTACCATTGTTGGATTCGCAGCAGAGAGTTTCTCCACAATTTTGCTGTAACAGTCTTGCATCATTGCTTGATCTTCATTTAATCCAACTTTTGTGTCATCTTTACTACTGTCTTGAGAAGCTGGGGGGCTCCCTCCATCACATTCGCCACCCAACAGTTCTTCTCCTTGAATATTACCTAGCAAAGTAGGGATGGCAGAAGGCAGCTTGTTTCCTAATTTAAAAACAGATGTTAAATATTAGCTACACCATTCTGGCCTTGAAAGATATATCACTTAATATTTCACTTAGCATCAAGTCTCCACATTACACTAATAGAAAAGTATACAGTGATAAAATTAAAAAAACTTACTTGCCAAACTGGTAAATCAAATGAAAGGTATCAGTGAGGTCCCATAATAAAAATATTCTTAAGATCGAAAGTATCAGAGTTAATGAAAAAAAACCCTCAGTACAATCTTATCCAGTATATAAAAAAGTATTAGCTAAAGCATATTTGAACATTTATTTTTTCCTCCATACCTGAACTCTGAGATTCACTGCTAAGTGAAATGGTACCCACTATGGCAGGATATAGTATGAGATGAGGAGAATCTTGAGCCACCCGACACAGTAAGTTGCAAATACTCTGCCGAACATACACTTCTGGGTGATTCAGGCGGGAGAAAAGCTGAGGTATAATACCTTTATGAAAAGGAAAAGAAAATGTGTTGATTCATTTCATTTCACTTCAAATGATGCAGCATTTTATTTTATTTTTAAAAGCTTTCTGGTTTTGCATTGGGAGAACATAAATGTCTAGTTTCCCAGTAAAAACTTTTTAAATAACTGGCTTTCACAATACAGGCAACATGTTATTTTCTTCTACTATTCAAATACAGATAACATGCAACATATAAATCCTTTAGTCAAGCAGCAGGAATTGAGTTTTTCACATTGTATCTGTTGTACCATTTTTCAAAAATAAGGAGAGTCATATTAATAGTTCTTCAAGCTAGCATAACTGGATGTTTCAGAAGAAAGTACAGTTTTGCAACAGCTGGCCTCCTCCTCTGCTGCCTTCCACACTTTAATTCAATAACTCTTTGTGGGAAAGTCCCTGAGCAACCAGAACCAGTAGTGTAGTGACAAACAACTACTGAAACATATGGCTTTAGCCACACATCTTTCTCTGAACTGCCTTTCAAACTACAGCTAGGAATAAACTCACCTTAATTTTTTTTAAGGTAGTAATACAATGTAATACTTCACAAACTACACCTCCTTTCTCCCTTCAATGTCTTAAGGTGTGGGAGGGAGGGGATCAGAATCGGTGCTACTTATCTATTCTAAGATCAGAATGCATGCCAGACTTGAACACCTTAAATGAGATTATTTAGTAAAAGCCAGGCTCTCTTTCCATTATGTTTAAATAAAAACTGTATGAAAGTGCAGTGAATACCCTTCTGCTTGTATTCAGAGAAAATGCATCAAAATTGATTTTAGCAACTAGAGAACACTTACCTCTCCAAGGAGCAGTAGGTGTAGTTTCTAGCCCATGCTCTAGATACTGTCTAAGTTCTCCAGCATGTTTCACCAGCAATCGTAACAGTCTTAGGGTTGCCATCACAATAACATCATCAGTGCTTTGCTCAGAAGTATTTCTTAAGTGCAGCCTGGGATCATCTTCATCAAGTGGAACCTTGAAAGAAAGAAATACTCCTCTAAGGTAAGTATATAGTTCATATCATCACGTAGAAAAGTTCACAATAGGATTTCCTCATCAGCCCAAACACTAACCTGACCAGCATTGAGTTTGAGGAAAGTAAAGTATGCACTGCAGGAGAGTTTATAGAGACTGAAGATTCTGTCTACAACTTTCCTCCACACTTTAATTAACCCTTCTGTTGCATTTTCATCAAGATCTGAAAGCCAGGGACAACTTGTTAATAATTGACGCCATATAACATCCACCATGTCATCTTCTTCATTGTCTTCATTTTCAGTGATTTGCAGAGTCATATCTTCATCCTAAATGCAAATAAAGAGAAAACAGATTTTATTAAATCCTCCAACCATTTCTACAAGCAGTATTAGTTCCTAATCCACTTTTTGTCTAGGCAACTCCTGCAGCTGCATTACTTGATCATAATTACCATAGTTCATTGAAGCGGTGTGTTATCACTTAGCTAACAGTTTCTTAGAGAACTCTTGTATTAGCTGAATTTCAACTTTAAACCATTTACAAGAGTTAATATGAATCACAAGTGGAGGAAAAACAAGGTTAACACTGAAGTTGAACATTTTTTAAGCAAACGAATTTATACCTACTTGAATCCCAGCTGGACGACACACTGCTTGTCCAAGAATCCCATAGATTTTCTCTCTATCTTCTTCTGCAATGTTGTCTGGAAGCAAGTTCTGAACCTCAGATTTTTCCCGGGGCAGCAGACGAACACCTTCTCCCTGACTGTAACATTTAATGAATTATTGATCCCCGATATATTAGTATTCCTAGAGCTACTGAACCCACTAAGACTGTATATAGAAATCTTCTTGGAGGAAGAAATCTTCACCCTTATCTCAAAATTAAACTCTCTTCTTTTTATAGAGGGCAAGTAATCAAGAGAATGTTCAGTTCTCTGCTAAGATGTAACTTCAGACCACCAAGAACAGTAACCATAAACACAAAGCTTGAGTTTACCTTAAGAAAACTAATTGTGCCACACAAATTTAAATGTAAGGATGAATTTACCTGGCATTATCAACTACTTTCCGGCCCCATCTATAAGCCCAACTAGCCAGGGCTGCCCAAGACTTGGCTACTTCAGGTGCCTGTACTGAAGACAAGTGATACAGCTGTCCCAAGATGAAGTCAGGTTCTCCAACTCCGATATTTACTGTGATGGGAGAAATGGAGCAGTATGTGTTATGATGCAAAACCTACTTCTACATTCCTCAACATACAAAATAACAGAAAAACATTATGTGTACGTAGTATTTTTTTGGTCAAGTTACTACCCAAGAGTGTAAAATTTTCCAAAATGCAATTTTTTCAGTTCTGACACTGGCTGCAAAAGACAGACCAGTTTTTCATTTGCTAACAACCACTGCCAATACTCTACAATTGCTTTCTCTTTCACAGAAAGATGGAACTGAGTCAAGAAACTCATGATCTCCAAAAGAGCAAGATGCTTCAGAGAGCAGACTTTCATGGAGTACCTAGGGCAGTATGTTTGTGTTTATTTGTGTATGTATTTATTTTCTCCACCATTAAGTCAGAAAGCATCTACCACTTAACATCCATTAACAGATCTAAAATAATTCTGACTCTGCAAGTGAGGAACTAAGTTATTTATGAAATCTATGTTTAAGCAAAAAAAGAACTTTATCTTGACAGCTGAAGTCTGCCGAAAATTCGGAACTAGATTACATTTTGTGGCAACAACTGAAGTGTTCAATTTAAGTATAGATTAAAGATAATGAAAAAACCCAAGGTAACTGCTTTTCACACTTATCAGGGCCTTTAAAATATAAATCCTGTCGATGCTTAATCTCAAAGATCTCATTCAAACTTTAGCAAATACAGGAGCTAAAAGCAGACAAAAACACAACAAAATTTGATATCCTCCTCATGCAAAATAAATGGATTCCAGTTTCTTCTTCAGGTCACCACCACTTGAATGAGAAAAATGTGAAAGAAATACGAAGTACCAGTATTCAGCTGTTTGAGTTTTTTAAATGTGTATAGTTACCTATCGAACAAAACACACACTGTTTATACGTGTATTAGGAAAACAAATGCATGAGTGACGGAGCACTGAGTCTTTATCAATATAACGGATGCTATCCCTCAGTGGAATCATCATTAACTAATTTAACAAAAAAATCAATAAGAAGGATAACAAATCTACCTGTCGATTCACTTTCGATCCTAGGATATTCTTCTTCTAATGTATTAACAGCTGGGAGATCAATCAAATTATATATGTTTTTAGACAAGGTAGAGAGACCGGTGTGATTCTGCTGCTGTCGAGCTCTATATACTTGTTTCAACTGTCCTGAAATCTCCTTCCATTCTGCTTGAATCCATTTTGCCAGTGTGAGAATAGATTTAGCAACTGCATATTCAGCTTTGGCAGATTTGCAAAAGGATATGGCACAAGAACTCAGCATTTCCATGGCATGTGTTGACTGACCTGCGTGTCATGAAAACCATATCTTCATTAGAGTGTTAACTTTATTCAAAACACTTCTTCTGAAATTCAGCATATTCAGATACAGCTTGTAACAATATATTTTTACAAAGAAAATTCGCTTTTGAACTTCAAAATGACAAGCAAGAAAAGACTTCTGAAAACATTTTCAGACTGACACAGCAGTCAATAGGATGAAATCAGTTCCTAATGAAACTGTCCTATTATGAGTTCTTTGAGGTCAGAGGAATTAGCCTGGTTATAAGGACAAGAAGATCAAGTATCTACAACATAATGAGCAAGTACTCACCTGCTGTGTATAACAGTTTTGTTTTCTCAATATCAAGTTCAGGACCCCATTTTTCATCTATCTGACCCGGTGCAGACAATTTTTTAAAGTGCTGGACTAAGTCTTGTGCAGTGGTGGTTTTTCCTAGCTGAACTTCACTGCATTGGGCAAGCAGTCGTGTAGCTAGGGCAATATTTCCTCGCTTCCGTGCAAATTTCGCTGCTGTTAAGCCCAGCTCCATTAGATGGCTTTTAATTGGGACTGTTGGTTCTGAAGGAAGCAAGACATTGTAAACAAAATTATTATACAAACAATAATTGCACCTGGGTTATACAGATAATTTCTGCCCAACGTATTCTGTACATGGCCATCAGTAAAAAATTGCTCAGCTCTTTCATGAAAATTTCCTAACAACTCCTTCAGAAATTTAGATGACTTAATTTCTGCCTAGAGTATTTATATACCCCATCTGAAATGGAAAAAAAAAAAATATATCCATAGATTATATGCTGGGCAAAAATAGTAATTTTTTTCCACTATAAGCATTCTTCTTCACTAAGAAATCTACTTGTCCCCTGATACAACTTCTTTTTCTCCTATCCCCTCTTATACTGCACATTTAAATGACTTTTGTGACTGTTTTTAAAGACCCATTACTGACAGTGTTGAAGTGTTCAAAAGTGAAAGCACTTAAAGTATGAAGAGATGAGTAAGTAAAGTGCAATTAGAAGAGTACAGAACTGCTAAGCATTTCAGAGTATTTTTTTTCTTTTTAACACTGTCTACATAACAGTAGTAATTGAAACCCCTAGTTGTAAAGCAACACACCTAAATAACTAAAATTTGGCTTCTAAGCAGTAACCCATCTAAATAATAGAAAGAGACACAGCTGCTGCTTTCAGCAGAAGATTTAAGTTCAAATTCTGCATCTACCTTGCGTAACACTAAAATGAGAACTTATATACCTTTAAGTTTTTCCATCAATTGATTCTGGTACACTGTGTACCTCAGCGCATGCATCCATGGCCTCACATCATGCTGTTTGCATGACCTCAAAGCATCATTGAAGAGAGGTATAAGACAGTCCTGAAAGAGGCATAGAAGTTGCACAGATGTCATGAGAGACATACTGAAATGTCTTTTCATTTATTAAAACCAAAGACCACTTTAGTGCAGAGTAAAATTCATTATTTGTATTAGTAGCCACTCTATCATTAACTAATAAAATGCAAATATACTTTATGCAACCCTAGTAAGACATGCTTGATTTTGAGAGGACAACACTAAGAATAGCTCAAAATCAAGCAGAACTGTTCTGAAAAGTGGGATTAAAAATTAGATCATTCATGCTGGTTCAGTTTGACAGAGTTTTTAATCGCTAAGTGATTGTTTTTTAATAAATATTTCTAAGTTACTTTTAAAGCAAATTATGCGTGTGTTGTATGAATAAGTGTTATAATGTATTCAGAGAAGAAACATCGACATATCTCTAAAAAGCAATTACCGATAAAACTTTAAAAATACTGTAAGTGTAATTGAAAGAGATGGTATATTTATAACTATAAAAGTCATCCAACTGAGATATAAACTTAAAAAAACCTTGGGTCAAGGCACGTTCGAAAACTAAATGAGGTCTTTTTCCAGTATGAATAACAATCGTCAAAACAATTAACGTACGTTCTATATTCAATACTTCATGACATGGAGAAAGACATTACTCCAATTTAGGTTTTAAACACACAGGCATACCTCTGATGTCAGCCTGTTGGACACAGTGTTTTCCAAAGCAGAAGAACAATACAACTGAAGAGTGCTCAACACTGGCAAAGACTGAGACACAGTGAGCGTGGAAAGTCTTAAAGGTCCAATAGCAATTCGTGATGTTTGCTTTAAGTACTTTACAACATTTCTGAAATAAAAGAATCAGAACAGTCATTTTTGTTAGCTAGATTTTAAGAGTAAACAGTGATATCAAAATTACTGAAGAAAAAGCAAATTCAACATCTTCAAAGAGATGATAAGAAAATCTTGCAATATCACGCACAAGTTATGATACGCTACTTTATTATGAAACTGGCAAGAATCAGTACTTTATCAACTTAAAAAACTACCTAATCTCCAAGAAATACCATCTTATTTTTCCTCAGTAAGCTTGTAACTCACAACGGCTAAAACTGGTAGCAAACTAACACATATGCTGGAGTACAAAGCAGAGTTTGCTCTTCAAAGTTATGTTTAACAAACTAGAACAGCTTTTCACAATGTATTACATTCATTCATTGCACATTTCAACTTACTCAGATATTGACTGCCACTTTTGCTCCTGTTCTATGTGGTTTACAGCTGTTGCCAGACATACCGAACTTCTCAAAAGCTGTACTTCAACTGCTTTTTGAAGTTCTCTTGGATCAGGACTTAGCATATTGGGAAGGAGTTTCTTCATGTCTACATGGAGATTAAACAGTTGAAACCAACTGGAACTGCCAGACTGTCAGAGTCTAAGAATGCATTGTTGAGAACGAGGAAGTTTGGAAAAAAAAAAACTTTATA
>Ga0065711_1037746_pt1 | contig 19514 bp, 36 predicted proteins | sample Hoacrofraction12_FD_59098 | JGI IMG/M metagenome (GOLD analysis project Ga0065711, IMG submission 59098) | Hoatzin crop microbial communities from Cojedes, Venezuela - Epithelial fraction 12 v2 (version 2) | ecosystem: Host-associated > Birds > Digestive system > Esophagus > Crop | place...
CCCGAGGGGGCTAGCCGTTCCGAACTAAATTTTTTGGGCGCCAGCGCCATTAAGTATAGTTTTACAGTAAGTATAGGTAAGTATAGTTAGTGCTCAATTTTGAACACCCATCGTATCAATTTTGAACACCCCTCGGAGTAATTTTGAAAACCGCCCCTGTCAAAATTGAGTCGATTGAAAAATTAAGTAAATAAATGTTAAAATTTCTTAACACTATTTGGAATCTCAAAAAAGTTTGGTATATTTGATTTATGAAAGAAATTAAGAAAACCGAACAGCATGTACAAGTACCAAATGATATGACAATAACACATAAAATATCTCCTAAAGATTTACTCGTATATGCTACTATAAAACGTTTTGCCAATAAAGACGGCATAGCTTATCCTTCTATAAAAACTATTTCTGACAAATTAGGAGTTTCTACAAATACTGTCAGAAGTAGTATTAAAGTTTTAGAAATGGAAGATTATATTGATATAGATAGATCTAAAAAAGTACATATTTATAAATGCAAAAAGTATGATGCTTTTGAACCTTTTAGTTATGAATTTTTAGATAAAAAAGATCTTACATTAACAGAGAAAGCTTACATACTTGCTTCACAACAATATATGATTAAAGAAAACGATGAAGGTAAAATAAGTTATTCAACAGCTAATCTTGCTAGAAAAATTAATATGTCGGAATCAACTATACGTAGATGTGATAAATCTTTAGAAGATAAAAACTATCTTTCTATTTTAAATTTGCAAGGCAGGGATCCAGAAACTGGTCTTGCCACAAAAGAAAAAATGTTTCATCTTACAAAGCTTGAACAAGCTATTGTATTTATTCTTAAAGATCACGACGATAAGATTAATAAGAATACAGAAGACATTGAACAACTTAAAAAGGAAAATGAATCACTCCGAAAGGATCTTGAAATAATAAAACGCAACCTCATTAAAAATCCTACAATTTACAAACTTTAACAATTTTTAATTTGCTTCTCATAAAATTATAATTATATTTCACTATGAAAAAAGAACAAGTAAAAGAGCTCTTGAATGAGCTTGATGGAAAAATCGGAAAAGAAGAATTTACCCTGAAAATCGGAAAAGGAAAATTTCAGGTAGTTATTAACAAGACATCAGATCAAATGAATATATCGGTTAAGAAAAGTGAGCCAACTGAGAAAGAGCAGTTCGAAGATTGGCTAAACACAGTTGATGATGATATATTCGAAGATTCTTTAGAGAACTTCTGCAATAAAGCAAATCTTACTCGCAAACAATTCAATGATTATTATAATTCAAATGAAAATGTTTCGCAGTTTATAAAAGACTTTAAACAAGCAGTAAAAAACTCAGCCATGGCTAAGATAATGGATTTAAAGAATAGATATTTACTGGGAGATTAATTTCTCCCTTTTAATAATGCGGTGTAGCAGAACTGGTTCCATGCTCTGGTCTCTAAAACCGGGAATTATCTGGGTTCGAGCCCCAGCGCCGCTACTAATAGTATTAATTATGATAGAAATTAATAATCTACCTAATTGTCCGGGTATTTACTGTATTAAAAATTTAGTAAACGAAAAATGTTATATAGGACAATCTATAAAAATTAAGAAAAGATTATATCAACATATAAAATCTGTAAATAAAGTTGATGTTGCTTTATATAGAGCTATAAATAAATATGGCTTAGAGAATTTTGAAGTGTCTGTGTTAGAAACAGTACAAACCAAAACATCTTTAAATGAATTAAAATCTATTTTAGACGATTTAGAAAAGAAATATATACAAGAATATAATTCATATAATAATGGGTATAATTCTACTTTGGGTGGAGATTATGGTGTTTTAGGTTTAAAGATGACTGATGAACAGAAACAAAAAATATCCCACAACAGCACAGCACACGCCTTAGATGGAAGAAATAAAATATATGTGTATAGTATTAAAACTAAATGTACTTATACCTTTATAACCGCCGAAAAAGCAGCTGACTATTTTGGTATAAGTGGTGATCAAGTTCGTAGTAGTAAAAGTCACAGACGATTATTTAGAGGAGAATTTATTTTTTATAGGACTGACGAAGAAAAAGAAGAATCTCTACAAAAAATACATAATATTAGAACTGTTTCACACTCTTCCAATAAAACTGGCTCACATTTTTCTAAGGTTGATTATGATCAATATTATCAATTCTTAATAAGTCATAAAGATTTAAATCAAAAACAAATAAGTGAACTATTAGAAATTACAGTAGAAGCTGTTAAAAAAAGAAATCAGAAACTTCGAGAATTGGGTTATAATTTACCTACAACTAGAATCAAAGAAGTAATAGTTTATGATACTATAGATAATACACACTATACTACTACAGTAAAAGAGTTATCTGAAAAGTTTGGAATAACAGATAAATCAATGAGAAGAGTGTTACATCAAAATAATCTTTATAAGAAAAGATATAAATTTGACATTATAAATATATGAATCAATTATGTAAGAAAGCTATTGAATCAGTGCAAGACGTTATTAGTTTTGCCGAATTAAACCAACAAACTAACGAACTGTGGTTTTTGGATTTCCTAGATAAATTAAATGAATTGAGTGTAAAGTATTAAAACAAAAAAGGCTGGCTCCACAATCGGAGTCAGCCTTTTCTCGTAAATTACCAGTTTTGATCTACATACTTAGGCCCTGTATAAATTAATTCTTCAGGGCAACAATCATTTTCTAATTGTATCCAATTCTATCCAAATAAAGGATAGTTCATAATATTATCTTCCATACTTGTGTCTTATTGGAGGCCTCCGCACAGGAGGTCTACGATGAATAAATTGTTTTGGTCTATAAATATAGTATCTGTTGTAATAAGGGTAGTATCTGTTATAATAAGAATAGTATCTATAAGGATATTCTGTAACGGTATAAACTGTATCTGAACAAGAAGTTAATCCTAAGACTACTACTATTCCGGCTAACCATCTTCGTAAGTAATTTCCCATAAATTGTAAGGTCCAATATATTTATAACTGATTATCTCGCCGTCTAATCTGACGCCTTCCATTATACATTTTTGTACCATTTCTCTGCAATTTTTTGTCTTTTAGCAATCTCTTTATCAGTATACTTAGGTCTTTCATAATATCTAGTTACAGCGGCTACTGCATCTCTCCAGTTGCTAGTAGCCATTATTTTTTGTAGTGCTTGATTCTCTGAAGTATTAAGTTCATACCAAGCAAAATCTAATTGAGTCTAAGTATCTCGCCAATCTTTATTATTTTGTTTTGCAAATTCTTTTAACTTATTTAAACGTGGCCCATTCCACTAAGCCAACCCACCAGAAGGTAAGCCATTAGTATCAGTAGTGTGAGCTCCCGAATTAAAAGAAGACTCTCCAGCAAAATTAGCTGCCAATCCAACAGCTACATGTTCTGGCAGATTTTTACTTTTAAAATAATCTATCACTTGTTGTGCTCCCGCAGAAGTTTCGCCTAAAGAAACCTTCCCCGTATCCTCAGTAGTTACTCTTTGATTATACATACTCTACAAGTCATCTAGCCAAGTACGTGTCTGCTGTGATGTAATTCCCGCTACTTTAGTGGGTGCGTGTGTAAATGTAAGCAATTCTCCCTAATCTGTATTCTTTAATAATGCATCTGTTCTTTGTTTCCATAATTTAGTCTGCTCAGTATCTTCTGGTTCGGCAGATTCATATACTCCTTCAGTTAGCCAACTTGGAGGAGTTATACCATAATATTGATCATATAAAGCCATTATCTTATTATTTCAGGAATTATTGGCTGCACCACTCTTGTATTATCTGACGGTGCAACATAATTTATATTATATTTTTTCTTCTCGCCTAGTATTTGATTATCTTGCTATTTATAGTAATTATTTATATAGTTTAAAGTATCATTATAATAAATATCACGATTACCATATTGAGCATCTCCAGCACGTTCTATTTTATTATAAAAATTTCTTACTGTAGGACTTCCCGCTAAGAAACGATTAAACATTAAAGACTCATATCCTAATACAGGATGATCTTTATATTTATCTCCTTTTAAATCAAATAATAAATTAATTTGATCTCTTCCAGACATTCCCGGCTTCATCCAAGATGCTTGAATAAGTCCATTATATTTACTTCCTGGCCTTCGGGCAGTGGAATCTCCAGCACTTTCTTGATATATATTAGAAGTTATAGCGGCTAACTATTCTGGAGTTAACCCTCTTCTACGCCCTTCATCTAATAAATAATGAAAATCGTCTTTAAAAGAATCTGGAACATTTTTATATTTCTTTATTCCTGTAATATAATTATTATATAAATCAATAGGCCCAGCTGGATTCTAATATTTTACAATATTACCACCAAACTAATGCTTCCAAGTTCTAGCGTTCTAAGCAAATGTAGCTCTCTTTACTAAAGTAGGATTTCCTGATGCTTTAGCTTTTTTAATACAAGCATCTGTTACTTTACCTCCACAATAATCTGTAAATTTACCTCTATTCTTTTTCTTTATATGAATAGAGCCTCCTTTTTTAAATCTAGAATCATTAATTTGTTTTTGTATCTATTGAATAAGATTTTTTCTTATCTAAATAGGATTTATAGGAGGACTTTCCTATTTTTGTTGAAAATTATCATTTAATTTTTCATTTTTTCCAGTCATATAGTTATATTTTATAAAATCATTCTTTTTAAAATTTTTTAGTTTTGGATATTATAAATATATCATTATATTTAGATAGTTCCAAAATAAAATAATTAGATTTAAAAGAAACGAAATTAATATGTAAATATGCCTTATGCAAATAGACAAGAAAAATGGAGCAATATGTTTTAATGATGAAAATCATACATATTGGAATGAAAATGACAATGAAAAGTATGTTTCTGTAACTACACTTATCGAAAAGTTTGCACAACCTTTTGATAAGGAATTTTGGAGTGCCTATAAAGCACTAGAGAAACTTATTCCAGCTGAAAATTGGAAAGTAGAAAAGAAGTCATTATTAGCAACTAAGAAATTTGACAAAGAATTACTTAATTTGTATAATATTACTGACTTAGATTTTAATAAAGCTCAGCAAGATATTTTAGATGAATGGGCAGAAAATAATAGGGAAGCTTGTGAAAGAGGAACTAAAATTCATGCCCAAATGGAACACTCTATGTATGATATGGGGGCTAATGTCACACTTGAAAGATTTGGAATTGGTGGAAAGTTTGTATGTGATAGAGGAAGAACCAGTCTAGATTTAGAAAATGGAGTGTACCCAGAATATTTAATTTCAAGAACATCTGACGATGGAATCTTAAGAATAGCAGGACAGATTGACCTTTTAATTAAGAACGGAAATGACATTGTAGTCGCAGATTTCAAAACGAATAAAAAAATCGATCAACATTCGTTCTTTGATTCCAAAACAAAGCAAACACAAAAGATGTTATATCCTCTCAATAATCTAGAAGATTGTAATTATATGCATTATACATTACAGCTTTCTACTTATGCGTGGATGATACAAAAATTAAATCCTGACTACAATATTAAGGATTTAGTTCTTATACATTTTGATCATGATGGTAATCAAACACTTTATCATCTAGATTATTTAAAGTCAGATGTCGAGAAAATGTTAAAGTGGCATAAAAAGCAAAAGATAAGAGAAATTCAAAAAAATAAATATAAACCAATAGAGTATTAATCCCAGTAGACGTAATCTTACATAGTTATTAAGCGAAAACCAATTATAATATAGTGTCCAACGGATTAATACTTATTTTTGTAAATTATGAATAAAGAAGAAAGAATGTCTATATGTCGTGCTTGTCCACTGTATCAAGATATTGCAGGAGGCAGATGTAATCCTGGGCTTTGGATAGATCCAGAGACGGATCATGTAAGTAATAAAAGATTGGATGGCCATTATAAAGGCTGTGGTTGTGCATTAAGAGCTAAAACATCATGCAACACTTGTCATTGTCCTGCAAAAAAGTGGTAACAAAAATTAAACATATTATTGTAGGAACATATAATAATATATTTAATAAGAATCAACAGATCGCTAAACCAAGAGAAGAGATATGTAAGATGTGTTCTCACAGAGAGAACTTAATGGGAATAGGAACAATATGTAATATATGTGGCTGTGTTATAGAATCTAAAACAACAGTAAAAGATGAACACTGCCCAATTGATAAATGGTAATATGAGAGAAAATGGAGTTGAGGTAAACCTCGAAAAAACAAAAAATTTAGAACTTAATAAAATAGTTAATGGTATTGAAGGAGATGGTACAACATTTGCCATGAATACTCAAAGTATACAAGAAATGGCACAAACAGAAGCTAAGGCAAAATATAATAATAAAGTACAAGACTATATAGATAAATTTGAAAGTCACAAACAACTTCTGGATGAATATACAAACAGTGTTTTAAAAGATTTAGACCATCTTGAAATTAAGCCTGTATTTGAAGGCATACTTATTAAACCTTATGATGAAAATCCTTTCCAAAAAATAAAAGTGGAAGGCGGTATAATCACTGATCTAGGTGGACAAAAACCTACATATAAATCAAAAGAAACTGGAGAAGTTGAAGAAGAAGAACAATTTGTACATACAGGTCTTGTATTAGATGTAGGCCCTAAAGTTCAATATATACAAGAAGGCGATGTAGTATTTTGGAGAAAGCCTTCTGAATTACCAATACCATTCTTTAAACAAGGTCTTGTACTAGTAAGTGAACATAGTATAGTATCTGTAGTGAACGCTGGGCTTACAGAACGTTTTAATAAAATAAAGGAAACTAATGATGAATGATGATAAAGTATATTTTATCCCTGGAGATAGGGTAACACTAAAATAGGAAATCCCAAATAAACCAGTAATGATGGTAATTAAAAAAGAATCTTACACATTTAAAAATAAAAATAATATAGAACCATCTTTAAGAGGAATTAAATGTCGTTGGTTTACAGAGTTGGGAGAAATACAAGAAGCAATATTTAATACAAAAGATTTAATTAAAATTTAATTTATGGGTGATACATCATATTATACTAATACTAAAAAAATAAACGGCTTTGATGTAAGTCCAGATGGACGCGTTGAGAAGGATGGACAACGTATGCTTTTTCAAGGGGAACATGTATATTATAATCCAAAAACTGAAACATTTCATGCTACAGTAAGAGGTAGAACGTATAATGTAAATCCTGTAGATTTCCAACCTAGTACTTTTACTAGAACTAGAAATAGACAGCAGGAAGCTTATAATGCTCAAAAATTAGCTGATCGTACAGCTTATAGAATGGGAACAATGTCTTAGGAGGATTTTAATAATAAATATCATAATACAGCTACAGCTAAGAAAACTCAATCAACAAACACCCCTACTACACAACCTACTAAAAAAGCAGCTGTCACTACTAAAAAAGCAGCTGTCAAAAAAACATTAACGCCTAAAACAACCGTTAAACCCAATCCCTACGCTGCTGCAGCACGTAAAGATTTAGGTGGTTGGAAAAAAGCATTTCAAGATGCACGTAATAGGGGAGATGAAACCTTTGAATTTAATGGCATGTCTTATAATACAATGGACAAAGGAGATAAAGATAGACAAACTTGGTTAGATACTTTAGCTGCAAATAAGAAAGCTTTAACAATAAATAACAACTTTAATTCTAGTGTTGCTAATGATAAAGCTTTAAATACAGTAGAATCTACGCCCCCAGGTACAGTAAGTAATGCGGATGTTCCAGGTGCAAATATTTCAAGTACAGGTACCGACAATACTCGTAGTATTGCTGATATTGGACTTTATAGACCCTATGTTTACGGGGGTATTGGTTTTTCACCTTATAATTTTACCGAAAAATCTATACGTGATTTAAGAAATGTAGATAATATATTTAATCTAGCAGCAAAACGTGTACAAGATGGGCCAGAAAATCGAGGCACTGATTTTATTCAATATATAATAGATGAAGCTAATGATTCGGGCAATTTAGACCATATATTCTCAAGCAGAGACGCTTTTAATAAATACATGCAAGATAAATATAGCATGCGTGGAGGAATTAGAGGTCATGATTATAAGCAAGCTTATGCTGCAGCACAAGGTTTTAGATAGGCAGCGGTAGATAGATATAGAGATCGCATAAATAAAGAAGCTCAAGACTATCAAGACGATTATTATAAACGTATAAAAAAAGCTATTGTATAGCCAACTAAACCTAAAACTTATTTAGATGAAGCTTTTGAAAATTTATCATCATGGAAAAACGGAGGAAGAATGAATTACTATCAACAAGGAGGTTCTGTTCAAAGTCCTGAAGAGCAAGTGCAACAATTAGTAGTTGCCGCTATGCAAGGAGATCAAGAAGCTCAACAACAAATACAACAAGTAGCTGAAGCTGCTAAGCAAGGCAATGAACGAGCAGTTCAAATAATGCAACTTATTCAACAAGTGGCTGAACAATTACAAGCCCAAACACAGTCTGCACGACAAGGCGCTAAATTAAATTATATGAGACGCCTTAAGGGAGAATGTCCTGAAGGTATGCATATGGAATACTTTAAGGCTGGAGGTAAAGTTTGTAAGAAATGTATGCAAGATATTGAAAGAGACAAATGTGGTTCTAAAATGAAACCTAAGAAAGGTTGTGGTGGTATGACCGCTGTAATGTCTAAAATTAAAGCACATCTTAGAGGTGGTATTATGAATGATAAGCAATCTGCATTTGGAGATAGTCCTAAGCGTGCAAATCCTCGTAGTACAGACCATCAAGGTCATAAAAGACCTAACCATGTAAATGGTACCACTAAAATGAAGAAAACTTCACGCAATGTTTATTCTGCCTTTGGTGATACATACAAATACAGACCAACAAATGTAGGTTTGGTAGGACATCACGCAACAGGCAACACAGGACGTTGGCAATCTAAACAAACGGTAAATGATTCAACTAATAAACATACAGCATTTGGCGGACATGTGAATAAAACTCATACTGGTGCTAAAGCTACTTCTATCGGAGGTCTGAAAAAGAATGGATACTCTAAAGGATTATATCCAAAAGGAGGTATCGGTAAAATGCAAAAAGGCGGAGATGTAAAAAAAAAGAACAAATTAAAAATCAGTTAAAATCTATAGGCCGTACAGCAGCTGAATTTATCCCCGGAGGAGGTACTGTATTTGCTATTAAAGACCTGATTGATGGTAAAAAAGGTTTTAGAAATCTTGGAAACCAAATGGCTATGGACGCTTTATAGTCAGTTTTTCTCGGACATTTTATTAAAGGTTATAAAGCACTTAAATTTGGGAAAAAAGTATTATCTAAACATCCTAATTTAGCTGGACACCTTATTGATGAAGGCAAGGAGGTGATGAAAGAATCTTTACCTACGTTAGGATTACAAGGACTCACTAAAAAAGTTAATCCTCTAGAAAATTACGAAAATCTTTTTATAGAGGATGATCCTAAATAGAATAATATCTCTAAACATCAAAATGGAGGAAAGCCTAAGAAGAAATATTAGGTGTCCGAAGGAGATACTGTAATGTATAAAGGCAAACCTTATGGAGTAACTCCTAAAGGAACTAAAGCTACCGGCCGTGTGTATAGTGGAAAGCCCTACAATGCCGATGTAGAAAAAGCTAAAAAAGGTAATGAAGATGCTAGAAAGCGTATTATAAAATCTGAAACATCAGGTTATTAATAAAATAGAATAATGTTACATATATTTCAATATAATAATGAAAATGGTAAGGTTGAATTGGAACGTGGTGAACTTCTTTTAATTAAAGAATTTGCAGCGTTGATGGAAAATGAAAGAAATGTATGTAAAGAAGACAAAACTGGAGAAAAGCATTTAAGAGCTTTTCGAGAATTTACATATATTTGGTTAGCGATTGATTGGGAGTCCTTTTATAAGGATTACTCCAATCAAGAGCGACACCAAGAAGCGTTGAAAGACGCACACCTTACTGAAGAAGAATGGAATGATCCTACATTTAGAGCTGCTTGTCGTAAATATAAAGAACTGCAAGACAGTAATAGAGCAATTAGGATTTTACATGCTTCCCAAAAAATGGTAGATGAATTTATTGATTACTTTAATAATGTAGATCCTCAAGAGCGTGATGAACAAACAGGTAAGCCTATTTGGAAAGTAAAAGATATTCAAACTGAACTTACCAATCTTCCAAAACTTCTCGATGAACTTAAAACTGTAGAACAGTTAGTTAAAAAAGAAATGGAAGAACAATCACAATTACGTGGTGGTGCTATTGAAGGATTTACTCCTACAGGATTTTGATAATGGAAGAGAAACGTAAACGTGGACGTCCCAGAAAACAACTTCCTGAAGAATTACAACGAGTAGTTGATATTGCATTAGAAAGTAAAGAAAAAGAACAAGAAGAGATACATCAAGTAACTCAGGAAGTTAAAAAGAAATATCGTGGAGAATCAGAATGGGATATTAAAACAGATGAATCTATTGAATTTTTCGATTCTAGATTATCTTATGAAATAACTGGTTATAAACCAATAGATAAAACCCATGGTTTGGATTTCGATCCCGCATGGTATACTGAAGCAGCAGAAACTTTTAAAAAGACAGGTAAGTATTGTTCTTATGCACCAGGAACTAAATTATATAGAGATTTCTGGTAGAAACAATATGAACGTTGTCGTGATGGCATGACCGTTAATGGATATACCATTACAGGAGATCATTATTACTTTTTAAATTTCTACCGACTTGAAGACTTGACTTCTGCAAAGAAAGCTGGTGGTGGTAGAAATATGGATTTTCCACAATTCTTTGTTGCTCAGTATGAATATTTCCACTATATTGAATTATGTAAAGTTTTACGTAAAGATGCTATAGGTCTGAAGGCCAGAGGCGTGGGATTTTCAGAAATAGCAGCTAATATAGTGGCCAACACATATAACTGTCGTAGAGGATCTATGTGTGTTGTGACTGCATAGCAAGAAAATTATTTATCAAAGACCTTATCAAAAGTTTGGACACAATTAAACTTTTGTAATGAACATACCGATGGAGGTTTCTTTAAGCTTCGCCAAAAGAAAGATACTGAAACTAATAAAAGAGCTTCAATTATAATGAAGATTAATGGTGAAGAAGTAGAAACAGGATGGATGTCTGAAATAAATGGTATTAATGCGGATAAGCCAAATAAGATAAGAGGTGATCGTACCGATATTCTTCTATATGAAGAAAGTGGCTCTTGGCCTTAGTGGAAAAAAGCCTATTTACAAGGTGAAGCTCTCGTAGGTATTCAAGGTGCTAAGTTTGGTATACGGTTAGCGTGGGGAACCGGCGGTGATTCAGGCCCAGCGCTTGAAGGTTTAGCCGACGCTTATGCTAACCCAAATGTTTATGATGCATTACCTTATAGACACAATTTTACTCCATCTGGAGACACCGTAATAACTGGATATTTTATTCCAGCTTATGCTATTCTTAATAAACCTGGTTTTATTGATAAAAGAGGCTGGTGTGATCCTGATAAAGCCAAAGAATGGTATGAAGAATAGCGTAAGAAAAAAATAAATGACAAAAATGCTTACTTAATCTACTGTGCTGAATATTGCTTTACGGCAGATGAAGCTTTATAGATGGAAGGTACTAATAAATTTAATAAAGTACTTTTAGCCGATCAACTTACACGAATTAGATTATTTCACGAAGGACCTCCTATAGAAGTTGGCGATTTCCAATTTCAATACAGACAAGGTTCTGATAGAACAAGAGATAATGTAACTGGTGTACGTTGGGTTCCCGGAGAAGGAGGACAGGTACATATATTAGAGAAACCTTTATGGGAACTTAAGACAAAAGATGATGAAGGTAATCCTATTTCTTATAAAGAAATGAGAAACCTTTACGTGGCAGGTATCGACTCCATAGATATTGGTACTGACCAAACATCTGATGCCACTAGAGATCCGTCTAAGTTTGCAATAGTAGTAAAGAAAAGAGCATTTGGTACTTAGGAACCACAATATGTTGCTTATTATAAATTTAGACCAGCTGATGAACGCATTGCTTACGAAACAGCTATACAATTACTTATTTATTATAATTGTAAATGTAATATAGAGGCAACTCGTTTAACTATGTTAAACTGGGCTAAAACAAAAGGTTGGATTAATTATTTCATGAATCGACCTAGAGCAACATATCCTGAAACTTATAAGAAAGTAACTAAAACAATAGGTACTCCAGCAACACCTGCTATTATTAATCATCAAACAGATTTAATTGCACAATTTGTCGAGGATTATAGTCAAACAATATGGTTTGAAGAGATGCTTGATGAATTAATTAAGTATACTGATGAGAACAAAGGTAAATTTGACCTTGTAGCAGCCTTAGGAATGTGCGAGTTAGCTGATGAAGAATTATCTGGAGTTATACCAACTTAGGTAGAAGAAGACGCAGCCTCAACATGGCAAGACATTGGATTCTACTATGATGAAAATGGTATTAAGCATTATGGCGTAATTCCTAAAAAGAATCAACAACCGCATACTGGTTATACTTGGGATAATTCAGAAAATGTTTTAGTTAGATCAAGTGACCCTAGAAAAATATATGGTTATGAGTGAACAAGAACTAATAGATGGAATATTATCTTTAATAGAAGATACCTATAAGAAAAAATATATAGGAACTATTAAAGTTAAGAAACTAAAACCTATTGGCTGGAGAGTTAGGTTAGGTATGAATAATGATGATAAACCATTATACATAACCGCTGAACTTCCAGACAATAAGTTTTTAAAATTTTTTAGATTAGAATTACTGGATAGAAATTGGGACTGTTCAGAATATTTTGAAGGATATAAATCTTATCCAGATAATGGATGTCCTATTGATAATAGCTGTACTTGTCAATGACAAATGAAGAATTAATTGAATTTACTAATAAAACTATAGCAGAGCTGGTATATCCAAAATATGATTTACAAAAAGCATATAATTACTATAATGGAGTAATGGATGCTGACCAATATAAGTACATTGAAGAATAGTACGGAATCGGTAATCCTACATCTGTTCAGTTTATACCACTTATAAAAAAACATATTGATGCTTTAGTAGGAGAATATATTACAACTCCTATCTTGCCTAAAGTATCTTGTAAAGACTCTGCTACAATTAGTAAAATTACTAGAGAAAAAGAATTATACATTTCTAAGGAAGTGCAAGACTTCTTAAAGAAACGTTTAAATAATAAACTTATGCAATTCTTCTAGAATGACTAGCAGGGTAAACTTATAGATAATTCTGTAAAGGAAGATTTGGATAAGTTAATGGAGGATTTAAATGATTCATTTATTTCCCAATATGAGATTGCCGCACAAAATGTAGTTGAATATATAATGCAATCTCGAAACACAGATATTTATACTAAACTAAAACAATTATTTTTAGATTTACTTATTACAGGTTATGCTTTTTACAGAGTAAAACCTACAGTTGGAAATAATGATGTTTAGATAGAAGTACTAAACCCACTTAATACATTTATAGATAGAAATCCAGAATCTCCATACGTTAAGGATTCTTATCGTGTGGTTGTTAGAAAGTGGATGACCAAACACCAAATTCTCAATGCTTATGGCGATAAGCTATCTAGGGAAGATGTTAAAAAAATGAATGATAGTTGGCGTGATTCTTTTAGTGAAGGTACTTATTATGTAAGATCATACACTTCATCAAGAGGAATGCCTATGACGGAAGGACTTAAAGCCGGACAAGAAATTGTCCCAGGCTATCCTACAGGATAGTATTCGTCTTATAACTTTAAGTTAATTCCCGTATATGAAATTGAATGGATTGAGTCCGATAAAAATTTTACATTACAACGCTATAAGACTATAAAAATCGGAGAAGATATTTATATTCTTTATGGCAAGGACAAGGACGTAGTAAGAAGTATGGATAATCCTAGTTATTGTTCTTTAACAGTAAATGGGGTTTATTTTAATAATAGAGGTGTAGAACCATACTCTTTAGTGCTTGCTTGTTCTGTTTTATAGGATAAGTACAACTTATTACATTTTTATCGTGACAACTTAATAGCTAACAGCGGTACATCTGGTGATTTTATAGATATATCAGTACTTCCTAAGTTTTTAGGCACTGATACACCTTCCAGATTAGCTAAGTTTATTGCTTATAAAAAATCTGGTATTGCTCCTATTGATACTTCACAAGAAGGTCGTTTAGGAGGAGGTTAGGCTCCAATCAATACTATTTATAATGGATTTGATGATACAGTAAAAGCTTAGACAGTACAGGCAATACAGTTAGCCATAGATTCCATAGAACAAACGTGTTCTTCCATAACAGGTGTATTTAGGGAGCGTTTAAATGGAATCACACAAAAGGATGCTGTAACTAACGTACAAACTAGTATGAATAATTCATTTATTATTACACAGTAGTATTATCAGCAAATGAGTGTAACAGTAGAGGAATTATTATTAGATTGCCTCAACGAAGCCAAGATCGTCTTCAAAAATGGCTTACGCGGTTCTCTAATATTAGGTGACAAACAAAGACGTATTTTTACAGCATTACCTGAATATTTCACTTTATCAGATTATGATATACATATTTTAACAAATTCTGATATAACTAGACAACTTGAACAATTAAAAGCTGTAGTACCAGAGTTTGTTAAGGCTGGAGCTCTTAGTCCAGATTTGGTTGTAGAGGCTATGACTACACGTAGTTTACCTGATTTTAAATTAAAGGTAACTAAGTCAATGAAAAAGCAAAAAGAAGAAAACAATCAACTTATGCAAGCTCAACAACAATTAGAATAGATGTAGCAACAATTACAATAGACTGAACAACAACTTCAGCAAGCTACTCAGAAGATACAAAGTCTTGACCAATCTAGAATACAATTAGAACAAGCTAAACTTAAGGCTGAAACTGAACTTGAATGGTTTAAGGCTAAAACAGATAGGACGTATAAAGAATCGCAAGCTGATAACGATACTAAACGTACTAAGATCGAATTATTACAACTATAGGATGGAAATCCTTACAACGACGAAGTTGTACAAATGCATTAATTTAATATATGAAAAAAGGTTATTGCACAGGCATGTGCGTTGAATCTGACTTCGACGCAGTTCATAGAAATAACTGTGGATGTAAACCAGGTCCTAGACCTCCGTTTGATCCATGTCATCATATCGGTTTCATATTAACCGAGTGGGGATGTCCTATATTATCTGAATTTGGATGTAAATTGATTGTAGAATGAAAAAGCACGATATAAGTATTTCTGAAATGGCAGGTACTTATCACCTGCATCCAAACGATATATTTCCCCTAGTACAACAGGGTATGAATAAGATTATCACAGCCGAGGCTTTAGCTAAGGAATTAACTAAATTTGTCGGATGTGATTCTAGAAAACCACATGTTGATTTCAGTGATCCTTGTTCTTGTGACAAAGCTCTTTATGAAGCTAGACAAGCTCATATAAAAGCAGCACAAGCTTTGAATAATGCACAAGAATCTTTGCGCACAGCTAAAGAGTCTTTGTTAGCAGCTACTAAAGCTTATGATATTGTTAAAGATGAGGTAGACCCTACATTAAAAACTTTAACTAATAATGTAGAAGAAATCTAGGAAAATATACAGTAGATAAATTATAGTATTGATACTATAAAAGAAAATATTGAATCTACAGCTAAGTCTTTAAAAGTAAATATTATATATTCTGAAGATGATGGATATGATATATATACTTTTAAACAAGACGATAGTACTATAGGTACAGTAAAAATACCTCAACCAACTAAGAATTTTTACAGCACAGATTTAGCAGCTAATGATAAACCAGCTAGTGCTTATCAAGTAGGCGTTGAGTTAAATAGAATATCTGAAGCTAATAATATATATAAAGAACGTTTAACAACAGCTATTTCTTCAGCTGGATTAGTTTCTCCTGGAGGCACTTATAATTTTCATACAGGAGATACTTCTGTAAAATATATAACTAATGCTTCAACATTAGACGGCGCAGATGTTCTTTTAGATATTGCCATTCAGAATACGAATACTTTACTACAAAAAGCATTTACTAGTGCTGGTTTAGATGCACAAGCTAATTATCCGTATGTGTACAATGCCACAACGAATTATTTAACTGATGCTAAATCTTTCTTTTAGGCTGATTAGCTTTTAGATACTGCTTTAAATAATGTTGAAGTTAAATATAATACTTTAGGGACTATTACTACAGTACGAGGTTCAGTTAGAGCTGTAACTGGAACTAATCATGTTGATAGTTTTTCTGAACAAACAATAGATGTTAAGAAAGGAGATCAAACAGTATATGTTCCTAATAAAATAAGAGATTTAGATAATGATTTGGAAAAACTCCATGTTAAATACGGTTCTGTTACAGATGTACAAGATTTATTAATAGACCCTGAATTTAATGGAGAGTGTGAAAAAACAATATATATACCTACTAGTGTAAGTGATTTAGCGGGAGAAACATTATATGCCAAAAAAATAAAGTATATAAATGCTGGAGGAGAATCTACCACTTCTGCTGTAAGTAATACTTTAGATATAACAGACTTATATATTGACGCTTCACACGTTAATAATGTACGTAAATATACTAGAATACCTTTAATTACAAGAGAAGGTTCTCCTAGCGTAGTTACTTTAATAGACGGATCATTTATACATTTAACAGATAATCTTTCTCAAGATTTAACTTTAGAATTAGGAACATCACAATCTGGATATGTTCCAGAATTTATGATTTAGTTCTAGACTGGAAATGATGTTTATTCTTTAATTTTCCCAAATGGAGTAAATCATCCAACAGATTTTACTTTATAGCCTAATACAGTTTATCAGATTTCTATCGTTAATAACGTAGCTTGTATTTACTATAATGATTAATATAGTTCAACACCAGACTTGGAGAGGACTTAATGTTGGTTATGGAAATACAGATTTAGATACTGATTAGGTAACAGTAGGTTGGTAGGCAGGATCTAAAAATACATTTACAATAAATGCTACAGGACACTGGCGAATAATTCCTTCTACAGGGAATTATTCTAAAGTGTACCCAAATAGAGGTAAAGCTGGGTTGACTACTATTACGGTTTTAGCTACAACGAATAATGAAACTGGAATAGATAGGTCTACTGATACTTTTAATATAAAAATAGGTTTAAGTAAATCGACAAAATTAACAGTAACCCAATTATGTGAAAAGGGAACTATTGACGTAGAAGGTGTAGAGGTTGATTTAGGTATGTATAATTTTGTAGGAACAAGTAATACTATAAGGCCTATTACTTTTGCATTAAATACTAAAATTTATACCACAACACAATTAGGTACAGGTACATCCGAGAATATAGTATGGGGAACTATATTAGATTCTAATGTCGAAACTTTATCTAATACAAAAAGTTCTAATTATAATATCCGAGGACTACCTCTAGGGCCCAGTGAAGATGGTGACTCTTTAATACTTAGTGTAGATGCTTTACCAGATACTGTGAAAGAATTAGGTACTAATTGTTTTGCAGACTTCCGACTGTTAGAAAAAGTAACTATGCCTAAGTCTATAACTAATGTAGCTTCAGGTTCTTTTTTAAGAGATTATAATTTGAATGTAATATATGCTTATCCTACTAATTAGCCTTCAAGTACTGCTTCCATAGCAGGATATAATACTACTGGAGGGACAATATATTATAAAGGATCTGATTATGTATAGTTTATAAATAATTTTTCTAAAGGCGCTGAAAATAAGGGGCTTTGGAAAGGCGAAAAATTTTAATTATGAGAAGGGATTTAAAAATATCTGAAATGCCTAATACTGAAAGGTTGAAAAGTACAGACGCTTTTCCTCTTTTACAAAATGGGCAAAACAAAATAATCTATGCTATGGATTTGGTAGATAATATCGCCAATGCTATAGCTAATCAACACCATGACGGACACTGTCATGAGAAAGAAATCATAGAGAAATTGAATAAGGTTTCTTGTCAGGCAGCAGAAGCTTCTAAGGATGCAAAGGTAGCAACAGCTACTTCTGAAGAAGCTAAGGAAACAGCACAGGAAGCTCTTGATCAATCTGATGAGGCTCTTGAAAAAGCTAAAGAGGCTATCTCTACAGCTAAAAAGGCTTCTGAAAAAACAGAGGAAATTGACGAATTTTCTTCTGCACTTGAAAAACTTAAAACTAAGGTAACTAATCTTAACACACTTCTTTCTAAAGAAGAGGAAGCTCGTGAAGAGGCAGATACTGATTTAGAAAATCTTATTAATAATGTTGCTAAGATAAACGAGAAAGAACGTGAGAAAATACTGGAAACTATTGAAACAATGCAGGAAACTGATGAAACAATGAGTTCTCAGATTACTGACGCTGTTAAAAAGATTCAAACTCTCCGTTCTGATTTGGATAAAGAAGAAACAGACCGCGAGTCTGCAGACTTAGACCTCCAAGCTAAGATTGTAAACTTGGGCAATATTGTTACGAGACTTCAGCTATCAGTTGGCACGGATTCTGAAAGTGTTTACAAACCTTATGGTACTGAAAATTATATCAAGCCTACGACATCTTCTATAAAAGAAGCTCTCTTGCAACTTGATTGTGCTATTAAGGATCTTGAGGATTATGCTGCTGCTAATTATGTATTGAAAGCTGGCGATACGATGACTGGTAAACTTATCAATACTGCAGGTTTTGAGGGAGACGTTGAAGGCAACGCTACTACAGCTAGTTATCCAGCAGGTTTCTCTGCTCAAGCTCCAGAACAGCCTTGGGGTATTCAAGATGGATAGTTTATTACTGGCTGGAGTATTAAGACGGATACCAATAATGGAGATATTGCATTTAGAAAAAATATTCCTGAAGCTGGCCAACTTTCTGCTATAATTGACGGACGTTTCTATCAAAACGAGGGTCGTTATATGGTACTCGATACTCAGAATTGGCCTGAAACAGTAAATCTTACTAGTATTAAAAATACTTCGGATGTTGAAGGTGATACTCTTGTAGAGGCTATTAACAATCTTAATACTGCCGATAAAGCATTACAGACTAACATTGATAATGAGGCGACTTCAAGAAAAGAAGCTGACGAAACATTACAAGCCAATATAAATAAAGAAGCAACCGCCAGAGAGGACGCAGATAATGCTCTTTCTGACAAAATAGCCGCATTAGGCTCAGCCCTTAAATATAAAGGTTCTGTAACATCTTATGACGATCTACCAACTGATGCGGAGGTTGGAGATGTATATAATGTTGAGGAAGCATATGAAAGTATTGCAGCAGGAACAAACTGGGCTTGGACAGGCTCAGAATGGGATCCTCTTGGTGGCAGTATAGACTTATCAAAGTATGTAACTCAGGAGGAGCTAGATGAGAAATTAAAAGACATAGATGTAGAT
>Ga0065711_1037750_pt1 | contig 19514 bp, 12 predicted proteins | sample Hoacrofraction12_FD_59098 | JGI IMG/M metagenome (GOLD analysis project Ga0065711, IMG submission 59098) | Hoatzin crop microbial communities from Cojedes, Venezuela - Epithelial fraction 12 v2 (version 2) | ecosystem: Host-associated > Birds > Digestive system > Esophagus > Crop | place...
CCCTCCTGCCGAAGCAGGGTCACCTACAGTAGGTTGTAGAGGACCTTGTCCAGGCGGGTCTTGAATATCTCCAGAGAAGGAGACTCCACAACCTCCCTGGGCAGCCTGTTCCAGGGCTCTGTCACTCTTGTTAAAAATATTTTTTGATTATTTTAATTCCTTTTTTTCTCATGATTTAGTCAATAGCTTTCCAATGTCAGCGTGAATTTTCCAGTTTGCTTGCAATGTGGCTGAACAGGTTGGGATTTCTGTACTTGAAATAGGAGTCTTCAATGTTTTTAATTGTACAATGCTAAGTACACAAAATTTTTCTTTTCGTTTACGAATTCGAAAGAAAAGGATTCAAATTGGGTTAGCACATAGGAGGTACAAACATCTCTGAATTTTTCTTTTATCTATAGACTTTTCTGTACCTATGCACATTATCTATATTCATATATGTGTATTCCATTTCTTACTGCAACTAAAGAAGGCCTTGCAATTCACCTTAAGGGTACCTGGGTCTAACTGTATCTGGGTAAGAACAGGGTTCAGGGTAACAACTAACTCAAACAAATCATGAAGTAATTCACGGAATATAGGAGCAAACTTAAAGCCTACTGTTTTACTTGAATTTCTTTCTGTGCCCATGCAGCACACGAGCATCCTTATGCAAAGATACTCAGCCACAAATTCATTCTGTTCAAATGTAGGTACCTGAGTTGTCAAAGACATGTAGTCACCCTAAATTTCACTTGTGGTCTGTAGTGTAGGAATGGTACCTGCAACTTGTCTCTTCACTGCTGGAGGAAGCTGTCAACTCCAGGGAGTAAAGGATGATCATGTTTTTAATTTTAGCACTTCAGGTTTCAATAAGTGGCCTTTTTAATACTCCATAAACCTACATAAATTGTACAGGCATTTTCTACTCAAAAGATAGAAGCTGAGGTTAATCAGGCTGCAGAATACTTATATGATACATTCGTGTATATTTCTAAATAAACTATATTCAGAGACATGTGGATGACTTGCACAAGACTATTTTTAATTTTCAAAGATAGTTCAGCACAGCCTTACATATCCAACATTATGAAATGTTACTAGATTTGCCTCAGTATCTGACATCACTTATTCCCTCAACGAATTTTGGATGAGAAAATATATTAATATACCTATTGTACAAATAAGACATGCATCACTTCTTGACTTAGAAGAAATAACACAGGACAGTGAGCCTGTGCCTGTAACCCAAGTGACACTGTCTTCACACCACCTTCCGTGTATGTTAACTAAGAAAAAAAAAATTATGCATTAATAAGTGTCGTCAGTCTTACTTTCCTCTAAAAGTCAAATCTTCTACTTGTTACATCATAGTTGGTTACTATGGCAATTAGTACTATGCCATGAAATAATTTAGGGTGAAAGACACATAAATTCTAAAGAAGCAAATATATTCTTATGCAACTGTAATATTGTCATGTCAGTAATGATAAAAATTATAGCAGAAAAAAACAGAAGCTACATGACACACAGACAAAGTGTTTTTAACTAGAACATTTTTCAAAGTTTTCCAGAAGACATCAATTGCTTTTTAAGCAAATTGTTTTGTACAGAACTCCAATGGGAGTACTACAAAATGCCCCTCTTCAGCCTACAATTAGATTAATCATGTAACTGAGGGCTTGAATCTGTGCACATTCTTATGCAACAAGAATATCAGTCCCCATTAATTTGCTGCAAGAAAAAAGCTCTATGAAAGCAATTTGCAGACAAACACCTACCCTGCAGTTGTTCCTTCCCTTCAAGTTCTCTCTTTTCTGAGGAGTAACATTTTATTTCTTTTTCTTGAAAAAAGAAAGATCTCTTAATAAATATTTTAAAAGCTAAAAAGAGGTTAAAAAGTGTTTGTTACGAAAGGTGTATACGAATTTCAATAGCAAGACAGTCAGACAATCTGTAAATTCCCCCTATATATTGATAACTTTGTCTAATAAAGTTACAACTGTGAGATAGTTTGCCATATTAAAAGTGGTGAATGTGCTTTTGTATCTAACATATGTTCTGACATCATGGTGTTTTTTTCCTGTTTTGCATACTTTCAATAAAAGTAATCACAATATAAGAAGATGCGTTAGGTCCTCTACAGTCTTCCCAACAAAATCAGTTTTTAAGAGGTATCAGAACCAACACAGATACTCATTAGAATAAATCAGAATGAATGGACTATCTCCCTTTTCTTTGTACCTTACAGCTATTGAGAGCTGTGTTGCTCCCACACACATACAGAAGTCAGAAATGGACCTGCACCAGGTGAAGCTGTGCTGTGGTGGTCATTACAGCCCTTGCTGGTCTTCACTCTCACCACCCCCATTTCTCTGGCTCCCAGGCAGAATAACAAATAGCAATCACAAACAGAGAAGATTTTAGGCATTTCTTTAAAAGCATGATGCCTCTCTCCATTAGAAGGACGAAGCACTTCTCCTGGGTTTGTCACATCTTTCCCAGAAGTAATGTCCCTGTCCTAGACCTTTATAGTTGGGAGGTAGATTTTAACATAACAAATGGTGCACATCCAGAGCTCAGTGCATGTAGGGTACTTCTGGTCTAATTAGCAGCTATGTATACAGGAAGGGGATTACAATCACAACTTTACGCTTACATATCTTAGGCCTACCTGTATCCATGTCTAAGTCTAGGTGCTTTATAGACTCTGGATATTAGAAGGAAGATTGGCACCTGTAGAAATTACTGGATTATGAACAGTATTTTATCCAACTTAAACTGGGCTATAACAGCACCCTTCAAATGCAGTGGACTGGAAAGAGGAAGCGACTTTACATATTACAATGCCATACATTAACTGACACAACTCTTTTTTATTCTGACTGTGAACTCTAAGCAGGACTGGAATACACACAATAAAAACAGAGAAGATGTTAAGTGAGAATCATCAGATAGTTTAATGATTGTATCAAGCTTTTACATTTACAATGTTTTGTATTGTATCTGTAAAATCAGGGTAGATTCATCGATCTGGTACATACCACCTAGTCTTACTCTAAGAGTAGGGCATTATTTCTGAAATTATCATGCTACAGAAATGCTGTATAACCTTAGGAGAAGATTTCATTGATAGTGCTCAGTATTATCAGTGTTATAAACTTAAACTTCTTCAGCTGCAGAAATGACACAGTTAATCTCTTTCAAATTACATGGACTATGTAAGGAATAACTTGTTCTGAAAAATGCACTGAGCTGATTTTGGATCTGCAGGGTAGATGTCTTCCTCTTTTTTTACTAGTCAATTCTTTGAAAACAGCTGAGACAATCAGGAACTCTCTTACCTGCTTAGCTCATATTGTCATTACTACCCCTCCTTCACATCTAATGAATCCATATAATGATTCCTAAACTACAAGAGGTGATTGAGCTTATGCATTTTTACAAGAATAAAACAGTCAGATTTGAGTTTGCCAATGGAGACAGGAACAGATAGGCTAAGCATAGAGAGGTTTAAATTTTAAGGCAGACTTACATTGATTCCATACCCTAATAACTGGGTTAATGGATAAACAACGTTTGCTTCTTCTATTCCCTCTTACATATGCAGTAGAATACAATCTAGAAGGCACACTCTTTAAATGCTTTCTAGATGGGAAGTCTTAAGAAACAGACAGAAGACTGCTCTATCTGTGAATCCTGCCAGGCATGTGGAACCAACATGAGAGTTTTGATTGGCATTACTCTGAGCACTGGTGGAAGAAAGAAGATTAGACAGACCAGCAGAGCTTCAAAGTGAAAGTCTAATTCTCTAGAAGACTTTGAAAGCTTGAAAGTGCCTTGATGGTTCAGAGGGTCTAAGTTTATTGTCTATTTAGTACCTGTTTATTAGCATAAATATGCAGGTTTAGGATGTCATGTCAGTCTTTAAAATGTCATGTTACATGCAAAAGCTAGAGCATAATCCTCAGCCACATAACCTCGAGACCTTTTTAGCCTAGTTAACTAGTTTTCAGAATTCTCATATGTGTGGTTTTTTTTTGGACCTAAACAATGGACCAAGATCTAGATAAGCCTTCTCTTCTTGAGTTTTGATGCTTTTTCTATGCCCATGAGACAGTTGTCAGTAGCAGGGGTTTGGCTATTTACTTTACCTCTGGTATTTCTTTACCTCTGCTTTTAGAAAAGCATGAAATTTAAATGAATCTGTGAAAGTACGCAGTATAAAGAAGTAAAATATGAAAAAGGATGTCTGAAGGTATAGGCTGAGCTTGTTTCATTCAAATCATGTTTGGACCACGAACTAGTAACAACTTCTGCTTCATATGCATGAGATGGTATGATAAAATGCGATATGATTTGCCACTTCACAAGCTTCCAACTAATTCAGCTGCATCCATAGATGTCTATAATAAAATAAATAATCAGGTGCATACACAAATCTAAGATTTTGGAAGCTTAAATGAAGATAGTCTTTAGTGATTAAAGTCTCTGTAAAATCAGAGTGATTTTTGAATGGGTTTTTTTGTTGTTGTTGTTTCAGATGCAGAATAAAAATCTTCACCTCCTTGGGCAGAAGATCATGACCCACTGGCTGGAGACCGATTATAGGAAAACACAAACATGAGTAATCTATTACTTCAGAGTGAGAAACAGTAATAACTCTTGCTGGAAAAACTACACATTTCTCCCTTAACAATGCAAAATGGTCTTGAACAATTCCCTCCAAGCAAGAAACCAATGATGCATTTTGGTTTCCCCATAGTTCCTTTACTTATTGGGTAGGTGCATCTCTGCTTGGTGTGTGAAGCTGTTCTTTAATTTTTACAGTAACTGTGATTTCAGATTTTGATTCTGGATGGAACTGTCTTGGTCGAATTACAATGCCATGTGTTTCATAAATTACATTTACAGCTGTTAGCCTCAGCAGTTTGCCTCTCAGCAGAGGTGGAACCATGTATTTTTAAGAATGTAATAAACACGATCCGCATATACCAAACCTTAGATGATGTTTCCAGTAAAAGCAGTTTCAGAGCACTCTGGCCCAGCTACTGGGTTTTACTGGAGTGAAATATACTTATACTCTTCTTGCTAATACTTTCCCTTCTTGGCATGCAAGATAACAAGATATTTATAGTTACTCTTCACTTCTTCATTTCAAATGTTATTTCACTGTGTTAAGAATACAAAGGAAGTCATCTATGTATATATATAACTTTAGTCCTCAAGGTTTATATAATTGTAATTTCACTCTGCAGAAGCAATGATTTCTAAATTAAAAAAAAATACTGAAACAATACATAGGGCTTCAGAAACGTTTGGTGGAGCTTCTTTCACCATATGTTTGTGAAGATAGTCATACATTAAGTCATGTAATATTACACTTTCTATATCACGTAAAAAGCAAGTTATAGGAGAAAGAGAGTAGCAACCACGGCTCTGCCTTACAGAGCTGTTTTCTCTAATCAGCACATAAGCACAAAGCTCTGTGAGGGTTCGTCTGGCATTTTCAAAGGCATAATCATTTGTTTTCCTGCCCAGCTACAGCCAATGTTCTAATACGACTCTTATTTTACTAGGATACTCCCTGATTTCTCAACAATATAGCCCAGCATTCAATCAGATCTTTGTTCTGCTTTGTGAACACCATGGTACCATGCAGAAAGACCTGTTCTAATGAATTACTTTTCCCTTTTAGTGAACTTCTTCAAATATTTATAAATCCTCTGCTATAAAGGTGTCCATTGAGCCAACCCCCATGAAAAACTGTGAGTATCTAGCCATGGCAATTACCCCTCCTATGTTCTGACTGCCCATCAGTTTGTCACCAACCTCATTTGTTTTACTGGTAAGGTTTACCTTGGCCACTCCCTTTCTCATCCAGACTAAAGCAACTGTGCTAAATGGAAGTCAGAGATGGGCATGCTTACCTTTGAACTATCCTTTAGGGCCACTTTAGTATTTTATCAAACACCTTTAACTTCACATAATCCTACTTCAGTTATATGTAACCCCAAGACACCCAGAAAAGGAATTAATATGCAACAGTATTGTCTCTGAAGGCCCAAGGTGTTGCCCTACTGACATGTCAGCACAAAAGTATTATGTATGCTGCTACTTTCAAGCTCGTTTAATACACTTAACAAATAATTGTGTTTGTTGTTTATATATTGCTTCTTACTAACTGTCTGTTCACGTCAAAACTTTGAGCAAACTCCTTCATACCCCAAGAGCAAGTGAAAGAAGTAAAAAACTTTTGAAACAAGCTAGTGTGAAGCACATTGGTTAGTTTATTAACCGATAGTCACATTAAGTGTAGCAAGACCAAGAAACCTGCCTTTCACAGCCGCAATTTTAAAGTGTTAATCCTTGTACAACTGATCTTTTCCAAGACCTAAACTCTCTGAAAAACTCAGCCAGCCAAAAAAATAACAGTCCATCATGTTTTCAGCTGATATTAGGGAACTGTATAAAAGAAGCTTCTCAGAGATTCTGCTCCTTTGCCTGGATTATAAAACAGGAGTGCTGGAAGACTCCCACTGAGAACAGACTGAAAATCAACACAAGACCTGGCACCACTGTGTTGTTGCGATCCCAGAGGAGAGGCAGGTAGAGAGCTGGGAGAGGAAAGCATACTTTAATCTTGCTAATGTGTTTTTTCTTCTGTGAACATGCTATGTTATATCCCACACACTATTTAAAACTTGAGTTATCTAATAGGCCCTTAAATGCCATTGGTACGCTGTTAAAAGGAGGATTAAAATTTCTCCAGCATCAGTTAATTAACTGGCAGCTAATGTGTAAATCTCCACTGCATCAAAACTGCACCCAGTGAAGTCGATAATATAGCCTTTAAAAATTCTGGAGGGATTTTGCATTTAGAAGTGTATTGAGCTTAGCAGAAGTGGCAGATAGTGTGGTGTTTCTAAAGGTAGTCCCTTCTTTTTCAGAGCTGAGTGATCTGTAGACCACAGGCATTACAGACCTTATATTCTACAGAATTGGGGTTTTCCTGTTTTTTTGTATCTCTGACAGGTGAAGAACAGGAGGCCGTCCACTTTTTGTACAGTCTTTATTAATTGATCTCAATGGGGTTGTCCCTCTGTCTTCAACAGCTGGTTTAGCTTGTGTACCTTCTATTTTGTTTTATACTTATTTTTCTTATGACTTTTGCTTGAAAATGGTTGAAAATCTCTTGATGTCTGACAAACAGAGATGGACCTTACTGTTGGATGTAGGTATAGCAAGATATAGTTCTTTGTGTACTTTAGCTAGTTCATAAATAATCTTTCTTTCTGCTGTTGCAGCTGGTAATGTGAAATAAGTTTGGGAATAGTAGTTAGTAAATGGCACTTTGAAGTTAATACCATGATATGATTTTGTTGCCAATACTGTCTACATTATTTAATCTATATATATATTCAGCTATTTTTCTTTAGCATAAGATGGAAACATTTTCACTGTAAGCCATTAAAACCTTTTTATTTTATTAATATATTATTTGTGCAAGATTCCTTCAGTGCTCCTTGATGGACTTACACTCCTTTCTCTGCTACTGAGTAACAGCAGGTTCAACTGTACCTGTGTCATCTTGCATTCGGTGGTCAGGAAAGACTGACAGAATGCCTCTCTGGAACGTGGCAGCTTGCCTCCCCGACACAGGTACTTCCTACCTTCTCATTTGATCCATCCGTCATGGAGCTTAAACACAAAAATCTGTCGGGTACTCTTGAACTATATGTTCATGTGCTGAGCTGGTAAAGTGCTTCTCTGATAAGAGTCTTTTATTTGTCCAGGAGCCACTTCTGCCACCTGTAGTAGAATTTTTATCCTTGTAAACCCCAGTTACTGATGACACCACAAGCCACAGTCCAAAGTCCAGGCAGAGAGACATGAATGGAAAAATCTCAACAGGGATTTAGTCTTACTCGCCTAGGTATAATCCATATTTACAGCACTATGGTATGGTACCAAATTACTTACAGTCATCTGTCACTGGAGGCACTGTTCATGCACTCCTCAGCTTGTTTGACCTTTACAATTATCTCAGATTAAAACCAGGAAGAGCCCTTCTTCCCTGCAGGAGCAAAAAACCTTCTATGCACTCTAACTTTAGTGCTCATACATCCATTTAGTATGAAGAGATACTAGCGAATCTTGGTCTTCCACAAGCAGAAGGCACACCAAAAAGAGTTCATTCAACTCAAATAAAGAATGGTGCACGTATACTCTCTCCCATGCAGATAATGACCTTTATTCTGCCTGCCTAAATACAAGCACTTAAGTTAGATGCCTAATCAGCCTAAACTTTTTTTATAGACAAAGGAGAGAGGGGATATTTCCAGATCATGATGCAATTTTTGGTGAGTTGAATGGCCTCTACAATGTCCCTGTGGTAATAGGAGGCAAATGTGCTTCCACCTTGGCTGCCTCATACTGCCTAAAATTAGATAGGGTGGATGTAAGTCTAGTAACCTCTGGTGAGATGGGCTAAATCTTCCTCGTGAGCATCCATTTCCATGCAAAACTTTCAGAAAGTTAAAAAGTCTCAAGGAAATGACACCATGAAAAGCTGGAGTTAAAGACTTCTATCATAATACTTCTGGAGGTGATAAGACCAAAGTGGTTTTTTGCTGTTCAGCACATGAAAAAGCAAAGTCCTATAATGTACAGCTCCCAGGCTTAAAAAGAAGTGTAGCATGGTACTTGGCTCACGTGGTGTAATGAAAATTGCATCTCATGCAGCAACTGAAGAACTCTCCTCTTGTACATAATACTCACATACTGTGGTTGCTAATGCCATAGAAAAACCTGTAAATTGGGAATTTTCCGACTAATCTAGCTAAGCCAGTCTTACACGGATGGCCCCTTCTCTTTGTTTCAAAATTTTAAATGTATTTAAATACATTACTAACTTTTGTTTGTCCATGTAATTAGCATTCCCTGAAATTAACATTACCACCGCTGTGGGCAGGCAATCTGTGCCTGAACATTCACTTTTGCACAGAAGTTTAAGAACCGCAGTTACCTCAATGTGGGATCACAATGCACATGTTGGGACCTACATAGCTGAAGCGGGCTGAAGAAACCTTCTGTTTGCATCAGAGGTGCCCACTGCTGTTTATTGCTCTGCTTTACTTTCTTTCCTATACTTGTAGTATAACAGACCAAATCCATCGCTGGTATAGCTGCTCTGAAGTCTGTGAAGTTACTTCAGGGATGAATATGACCCATCTTATGCTTTTCAAGAACCTAAGTAACAATAAATGGCACATCTCTGCCACAGCTCGAGTGCTGTTCAGAGAAGGGATGCACAATACATCTTTGTCTTCTTCCTGCTCATAACGAGCAGTGTAGGTCATCCGCATCATTAACATTTGCAGCTGATGCATTTGCGTAGTCTGTATACACTTCTTGGAACTGCACAGACCTTCTCATTGTTTTCAGAACCTTGATTTTTCTTAGCGTTATCATCATCCAAATGTATTTAAGGATGAAACTATTAGAAACACAATTGGTGAATTAATGTCATGAGGACTGCTGCTGGCAGCTCATCAATTTTTGATATGCCACTCAGACAAATGAAACATAAGCCACCCAGAACAAGGGGACCTTTTGACACTTCAAAGGAAACCCCTATGGGTGGTTTCCTCTTGAAGCTGCACTAAACTGGCTCAATCTCCTCAGCTGGAAGCTGCCAATGTCTCATTAACCCCTAAACAGGCCCTGCATGAGCTTTTCTTTTCAGCTATAATTATTCCATGCACTCCTGTTATGCTGTACTGAATTGCAACACTGTCACCAGCACATTATAAACATCCACCCTAATTGAAAAGCAGATTAGACTTGTGTTAATTAGCCAAAAAGCCCGCCCACTTGCATGCATTATGATTGCCTCTTAAATACTGAGGATGTTGAAATCCCTCAGAAAGACAAGGCAGACTTAATTGCAATAACCTGCAAATTAAGTTTAATTTACTTTAAATTTACCGGTTTAGCAGGCTCATTTGATGGTGTTAATGTTCTAGCAAATTAATTATCTGAATTAGCCATGCCTGGTGGAGTTTTGCAGCAGAATACATTGTACAGTGGCCTATTAATAACAGACAAACAGGACAGGATTAATGAGAAGATTATGCTAAAGTTCTTTTTTAAAAACAAGGATCTTGCATGAATTCAAATATAATCACCAAAGTGCAAATACAGACACAGAATATAAACAAACTGAAATTTATTACACTCTATGGCATGCCATCTAGGAGAAACAGTAAAACATTACCCGTGAAATATTTGATAGAAAGAGGCCTCTTCTATGCACTCAAGTAGATCACTTCTCACAGCAAACCATTTCCCATTATCTGGTATCTCTCTACGAGACTTCAAATACATAAGTGCTTTCGAGAGTAGTTGTACTACAGAGAGAGAGCTGATAAATAAATTAGAAATAACATCCCATACGTTAATTCCATAGTCCACTTTGTGGCTTATGAGGCAGTAGAATTGCTTTTTTGTATTCCATTGCTAACCACTGTCTGCTCCGTCTTAAAAAAAAAATTGAAGAAAAAAAGGCCTCCACAGAGATATAGCTGCAAGTAAACTGTAAAAGCAGGATCCTTGCTTGCCTCTGCTCCCTGTAAAAATACAAGTTGAAAAAAACCTCATCTAATAGCCTTTGGAATAGCTCTCAAAATAAAGATATAATTGGCCTTGTAAAAAATGTCAAGGTACAATCATTCACCCTACAGAAAGTGTTGGCTGACACTGCGGGAGAAATGAAGATAGCTGTGACAAATACTCTTTTTAGCTGGTCTTGATCACAAAAGTTTAGTCTACTTATGTGCTAAGTGTTGCCCCTTCCATTAGGGTCCACAGCCATCCCAAATATAATGAGGTATATTCAATTCAACTCTGTCTCCCTGCGGAGGGCAGGAAAAGCCTATGGAAGCACAAAAGACAATCCTTGATGAGTGTGAACCGCATGTGACTGAATATAAAATTCTGGATTATTGATTGGAATCTGCATGCTAAAGCCATCATTCACTGAGGGTAGCTGCATCTTGTGTTGGTTTCAAAGGGCTTTCAGGCTGTTGTGCAGTGGCTGGTGGAACAGCCCAAATTTACATCATTCTTGCATATACTGTAATACACAGAAAATAAAAATGTCACTCCTTGAAAAGAAAGACTGAACGATGTATTTGTTAAAAACAGATTATCTCATTAAAGAAGGAAAGGTTTGGTAACAGAAAAAAGTATGAACAGTTGCTTTATGGGACATATTTTAATTTTTGAAGAAAAAAAACTAAAACAAAAAAATGGTTTCAATATGTTTTTTGTATTGTACTGATACATCATGCAGACCCTTTCTGCTTTCCTTATTATTTCTTCCTCTCTCTCTGACAAAATTACAGTTTGAAACACTAAATGAAACCGGCAAAAAAGCAGCCATTATTAAAACTGGGCTGAAAAACGGAAAGAAAAAAAAAGGAAAGTAATTCTGCTTTAAAAAGCTTGTACATGAAGGGCTGAGATGACTTCAGGAAGAACCCATAGGGAATAGGAACTACACCATGAAGGAAATGGATTCCTGTGGCACATAAACAAAAGGCAAATGACTAATATATTTACATATAACATGTGGTGTATTCATTGCACACCATGGTGACAGAATTGTTTATTTCATTTATAATTTATGCAGCAAAACCTTATTATATGTGTAACTAATTTGCCTGATGATAATATGCAGTAGAAGATTAGGTTTCCATTATATTCTGTCATTAAGAACAAAAGATTTTTGTTTGTTTGTTAATTTTTTTTCTTCATTCCTATCCCACAGCACACACCCTACACAGGATTGCATTTCTCTTAAATCACTATGACTCTGAGATAAGTAGAAAGTAGACAAGGAACTCCTGAAAAAAAAAAACAAACCCTACAAAATCTCTCACAGATGAATCCACTTTAAATACTCTTCACTTCTGGAATTTCTTATGATATCAGTAATGACAATACACAAAGAACCTCTCACAGGTGATGTGGATGCACCAAAAAAAGAAATGTCAGAATAAATATCGGCTCCACAATAGCTTTTCTCTGAGAGAAAAAAAAAAACAAAAATCAAACATTTTATTAGAAGCAGCATTAGAATATATGTGACTAGACAGTTCATCTCAGACTACAGGGAGTGGGTGGGTGGGTAGGCAGAGATGAGGGAATTATCTTGATGTATTTTCCACTGTGGCACACAAGACAGTGCAATTCCCTGAAAGGAATTGTTAGCACCAAGCCAGTAATTCCCCTCTGTGGTATTACAAAGTGTGTGTATTACAAAGGGGAAAGGAAGGGGGGAGTAACGTGTGAAGTGCTATGTATGTTTCCAACACTAAAGCATATATGACCTTGAATTAATACAAATATGCTCATCAAAATACGAATGCTGGGTCAGAAGCACACATGCATGTACATATGTTAAACTTATTTCTTGGTACCCTTTGGAAAACGAAAATCTACTCTAACATTTGTTAGGCTGTGTAGTTGCTTAACCCTTTGCAAGGCTCATTTGTATTGCTTAGTGAAATCAGACTATTGCAGAGAAGGGCAGCTGAAGAGGAGAAAGCTCTTAAACAACAGGTGACATTTTCCTGTTTAACTAAGAGCTGTCAAGCACCTTTCTAAAGAGTAGGTCACACCAGTTCAGTCTAAATATTTTTGCAAAGGTTTGGTAGTTTGAAAAGAGTGTGCTAATATAAGAATTTTATTTAGATAAAGTAACACTCATTGTTGCAGGTGTACATAAGATGCTGAAACATTTTACTACCTAAATTAACGTACTGCATCACTCCTCAAGGACACCCTATCAGTCATCAGATCCATAGTTTGCTGACCATGAGCGCTGACAAGCCTGAAATTTCAGGGAGCAGGTGAAAAAGTGCATCTTAGTATGCAGACAAGGAGCAGGTAATGAGCACTGCCTGCTTCTGGGAGCAGTGTGAGTAGTATGAGCATACATTACACAGTCTGGGTGCCAACCAGCTGAGCAGCAGTTTTGCAGAGGAGGGCTGCAAAAAGGTGTCCTGGTGGACACCAAGTTGACCACGAACCAGCAACATGCCTCCTGCGCTGCACTGAGAAAAGCGCTGCCAGCCGACGAAGGGAGGTGCCCCTTCCTCTCTACTCAGCACTGGTGAAGCACGTCTGGAGCTCTGGGGTCCACAGTACAAATGAGACATGGACACGCTGGAGCAAGTCCAGCAATGAGCCACAAAGGTGAGTAAGGGACGGGAGCATCTGTCATACTTAGAGAGGCTGAGAGAGCTGGGACTGTTCAGTCTGGAGAAAACAAGGCTTCAGGGGGACCTGGTGAGGGGGTGTAAAGAAGATGGAACCAAATTGAGGAGCGGTGTGATGCCCAGTGACAAGACAAGAGGCAGTGGGCTCAAAGTAAAACATAGGAATTTCCATTTAAACTTAAGAGAAGACTGTTTTTACTATGACAGAGGTAAAACATTGGATCAGGTTGTTCAGGGAGGTTGTGGAGTCTCCTTTCCTCCAGATACTCAAACCCAAAGTATTCTCCTGGGCAACCCGCTCTGGTTGTCCTTGCTTGAGCAGGAGGGATGAACTAGTTGACCACCAGAGGTCCCTTTTGACCTCAGTGGTTCTCCAGCTTTGTGATTCTGTGATCTTTTCTGGACTGAGCTACAACAGAGGACTGTATCCCTGAACCCACAGTTGTTTCATAGCAGTTAGGTTCTCATAGAGCAAAAAATGAAGAACATGCATGGACATCTGGTGATTGTCAAAGCAGAGCAAAAAAAGGAAGGCACCAAAGAAGATGAGTTGGAAAAGCCAAGAGGGAAGTACAAGAGAGTCAGGTTATGTGACTTTGTCCTATGAAAGGTCCAAAAACCTCGTTAACCTCTGATTTTTATTGTTTTCTCTCCTTTCATTGTCACTGTGGTTTAACACCTGCTCTGGAAACCATGTAAAATAAGATATCCCCAGGGAAAATCTGCAGTAGATGTTCTTCAAAACATCTGGGGAATGGAGCTTTGGCACAAGCCAAAGAAAAGTACTGAATATATTTCCTTAAAAAGCTTTATATTAATCTTTTTCTCTAATTTTAGTATATCAGCTGCCATTGGAACTAAGTTGCTAGAAATGGGAGAGAGGGATGAAAGAGATTTTGGACTACTTTTTGTTCAAAGCCTAGTTCTCAGTAAAGCAAAGTTCCTACCACTTTCTGAAGGATCTAGTCTATTACCTTGATCACAGAAGTATGCTAGAGTGGCAATATGACTGCTAGTTCCTAGCTGTTTTAGGCTTAAAGCATAATCCTGGAACACACAGAAAGTGAGTTCAAACCTGCTTGCAAAATCTGTGCAGGCATGCCCTATACAGGAGCTGAGTATAGGCCCTTGTGAGACACAGCAGCAGTGAATATTCAGCAGTATTAAAGGGTGGGGGGGCCTCAGCTGAATTTTTGATGTTATTTTGCTCATGTACATAGACTAAAAATGCTTGGGCATTCGGATTGTAGCCTCCAGCTGCACTCATCTGAAGAAGTCCCTAGTCGTGTTAAGGCTGATTTACTACTGCACAGCATATACGATTTATTAACAACTCCAATACTCAATGAGGGTAAACCTCAACTGGAATACAATAGGATTATGCAAGATTGTTACTTCTGGAGGGCTTTATAAGGGCTGGAAAAGATCTAAAGTTCTGCAAATATCATAGACATGTTTCTATCGTCAGACAAACTGAATCTACACAGTATTAAGCAAAGAAGGATGTAAAGGGTATTCACGACACATCACATCTTGTTTAGGGTGCTAAATAAGCAGCCTAGGTTTCCTGCTTGGGTAATGGAAAGAACTAGGCTCTTCCAGAAGATGCTTCAGAGTGCCTAATTGTGACTATACAGGTCAAACCTCAAGATAAATATCTAAAGGCAACATTAACATGCCATCTGGTATTTTAAATGGGACCATAAAAACTTGTCTAAGAAGCAACATAAAACTATACATATAGTCAGCAAAATTAGAATATTTTCTCCATTTTTATCCTTTCTTTGTACTGTGTCAGAAGGCAAAGAAACCATGAGCTTTGACAAAAATCTATCTTCTGACATTTTAAATAAACTGAATGGACAATAAATTCAGTGTCATAACAGCAGAAGACTGACTCTTCCCTTCTTGCATTCAATAGCATAAGAAAATCTTAGTAATGTTGAAGTTTCTGTGATTTCAAGGGCCTTCTCCATACTTGTCTTCCATTGCCCTAGACACCAGAGTAATGTACACTAGCAGAAAAGCCCTGCCAAGCTGGCAGTCTAATCTGGAGCTACTGCAGTTTAGTTAGTGTGATCCGGCTAATAATTACTTCAACTAAAAAGAGAACTGGGTCCAAAATACAACAAATAAACGGAAAAAAAAAAGACCAAAAAAAACCCCAACAGAAAAGAGTGTGAGGAATTGAATTAAATTCTCATGAGAACAGATTCTTCCCACACATGTTTCTGGACCTATCTGATAAGTCTGATTTAAGTGGCCTTAGGCACCCAGTGTAGTCTCTAGAAAAGGGGCAAAGGCAGAAGACCTCAGAGGGTAGCTTGATACAACAAGCTGAGTTGATCTCTAGAAGTGTTTGCCTCTGTCCATGGATTTTGCATGGACCTTGGGCAGCTGAGCTCAACAACTAATGTTACCTGGAATTAACCTAAATTTTGATTGTGTTTTTGCATGATAGCCAGGACTATACAACAGCTAACTATTCTTAAACCTGACATTCTTGGTTATAACTTTTAAACATTAACTGCACCAAAAGCTTTTTCTGCTGGTGGATAATCCTCCCAACACAAGTCTCTGTCAGGATGTCTGACACACAAAAAGTCCTCGTGCATTTTTTATTCTTTTTTTAAAAAATCTGTCTTTGAAGACAAATCCTATAAATAAGATGGCTCTAGAAAGACAGCCTTCTGATATGTTGTCTAATGGACAATCAGAAGGAAGTGAGCCTGCTCAGCCCAAAACCTGACCTTCACATATAGTACCTCCCATTTTCCCCTAGTTCTCCAGCTGACAATCTCCCCCATACTATGAAGAACTTCAGTATCCCAATTCAGCTGTCTGTCCAGGGACCCAGTGAGGTTTAGCCATCACTATTCAACAGTGTCTTCCTTGCAGATACTTCAAGTGCTACTCCAACCAATGTGTGAAAAGCTCACACACTCTGGTGTTGGCAGTAAAAAAAAAGTGCTGTGTACTACGCACCTGTCCCAGTGTTGCAATGGTTTAGAAATTAATTCTTTATCTGAGGTATGCAGAATGTTCTTGCTATATAGATAGCAAGCTATAAATTGCAGTCTCTGAAGAACAAGACAAAGGAACATGAACAACTTTCTCTAGACTTTTAGACATCAGAGTGGAGAAATCTTCCTTTTTGCCAAAACTAATGCAGCTCCAAACTTTTCAAAATACCTTAAAACTCATTTTTCCACAATTGATTTGTTTTTCTTTAAAAATCAGAATAACGCTGAGGAAAATGCAGATAAATTTTTTTCACTCTAGTTTTGATTTGAGGTGGAGCCTTTTTGCATTAGTGAAATTGATTTTTTTCATTTTTTTCAGATCCGTAAGGAGTCTGAGATCCCTATGTCCTACCGTTGCTAAGCTCTTCTTGTCGTCTATGTTTGAATGAAGTTTGTCTCCTACTAAATACTAAAAAAAGAAAGATGATATGTTTAAGAGCACCAGTAAAGAGTTTGTGGTAAAACGGCATAGAGAGTTAGCCAGTTATGCAGGCTTTTTGTGTCATGAAAAAAAGAAACCACAGGAGCAGATAAGGAGAGGCAGGGGAAGATCCAGAGATATCTGTCTTCGATTGGTGAACCACTGTATCCCTCCCTATAGAACACCAAATGGAGCTGATCACTAGGTACCAGAACAAAATTTCCCCCACAAAAATTTCCCTGCAGCAAAGATTAGGGCATTTTGCTGCAGACAAGCTCTTCTTTCCATGGTCTCCATGGTTGCCCCACAAAACAAGTTTCTGCAGTTCAGTTGGGAGGACAGCTACACCTGTGCATGACCAGGAAAACAGCTCTTCAAGGTAATTGCTGAGAGCGTAGGGAGATACAAACTACTTATTCACACAGGGAGAATGATGTCCATTGGTATTAAAGAGTTGGTTCTGAGTAGTTACATCCCAAACACCTGAAAGTCATTAAATGCTGGTTTTAGCTCCTTGCCTGCCTGCCTCCCTTCTTTCCCCCCATGTAATTTCCAGAGCTGTACATGTACGAACTTCTTTGCCAATGGTGTCATGGTGTCATACCAATAAGGTTGTCTAAGGAGAGCTGGGTATTTATGTTCACTGAGAGACTGAGCTCTTTAGCTGTGGTAGATCAGCATAGCCCAGGTGGCTTCAATAGAGCTTTGTTGCTTTTAATCAGTATATAATCCTTCTGTACAAAATCCAGTCTGTATTCACTTAGTCTATGTCGGAAATACTTGAAACAATTTATAAAAGTGATTCATTTTTCTGTTCATCCTCACTGATTTAGAAAAGACTCAATCTGTTGGGAATTTTAGTTTTTTTAATTGTTGTGTGTGTTATTGCAGGAAGTCTGTAGTGATGTAAAAACTGTCACTCTCAGTGAAATATCCAGCCAAAAGAAAATAAACCTAAAATACAAAATATTCAGCAGTCAGAAGCAGCAACTTTTTTATAATGGCTGCACATGGCAAGGTGGTAGTGGTGGACTGCAAGTGTGGCCTCTGTGAGAAGATTCAAGTAGACCCAGACAATTCTATCCAGCTCCAGTGGACCCAATGAAGGGCACAGCTGAGACCCTCAGCCAAGATAGCAATGCCTTGGGAAAAAGTGTTTAAGAAAGGGCAAAAAACATACCATGCAGGCAGAGGAAGAGAGAAAAAAAAGAGAAACAGCATTGTAGACACCAAAGCTGTATAAGAAGGGGGAAGAGGTGCTCCAGGTGCCAGAGCAGATATTTCCCTGTAGCCCATGGAATATACAGTGCCAGAGCAAGTAATTCCCTGCAAGCACTTGGAGGAGCCCAAAATCTAGAGAAGGTGGATATTTCTTAAAGGAACTGTGACCTGTGGAAGAGCCCATGCTAAAGCAGCTTTTTGCCCAAAGGAGTGCAGCCTGTGGACAGGACTCATGCTGGAGCAGGGGAAAAGCATGAGGAGGAAGAAGCAGCAGAGAGGGTGTGATGGGCTGACTGCAAGCCCCCACTCCCCATCCACCTGCACCACTTGGGGAGGGGTAGAGGAGTTGGGAATGGAGGAGTGAAACTGAGCGTGGGAAAACAGTGGGTGGGGCAGAGGTGTTGTTTAAATTTTTTTCTTTTTTTGTCACTGACCAAATCTATTTTAAATGGCAATAAATTAATTTTTCTGAAGTCAAATCTATTTTGTCTGTGACGGTAATTGGAAAGTGATCTCCCTCTCTTTATCTCAACCCATGAGACTGCACATCCTGTTTTTTCCTTCCGTCCTGTTGAGGAGGGGAAGTGAGTGAGTGGCTGAGTGGGAAGTTGTCCCTTATCTAAGGTTAACCCACAACGCTATTCTGTCGTAAGACCCATTTGTCAGCTTACTTTTGTGATATACGATCTCTATGTTTTTCTAATCAAGAGATTTACATTGCATTAACACTGAAACATTTATATTCATTTATTTATCTGCTTACTTTTGATGGACAATGAATTTTTTGAAAAATTCCCTTCGGGAGGAACTTGAAGTATTAAAAAATCTAGGTCAAGTTTATGATTTCGGAAGAGAAATAGGGATTACATTTTGATAATGTCTGAAAAAGTTATTCAGATACTTTTAAAACAAATCTTTGATATTTTTGTTATGAAATTTTTCATTTTATTTAAAAATTGTCCTTCGATTTAAAACAAAGAAGCAGGTATAGATATTCTCTCCAGTACTGTTGTACATCCTAAAAAAACCCCATTTGTTTATGCTGGACAAAATATTTAGTTTACTCCAAACTAGTTTATGGGTTTTTTCCTACCTAAGACTGGAAAATCATAGATTGCTTTTATAGAGTGTGCTGTGATTTGGGGATATTTTTCCCCCCAAAAAATCCTTTCAGTTTAGATATCATACCCAGGTATTTTTTATCCACTTAGTTTTGGGATGATTCTCAAGCATAGTATTAGTTGCAGATTCTTGCCATTTTCCTGTAGATGTTATTCTTAGCTCCTTGTACATTTCAATATTTTAAGTTTTGGACAAATAGTTTATTTCTTGACTTCCTTCTTCAAATTTCCAGTACTAGTTAATGGTAATATGTACTACTTTAGTACTATAGTCTTTAACTGTTAACTGCAATCCATAACTTAGCTCATGTCATGGGAAAAATATCTGTAGCTAATTTAACATTATAGCTTTTAGCAGTGATTTGACTGTTATTTTCTGACTCTCTTGAAAAATCCCTATGATGTTCTAGATTCATGTGACTACATGAGAACTGAAATTTCATTTCAAAATAAAAAACCTCAG
>Ga0065711_1037751_pt1 | contig 19514 bp, 7 predicted proteins | sample Hoacrofraction12_FD_59098 | JGI IMG/M metagenome (GOLD analysis project Ga0065711, IMG submission 59098) | Hoatzin crop microbial communities from Cojedes, Venezuela - Epithelial fraction 12 v2 (version 2) | ecosystem: Host-associated > Birds > Digestive system > Esophagus > Crop | place...
TTTTTTTTTTTTTTTTTTTTTTTTTACAAACTGCAACCAGGGGGCTTTTCATTCCCCTATAACTCTCCCCTTTCTTCCACCCTATTTTTGCTAGTGTGTTGGCCACCATGACAACAGGGATTTTATCTGACAAAAAGTTAAAAAGCTCTGGAAAACAAAGAGGCTAAAAAATGAAATACAGCTGTTTGCACACAAATATAAACCAGAAGGCCTCAAATCCTTTCTACTGATTGGCTGGATTACTTGAAATGTGGCTCATTGTTTCATAATAATCAGCAGTTATTTTTCCCTATTAAAATGTACACTGGCAAAGTATTGGAAACAGCTTTCCCAATCCATTTCTGTAAGGAACTGGGAATATAAAACATACCTATAACTTTTACTGCTGATATGCTAAGGGACCCACCAAAACAAAACTACATAGGTTCAAAATCCATTTTATATATACTTGCATATTAAAAATGGCTTTATATACTATTTTTCAATACTGTATGTATGACTATAGCAGTACTAAAGCAGGTCTTTTACAAAGTGGCATTTTTGGTTACTGGTGGTGCAGTGAGTAGGCAAATGTGGCATCTGCCATAAGTTCAGTTGTAGCTCTCGCACATCTTTGGACGTATTTAGATCCTATTTTATTGAGAAAGGAAACGTTGGCAAGGATTCTGGAGTTATACCTAAGCTTTAAAGAAAAATACAAGAGATCAGTTTCCAGTTGGACATCAACCAAAGATAGGCAGAGATTTACAGCTCCTTTCGTATATGACTTCACAGCAGGCTGAAGTCTGGCATTGAAGTCCTCATGCTCAGTATGGTTTTAATTCTTTTTAACTGTGTAACAGTAGTTCACTTATACTTAATCATAATGAAATAAAATACTTAAGATGTTGTTTTCCTGTTAATTTCAAATAATATTGAGTATCCAGAGAAATGGAATGAGGCTACAATATTAAAAAAAGATAGATTGAACAGTAACAAGCAAAGGGAAGGCAGACAAATTCTGACTCTCCCTGCAGCCAGCAAGGTCTGAATCTACATCCACCTGCTCCCTAGTTGAGAAGTATGTATATGTAGTTTGTAGTAAATATGTAACCTCACACACAGCTGAATTATACAAATTATTTAGCTCATTTTGTATTCTGTGCTGAGGTCCCTTGGGTATGGGTGTAGGCAAGGGAGCACTGAGCACCTGCAATTCTCATTTCTTGGATGTCCGCCAGATTGGAAAGTGGTTGAAGACCGGCAGCTTGAGCGGTTATGTCTTTATCAGTATAAGTAAATTGCTTTTGCTTATGTATTATAGATTTGTTTATTTCCATAGTTTTTTTGAGAATGTACTTTAACTTTGAGTTGTAAAGTTAGTTAATACTAATTTTTCCAAATTCCAATCTTATTCTAATTTTTTCTTTTTTCTTTTTTCCTTTTTTTAAAGCAGCACAGAAATCTTTCATTTCTGCAGGTGTGTTCCTACTCAGATGAGAATTAAAGGGCTGAGGTGATAATTCTGAGAAAGAAGCAATTACTTAGACTTCTTTCAAAATCTAAATATTTGAAAGTGTGGAGAAGTCCAACTCTTCAGCTTGACAGGAGCATCACAAGAGCTGACTGGGTTGTTGAACTAGATCATTGTCTGATGCTCTAACTCATGAGCATGAAGAGTTAAATAGTAATTGAGGACTTGAGAAATTATCTTCAGTGTAATATACTCGAGAGAGGTGATTCTGCCCCTTTACTTCACTCTGGTGAGACCCCACCTGGAGTACTGCATCCAGCTCTGGGGCCCCCAACATAAGAAGGACATGGATGTGTTGGAGCGGGTCCAGAGGAGGGCCATGAAGATGATCAGCGGGCTGGAGTACCTCTCCTATGAGGACAGGCTAAGAGAATTGGGGCTGTTCAGCCTGGAGAAGAGAAGGCTCCGGGGTGACCTTATAGCAGCCTTCCAGTACCTGAAGGGGGCACAGGAGGGATGGAGAGGGACTTTTTAACAAGGGTATGTAGTGATAGGACAAGGGGGAATGGCTGTAAACTAAAAGAGGGCAGATTTAGATGAGATATTAGGAAGAAATTCTTCACCATGAGGGTGGTGAAACACTGGTACAGGTTGCCCAGAGATGCTGTGGATGCCCTCTCCCTGGAAGTGTTCAAGGCTAGGTTGGATGGAGCTCTGAGCAGCCTGGTCTAGTGGAAGATGTTCCTGCTTATGGCAGGGGGGGGCTGTAATTAGATGATCTTTAAGGTCCCTTCCAACCCTTATCGTTCTATGATTCTATGATACTATAATGGTCTACTTCTTTCTGGAAAAATTAACAATTAAAATCCTGGTAACACCTATTTCATGATACTTCTGTTGTACTTTGACACAGTGAGTTTTTATGGTGAACAACGGGTTAGCAGGTTAAAACAAGCACTTTAAAGATGGGTAATATGCCATTTATTTTTGTATATTTTATCTTCTAAATGTTCTCAAAGCATCATGAGCAAATAAATATTTGATTTCTTTACATGCCTTTCTATACGTATAGGATAGTAATAAATCGAGAGTTGTTCATGTCTATTGGAGAAAGTCCCATCTGCTATGCTGTCACTGGAGTTTTCTAGGGCATCTTTTAACAGAGCTGTGAAGAGAGAAGCAAGGGGCAAACAGACCTTTTGAAACCTGCCCTCACCACCACCTTTTTGGTTTCAGTGTAATATTTTGTGTGTGGGTTCCTGTTTCTCTCCTGCTTCTGTCCTTGAGACCTGGTAAAGAAAAATGGGACACTGAGAGAACGCGAAGAGAAAATTTATAAACTCCCATTACTCAAAATTTTTCTGCTGACTCTGAAGGAAAAATTCTGATGGAGGAAGTGTTCTGCATAGAGGTCACAGTTTTCTTGCCATTACATATCAGTTCTTCAGTATCCTTCTATTCTGAAGAAGTTTCTCAACCAAATGATTACTTCAAAACCATCAGATTAAAACAGAGTTCTCATATTTTCTAAACTTTTATTTTGGAGGTCATGTTTGTAATTAAGTCTTAGCATTGTGCTGTGATAATGGCATTAAAATTAATGCAAGTGTATATGTGTGTACCTACATTAAAAAGCATTATTCCACATTATTTCATCTATAAATACTAACGTGGATGTCGTACTCATTTTCCAAACTGTTTTTTGAGAAATAGGAATTTCTTTTGTTTACCTGCATTATAGCACTAAATTTCTGATTACATGCTACTCAGATGAATCCTTAATTGTCTGTCAAGAATATCGATGCTTTTCTTTTTCGATATCACTCTACCTATCCTTTTTTAGCAATGACTATAGACTAAGAATAATGTGATATCTCTTAACATGCAGTTCATCTTCATACCATAGTATATTTTTGTTTGTTCAAGAATAATATATACATATATCTTTCATAAATGTAATACTTTTTAGATAACTAGATTGCAGATAGTATGTTTCTCCTCCTTAAAGAAGTAGCAATTCAGTTTTGATGAACAAGAAGAAGATTAGGTGGAGTAAGAGGCATCATTTCTCCTTGCCTTCCAAGTTTCTTGGAGAGCAGAGTCCTGAGAAATCTTATATTGAAAATTATTTTGCTTTAGGCATACTTCTGTGGGGATCAATGTTCTTAAAGCAGCAGATCTGTATTCATTTCTAGTTATCACAAGAACTGAAAATATATATTAAAATAAGACTATGGATGTGATGCCTTTGTATATATGTATACATGATACTTGTTAATGAAGTAGTGACTTCACGTGCGCTTCATTTTAAAAAACAGAAAATAAAACCAAAACATCAGCAGTGAATGTTTTTGGGTGGTTATGTTTGCTGTAGCTCCACTGCTTTTTATGTGGCTCTCTTGATGAGGTTAGTATAACCTTACATTCAGTGGCATTTCACATTTTGACATTTTCACACATGGTTTGAGTTTCTGGAGGTCTCCTTAATTTTAGCCGTGTATAAATTGAGTGTCTAGTCTAAGCTAGTTATCTAAGCTTCCTGTATTAATAAAGTGAACAGTGAGATGCATCTTGTCCAAAACTGTCCTAAGATAGGTATCTATAGTGGGGACAAATGTTCTCCCATAGAGCTTTTATCTATCCTGGCTGCGTGGGAAGTTGTTTCCCTAGACTGAATGCCTGACTTTTTGCCTAAGGTGGCAGATGAGGTAAATTCCACCCCATGTGATAAATAACACAGTTTTAAGGCTTCCTCAGTGCAAGGAAAATAGGCTAGTGATTTTGGAGAGTCTTACGCACTTAAGTAGCCCCACTAGCCCTGGTAGGCCTACTCATTCTTTTAAAGCTAGACACACGAATAAGTCCACGCAAGGCAGGCTCAAATCAGTAAATCAGAACAGTAAGCTGATTTCTGTTCACTGCAGAGTAATTTTGGAGCACTTTACTGTGTACTCATTCAACTCTTGAAATGTCATATTGGAGTACTGGGAGAAGCAAATATGAGTGTGGTGCGTTCCTTAGTATTGCTCCATGTGTGCCTTAAAACCAATGTGCAGAATGAGGAGCTAGTGATCGTCATTTAATTCTAGCTCAGACTCTGAAAGCTCAACGTTAAGCACATTTTATTACTGCTTTACAGTTTAGCCTTCTGTCAATGCTTCAGCCTGCAAATTGAACAAGCACATATTCCTAGGACTAAGAATGGGTACAAAGCCAGTTACTGTGGTTCAGCTGATGCATGTTACTAGTTGAATTGAGATAACTGGACTGTATGTCAGGGCCCTTTTTATTTCTTTAGGAAAGGCATATAGCATCTCTGGTTCTGCCCTGCTTAGAGCCAAAAGAAACAGAGGTAGAGACTGAGGCAGACTAGAAATTATAATCTTGGCAGTGTACAGAAATTCATCTATTTAAGTACAAGCATACTATGTAACAGTTGTTCCCAACATAATTTGAGGCAGATGCCCTCAGTCTGTCCCTCTCAAAACTCAGTTTACAGTTTCTCTCACTATTTCCAGCTGTAGGAGGGGCAAGAAAGTCTGAAGGCTTCAGTATTCCCTTTTTCCACAGAAATGTAGGTGAAAATCTCATTTACCTCTGGGAAACCATCTATTCAGCCTATTTTCACTATGTATTAACTGCAGCTTGTGAGAAACTATACATTCTGTTACTTTACTTTTAACATTAGATTTCTAATTTGTAGTGTTCTGAATCCAAATATGCCTGTCTCTGTAATCCTGCTGGGAGGGTGGGAAACTGATTGCATCGCAGATAAATTTGCTCTGTAGGAAATATTCCTCCCTTGTCCTCCAAAAACATGCAACTGTTTAGTACCGGCACATTCTCAAAACTTAGATCACAGTCCACAGTATCATGCAGAGAGAGTGGGGCATCTGAAACAATGTGAAGCTTGAATAACATGGGAAAACATTTGAGTTTTTTAGCATGAGTGTGTAGGAGCTGGGCAGCTGTTTTCTTCCTTGGTCACTGCAGTAAAAGAAAATAGAGAGGGGAAATAGGAAAGGGATCAGATCTGTTGAGAGAGAGGGCAAATGGACATTTTAACAGTGTATTGAAAATAGGGTGAACCTGCCTACTTCAACTTGATGCTGTGTATATCTTTTTGCATAATACTAGGATTCAGAAATTCCAGTGTGACAGTGAGATCAATATTTAACTAGCAACTGGGGTGGACATTCCAAATACCTTCAGCTCTCATTAAAATTAATTGGAATTGAGAGTTCTCAACATCTGGCGTCACTGGGCCCATCCTTAGCACCTTTGTGAAAGGCCATTATAAGTAACATTTTTAGTAGATGTATATTAAGATATTGAGTTATATTGAAAGTATAACATTGAGGATATGTTGTATTAAATGCCTGAAAAGGGAATTAATCATTAGGCTTATTTACATAATCAGTTACTTCATATGTATGTTTACTCTTTCAGCTATTCCTTTTTAATATGTTTTGACAATTATTGCATTAGCAGACAAATATTCATGCTGAGACTAAATCTAAAGAAAATATGACTTTATCCTGAACCTCACTAATGATTCCCCATGTGAGAGGAGAAGGTGTTAGAAGACTGAGTTGTAAGCAAGTTGGAAAGTGTGACATGTTGGCTGTGTGTCTCAACTAAACGAATAAGCTGGCAGTTGAGAAAAGGATGTGCTTTTAGCTGAGAAACAATTGGACAGAAAAGGCAACCGCTATGCCAAGCTGAATGAAAAGCCACTAGAGAAAACGTTCTGTGGCAGTTTCTTTTGAAGTGAGTTTCTAGATCTTTGGAAGGAGCTTGTCAGGGCTAGACTGAAAGTTCTCTTTAATTTTTTGACTGCCAGAAGTTGAACTACAAGCACACGTTTACCTCAGGAAGAGAATGATATTCAGGAATAGACTCAGAATAAAGTAGCCATATGCCATTTATGGTTGTTTTGTATGGCGCTGTTAACACAAAATGCTGTTTCTCTCCCTCTGTCTTTGAGGCATAGCTTCTAGCAAGTCCTGCCATTAGACTCACTGTGTTCTCATGCACTACAGCTGGAACTAGGCATTGGCAGCTCTGTATGGCTGCAACATCAAGTCAGGGGGTGTCCGGAAAACAGCATCTCAGCCTTAGCCTAGCAGGAGGATGTCCAGAACACCTACCAGATGCCTTCAATTTAATAATGACAATACTTAAAAATTAGGTGTTCAAGTATCACAAGAGCGTAGACTTGTGAGAGTTAAGCAACTGGAGCAGTCAATGGAGAGAATTAGGTGTATCTGAAGGGAAGAGAGTCAGTACAAAACAGCACAGTGGGGGGAGGGACGGGATGCTTGAACTTCTTTTCAGCTGAGGTGCGTGTTTTAGAGTTGCACAGTGAGTACTTCATCCAGCTGGTATCCAAACTGAGAATGCCTCTTCCTGAGAGCAGGATACAGCTGTGCTCTTTGTTGTGTAATTGCTATTGACAAGCTCAAAAAGTAGATGTGGTTTGAGCTCTCTCCAGCCGGAAGACACTTATCCCCAACCTTCCCATGTGCTAGATGAGTCTGCTGCTTCTGTGTCCCAGAGAATAACTGTACGGGTGGAGGGTCCGCCTTCACCCTTGCTACTCAGAGTGGGGTGTTGCGTTGCCAGGAATGCAAAAAGGCAAACAAAAGCAAGCAAGCCTGAGTTGTTAAACTAATAGAAGAGGGGGGGCCAGCTCATTTCTCTCTTTATCTAATGATCATTTAATTCAAAATTCCAAACTCAGCTAGAGTAAAAAAAAAAGATGAGAAAGAAATTTCTTTCTGATTGTTATTTCCAGATCCTACAGTCCAAAAAGTGGTACAGTAGCAGGCCAGTATATCCTTTCTGGAATGACAAAAGGAAAACTGCACTGAGTGAATATTTATTAGTGACAACATGGGAAACGGTTCCACGTGAATGAGGCAGCAAGGCTTTGACCATTTCCTGCTTCATCACACTGTTTAGGCTGTGGTGGTTGCTGCAAAATGGATTAGAGCTGTTTATAAAAACAGGTTCTTGCTTGCTGTGTCTGCTGGCAGCAGTGTGTAGCTCTACGGTAGAGTCCAAAGGCGATTGTCCCGATGGCTTCTAACTGCCTCCGGGATCTGTAACGTGATTACCTTGCTGTGGGGCTGGCTAGACTGCTCTTCCTCTGGGAGCAGTTTAACCTTTAATTTGGAGGAATTTGTGCTGTTACGTATCTGTGTACAAAGGTAATACGTTGTGGTTTGTGCTTTGGATGTGCGTTGTCTGTTTCCACATACACTTTAAATTGAATCTGTGTTATGCAAAATCAACATGTTGTCTTCAAAGACTACCTACCATCAGGATCCTGACATCATGTTTTTCTTGAGAATCAGTGAGGTAAACTGTACAGATCATGCTTTCCAGCCTTCGCTGTTCTTATAGCAAACGGTTTGCTAATCAGACAGAGCAATAATAGTTGAAATACTGTTCTTTTTAATATAAAAATGTGTGCGTTTTACATATGTTTTATCCATTCTGTTATTTTACATGTACAGTTGGGACTTTTGTAATGTTCTCAATCCCCACTGGCCTTATTGACTTTGCAATAAGTTGAAGATTTTAAGGATTTTAATTCTCCTAGTCCTTTCCCTCTCCGCTCTTAACTTTTCTACCTTTAGATTTTATTGGCCTCAGGAAAAGTTAATAAACAGTAGCTATTTTTAATAAATCTTTGTTTTATTTCCAGTGCATCTGTCCTCTGCTGTATGAAGAACTTTTTGGGGGATAAATACTGTGTTTTGTATTTTGCTCTCCTACAGCTATTGGTATTAGCTGTCAAAATTCTTTAGGTATTAACATGTGTTATGAAAAGAGAATTTTTAATCAACTGTTTTACTAATTACTTAGCAATGATGTCATCCTAATCATAATAGAATACAGAACTGTAATGTGCTTTTAGTTACATTTTCTTTCTGGCTTTGTAATGGTTATATCCACCAAAACTTATTTAAAAACTTACTCTATACAATTTTCAGATCTTTTGTATTTTTCAAAGCTTTATCTTTGGAAAAGGAGTCAGATTTATTTCATATAGCCAAGTAATCTTTAAATTTTATTTCAACTTTTTAAATTTAATTAATAATTTATCTGTATTTTAATGTATCATTTCAGTTCTCTAATGAGATGGAGTGAGTTTCCAATTATAGTATCTGTTTCATAGTCACGGTAGATCCCTTTTCGTAAGCCAAAGGAAATCTAAACAGAGAAGTAAATGAAATTTTGAGATGTTTTGCTTAGTGTGCATATTCATAGGAAATTTCAGGATGTTTTACCTTGTTTAGTGTACGTATTTTGTCTTGTAGACTCAGTTTGTTGTTAATATTACTGCTACTACAATTATTACTAGAATAATACAGCCATGTAAGTGCTAAGGGACCTCTGGAGGTCATCTGGTCCAGCTTAAAGAGGGTGAGATTTAGATCAAACTGCTCAGGCCATGTCCAGTCAAGTTGTCACATCTCTGGGGGTGGAGATACCACAACCCATTTGGGCAGCCTGTTCCAGTGTTTGACAATCCTAGATTTAGAGAAAAAAAAAAAATTCTTAGCATTGTGGCAACTGTATTGGGCTCAAATCAAGAGTCAAGACTATTTGGGGTTAGTATTGTACTTCAAAAATATAGAACGTGTTTTAAATTGTCCAAATAGCTTATTGACAGAAGAATGAACAACTAAGAAGATAATCTTCTGTACCAGAATGCTAGGCTTGTGTTTTCTCTGCTGGAGCATCTACCTTCATAACAGTTAAACACTTGAATTCAGCAGCGCTTCTCATATCGTTATTGCATATATGAACTGTTTGCAGGACTTGATGTTACTGGGTACGTGTAAGATACTAAACACCACTATAAAAATTTCTTATTGATAGCATATAATGTATGTACCAGAGCTGATTAAAGCTGAGATGGACATGCTCTACAAACAGGCTTATTTATTTATACAGGGGACTACAATGATGCCAGAGAATATTTTGTGAGCCGAAGCATTTATATGTGTTCATATCATCTAGGAAATATTGTGGAGTCTCAGTTAGAGTGAATGGATGTGATCCTGTTCTGTGCCATCCAGATTATTATTGGTGGCAACAAGAAGTTTGCTGTCTTTGACAAGCCCTAATAAAGCTACAGATCAAGAAAGTCTGAGTTTGTATTCAAATTTCCTCTGTGCAGCTAGACTGCTTCTTTGTACTCATCCTTAAGGATGTGGCAATCATCACATTGGGAATATTGGGAATTCTGAATCTTTCAGTGCTTTGTAAGATTGGAACTGCTCATCGTAGCTGCAGTTATTCTAATAAATATTTTTAATACCACCCTGATATTAAACTTCTTCAGCTAAAAGGGCTGGATTTTGGAGTCATAGCATTTCTACAGGTGGAATTTGGAAATTCAGTTCAAAATTGACTTTGTTTATCTTGTAGTTCACATGGAGGTGGTTCATGGCTTATTTTAGGGGAAAATTTTGTGTAGAGGTAAGAAGAAAAGGAGAAGCAGAAGCATTTCACTGTTATATTTGGAGGTTTGGGGCTATTTCCTTTTATTTTTTCTTTTTTTTTTTTTTTCCCCCTCTCGCCTGCAGTGGCAGCTGTTTGAAGCTGCTCAGGAGTTTGGAATGTTAGAGGAACTCCCAGGGAGCTGGATTAGCGGGTAGGTGATGCAGTCATGGGTATCACATACCTCTCCAATTTTTCAAATGAATATTACCTCCATGTATATGGGATGTGAGTGTGCACTATATACATATATCTTGCAGAAACTCCAGGCAGCTGTATTTTTGTTGATAATGTATGTGAAACAACATCACAGTCAGGTGGTGGGAAAAATACTGCATTTCATGAATTTCTGAAATACTGTATAAGTATCCTTTTACATTCTAACTATGATAACGTAAGTCTGAAATTACTTCTTTTTTCCTGTAAGATTATCCTTTCTACTAACAATGAACATTTTCACTTCAAAAAGTAGACAACAGAGTGTGTTCGTAACATTATGACAAAAAAAGTATTACAGTCTGCAAGTTAATAAAGGGCAGCCATGTGATGAACATCATTTAGTTCTGCTTTTGTCCCAGATGTCCTAGGTCTAGAAATTAAAAATAGCTTTCCTACACACTAGTGCAGGCTGTCACTGCTAAGTGTTTCCAGACTCACTGTGTGTGTGTGCTTTAAACCCATGTACATATAACATGTCTCATGCGCAGGGGATAATACGATTGTAATTCTAGCATCATGCTCTGTAACATTAATTCTTAGAGCCTGACTGATAAGCTATAATAGGGGATTTTGTCTAATTTTGTTTTCATGAAATGTTCATTTTTGATACTTTTTACTTCCTCCTTTTTAAATTGATTAAATAGTCTCATAACTTTTAAGCAGTCTTTACTGATAAAGTAACTAGAAACTTGAAAGCAGTACTGAGTTCTCATCTTTGATGGGCACAAACTGGATGTGGCATGGGCAGGAGGAGAGGGTGAATGTGCTTCAACTGGCTGATGTTCTGCAGACCAAGACAAAATCCCTGCGGGAAGGCTGAGGATGACCTGACACAGATCACTGCTGATCCCTTACACATGAGCACAGTGTCTCCCCAGACAGGGACTGGCATGAGGGTGGGAGTGTAAGGTGGGTCTCCTGCCCTCCTAGGTACTGTTTGGGGGAAACAGCAAGTGTTTAGCTGGCATGTCCAGTCCTTTTATTCTTAGGCTGTCAGGTGTTGTAAAAACACTTCCGCTTCTGTTTGTGGACCACATGAAGTCAAAGGGAATCTTTCAGTTGTCTTTGTCATGCGTTGCAGGAGGCCTTATGTGAAGAATCAAAGCTGTGGTATTTCTGCAACATAGGACAGAATTTTTCTGTGGCTGTGTTTCTGCTATAATCAGTCTCACAGAAATGAGGCCACTGTATGAAAACCAACCATCATGAGGCTACTGAAGGAGTACTGTGTTTTTCTAGCCATATACGTGTTTGAAGGACCACTCTAAGAAGGCTTAGTTAGAAAACAAGATTATTTTGGAGCTGGAAAGAATTTGCTAGGCTTCAAATGAAGCTTTAAGTGTTCATGATCCAAACTATGTGATTCAAGTTTCAATGGATGGTTGCTTAGCACCATTCTGAAAATTTAGCCATTACTCTATGGTGTATAAAGTTATGAGCCTAGGAACTGTGGTGTCCAAAGTCACAAATCAGTTTTGAAAATCTAGTACGCATCAGTAAAATTAATTTCAACCAGAAGGTATTCATGGTATACAGTTTGTGTGCAGATACTTTAATACAATTCTGTTCCTGCCTTTAAGAGCAATGAAGCATTCTGAAACAGTATCATGTGTTAAAAAGTTTCTTTCTTTTTTAAAAATAATTTATGAATAACAAGTATTGTTTTTCAGAGAAATAACAAAGTGATAGCTGTCTACATATAGAGCAAGCACTAGGTAGCCAATCAACACTGGCATGTTGTACATATATGTAGTGTAATTTCTGTTGTATTTCTATAAAAAACTCATCACTGATGGCCTCATGGTTCTTTAAATGACATATGCCATCAGTTTACTGCCATGAAGAATATAGATCATCTGCAGCATTGACACTCTTGATTTCAGGGATCTTTCTAAAGAATATGTCTAGACATACAGAAGGTAAAGGTGTGTTTTTATGGAGGTCTTGTAAAATCCCTCTTTACTCTTTTTTTAAAAAAAAAAATTAATCATAAATGTGGTGCATTTAAAAAGCCTAAAAGTTCCCTTAGATCATTTCAGCCTTGCAAACTTATTCATATGAGGCCCATTCATATGAAATAGATTTGTTTGTAACTTTCTTTTCTCTTTGCCATATTACATAGGAGTAACTTGATTCTGAAATTACCAGCTACCTACAAAAAACTGGTAGGAGGCATAGAAGTGGTTTTGTGACCTGCACAATTCTTTGTAGTAGAAAATAGTAGCAAGCTGACTTAGGGGCAGTATAAAAGTACTGTAAAAATGTTTGATTGCTGCTTGAACCTAAATAGGAACATATAAAAACAATAATAAATATGTATACAGCCCTCTAATATGCTTGGTTGTACAATCTTTGACTGGAAAAGCATAAGTGAGTAATTAGATAGTTGCTGCCTTGATTGAGCTTAATAGGAAACATTTCAATTAGGCTAAAACTACACAGAGAGGAAGTAGGCTTTTACAAAGGGAAACATTCCTTGTCATGCAACTGTCAGCTTTTGTCCACACTAAGAGATGGGATTAAGTGGATCTATGCAAAGGAAACAAAAAGAAGGAAAGAAAAAGGAAAAAGGAAAAAAAGGTTGGAGTAATTAGACTTGTACTTAAACAGTGTCTTCTGATACAATTTCTTGATTATTCCAGTTTTGATAGCATAGCTCTTATAAACCTATTGGCTGCAACAAATTACAACATTAAATCCATGGAAGAGGTTATGTTTCTGCTTTACTAAAAGAGACAGGGAGAGGGAGAGAAAACTTTTCTTATTCTGCATAATTGAACATTTTTTTCGATTATCCTCACCTGCCAACAATGTAAAAAGTCAACTGCGAGGTGAATATTTTTTTCCTTGTGGGAAGTGCCTATGCACTATGTAGAATACGGGAATTTCTCTGCAGGACTACTTGTGTGTCAGGAACTGATTCCCTCTCGGTGGTGAGTGGGTGAATACCTAAGCTGGGACTGCAAGACAGCTGGGAGCCAGTTTTTTCATGGGTACTTCCAAAGACTCTAGCCATAACGGCTGCCGCATGTGGCAGTGCAGCTCATGGGCATTTTGTCCGTGCTAAGCCATCCTTGCATTCATACCAACAATTAGGAAAGATGGTTCTTCTATGACTGGCTGCTGTGTTCAAATAAAACTGAACAGATGCTCTGTTGTTGTCTAATATTACCTCCCCCCCTGCCCTGCTGAGGCTGTGCGGCTGCTGCTGCTGAAGTCACATGCAGCAATTACATAGCTTGTAAGTCCATTACAGCTCCTATGGGCCCAGAAATGCAGCTAGGGACAGGGAGGAGTGGGAGGACTGTGGGATGAATGAGTCGAGCAGGAGGGCGAGAGGCATGTTTATGGCACACAAGCACTGCTTTTCTCTTGTGGAAAAGGGTTTTCCTTGTTTTGCTTGTCTGGACAAGTTGCTGCTCAACAGCAATTTACCACCTAAGAAAGAACAATTATTTTCATCCAGCTAGAAGCTGTTAGGTTACAAATGCCTGCTCTTTATTCATAAATCCATTGTAAGCCACTGAGTCACTATATGACATTACCATTAGCTTCAATAGTTTGTATTCAGCTGTAATAGTTTTCTGAGCTAAGCAGGACCATGCTGGTTTTAATGCTCTGATCAATGACTTTGAGAAGGACACGTCTATGTTCTAAACAAAGTTGCTCTTGGGGATGAACCATCAGTCAGTACATGCATGACTTTTGGTGTGGGACTTGTGGACATGACTGGCAGAGGGTAAATTATCCCTTCAATATTGCATCAGCATCCTAGTGTAGCATCAGGAGATAAGGAGCTACTTGATGATTTGTCTTTTGGAAGCAATGCCTAATAATGACAACAAACATTTGATTTATTAAAGATACCACAGGAGTCTATGGCTGTGCAGGCTCTTCCCCATTGTGGTATTTTGTGATAGAGGTTGGAGCATTTCAATGGCGAATAAAGGAATTTCACTTGTCTGAGGAGGGACTAGATTTCATCAATCAGTGTTTTGCAACTTAGTATTTAACTTTGGGCCTGAAAATCTGAAGAGTTGATGTACGTTACTAGTAAAGATGCTAACAAGTACTCCTTCAGTAGGAAGAGATGTATGTATGGCGGTTTTCAAAATAGTAAACTTTTGCACAAGTCTAAAGAAAAAAAAGATGATTTCTAGCAAGTTTACACCTGCATCCTTGTATTTGGACACTAGGACAGGAATAATGGGAAGCTGAGTTCCATTAGGAATGGACTGCTGATTTCAGAGGAAGGTTTGCTATATATGCCAAAAACGAGAATGAAGCTAGCATGAGTGTGAGCTCATGATTAGACGGTGGTAGTTTCTGTTTACATGCACCAAAGCTTAACATATAGCACATTACAGAAAGATTCATGTAAACACACACTAACTTTGGTTTTTAGTATACTTTTCTGCATGTAAAAATAAAGTTCCTTTTTCATACACTCAAAATTAGATAGAATTTGCATATTTTCATACGGTGCAGCCAATAATTCCCTTGAGATCCTTGTGGAATTGCTACATTTGCTGCTGAAGCCTGGTGTCAAGTTTGTTTAGCCTAGAAATAGTTGGCCTGAGGTAAAGAACTATTGGAGGTTTTCACATTTGCTGTTATAATTTAGTAATTTATGTTTGCATGGTGTATGACAAATTGACTAATGACTGCCTTAAAGAGAAATGCCAGCCTGGCATTTCATATGCAGAAATCTTACAGCAATATCAGGTGGACTGTCTGCCCTACAGGGCAGAAATAATTCTCCTGCTCCACTCTTAGATTTTATGTTTTAGTTAGGTACAGTTCCTCGTGTTGTCTTTTTTCCCAGGAGCTGCTTTTAAATGGAGTTCTGCATTATGACAGAAGCTTGATACTCTGCCAGAAAAGTTGGAAATGAAGGCAACTTAAAATAAATACTGGTGATATTTCTCTTTCTCCCTTTCTCCTTCTCTTTTTCTCTCTCTCTTTTTTAAGGAAAGGCATATGTTCTTATCCTAACTTGTCCCAGTAGAGGGTCAATTACAACCAGTTGGCTGCAAATCCAGTCCAAGAAAAATACTGAATACAGAAACTTCAGCAACAGGTACCAAGGGCCTCTAGTACAGTCAGTCATTCTCAGTACATATGAAATGTGAACATAAAGCCTATGGGTAAGATATTTTTAGGCCGTAGGTTTTCCCATGATGGTCCAAAATGAATCAATAAATTAAAGCAGACATTTTTGTGTAGTTAGGTATTTTCCTGGATAACTCTTTAAATGTTCACAATAGTATGAGATCTTTTATGTGAATCGTGAGAATAGAACAATGTCTTATTTAGAAAAATATACCTTGCCAAGTGTTCACGTATAGGCATATATTCTGCAGCTTGCTCTTGTAGGGTCAAGTAAACATTAAACTAGAGAGCTAAATAAAAAAACAAGCATGTATATGTAATAATAACCATGCATAGGAAAAAAAAAAGCCCACGTGGTCTGTTTTGCTGATGTCAGTCCTCCTACACACTGTTTCTTAGGACCTTCTTGCACTAGTGGAATTCACCTCTGGTGAAATAAGTTTCTCCCAAATCGACTAATGTAAGAAACAGTATATTGAATATCAGAGCTCTGCCAGATTAGCATGGGACCTTTGGCTGCTGCACAGGTATAACAGCGCTGAGACTAAGGCCGACATTAGTATTTAGCAGTATCTTTGGGCAAGTATTTTTAAAGACCAGGCAAAGTTTAGACCTAAAGATATATAATTTATTCCACAGACAAGCTGCCGAAGCAAAGGTAAATGTCACTCTTTTTTGATGGAAGCATTTGATTAAGCTGGCCTCTCTTCTGTACCTCAGTATTTACAGAATGAAGAGGCAATATGTGGCTGCTAACATTACTGCTTATGCTGCATGCTGATTAGATTTAGACAGAGAAAGCAACAACACTGGTTTGAAATGGCCCTGTTCCACCTTCGTCTTTATTCAGGAGACCTTTTGTCTCAGCCCTTGCCTGCATTTCCATGCTATCGTTTGTCACCTGTGTGCTTTTGGTATGTAAGTCATGATCATTCTTAGCTCTGAGATCCTAGATGCATGTGATGGACCAGCACCCTGATCAGTCTGTTGGTATACAAGGAATAGAACCAAAACTCCAAAACTCTGAGCACAAAATGAACAGTGAAGGCTTCCCAGCCACAGAAACTAATTGTTCAAACTGTCTGCAGGCTTTGTAACACATTCCAGCAGATTACATGAACTCTCTGTTTCCAGACTGACTAAAACTGGTTAAAATACGTTTAATGGAATAGATTTCTCTATAAAAGATAAAAATGCAGTTTTGGTCCAACAGGTAAGTTTTGTGGAAGCAGCTTATTGTGATAACTTCTCAACAATAAGAATAGAAATGAGTCTAACAATTTTCTGAATCCATTTCAAAAACATATGGTTTTGATACCATAAAATATATTGTTTTGATGCTTTTGTCCGGACTTGTTTATTACAATGTGTGTATTTGTGTGTTCAGCATTTATATGTAACATTTACATATTTGTTTCAACTTGTATCATTATATTTCATGTGGTAATATGTTTTCAGTTATTAAAAATAATACAACTGGCTTGCTAGGAAATTATGTATTTTTATATTGGAAAAGTGAATATCTCAATACTACTAGAAGGAAAATTTGACATTATAAAAAGCAAAATTATTTTAGTAGTCCTGATATTTTTTCTCTTGAATTTTGTTCTGTGGAAATTGTTAAAAGGTTCCTCGTCTATTTTAAATTTTCCCTTCTCAGAATTATCAAACTTGCAACATAATAAAAATTGTAGTTGGACTATCCCTACAGTCAAACACTGCAGGAAATTTGCCTAGTCTTACAACTTGTTATCAAGTTGTTTCTGGTAATACTATTTCCATTAGAGTCTGTAGCTCTGACTGCCTAGTTTTCCATTTTTCATATAGTATATTAGACCAGTTCTTTTGGGGAGCACACCTGTATGATACACTGCCAGGTTTGTCCAATTACAATGTGTAGTAGTTGCTGATTTGTCACCTAAGGTTAGCAGAGGTTCTCAGGCAATGATGTTTCTGTGTATTGCTTTGTTGTTCTCTCTATTCGGCCTTCTTTTTATGATGCATCTATTTGAGCCCACAGAAGAAGAAGAAAAAAAATCGAAGTGTGTTGAGCTACATGGCACTTCTCACACAAGTGGTAGAAAAGTTCTTCATCTAAATTAGAGGTATACTAGCACGGCTGACAGGTGATTAGGGATGCATAAGGAGGCATAGGATGTTAGAAGATTTCAATCATGAGACAAATACATAACAGTATGTTTATCTTGTTAAGAAAAGTCATAGCATAAGAGGTTTTGGAATGTGCACTGTGTGCAAATATGATATTTGAAAATATCCTTTTCTCATTTGATGTTTAAAAGAGGAGTTTGATGGTTGCTTCATGTATGTAGTCAGGAGGATGTTTTGAGCGCAAGGGATGGATTCTTCTGTGCCACTATGTCACCCTAAGGATAAGAGGCCAGAAGGATGATCAAGGTGGCAAGAACTGGAAGAGCAAGGGTCATGAGCTACAGTGTGGAAACTCCTTCAGTGTGACTTGTGATCCTCTTTGTATTAAGGTATGTGCCCATGCTGAATATGGAGGAGCTGAGGGTAGAGCATAAGGCATTCAGGATTTGTGCTGAAGAATTGCCTCCCAGTTACCACAGGGAAGCTGTCTGATACGCAGGGATCGTACCTCCTGCTAGAGAGCCTGATAAAGTATTTTTCAATTGCATTTTCTCACATAAGATAAAGACATTAGAAGAGTATGGGAAAAGTTCCTTACGCAGAAATGAGGACTCTGGCTATGAAATTATTTTCTCTGTGTTAGTTCAACATTGTGCTCCATGTGAACTGCTTAATGATCCATTTCCATGTGCCTCCATGAAAAACAGAGTTCTAAACCCAAGATTTCTTCTAAAACCAAGATTTTTCTTTTCCTTTTCCATTTTTCCTTTTTGTGGGGGCTCATTCAGTTGAAGAAAGTAGCTGGCAATTTTTGCTTTGGTGTATTTGTTACTCAAATATAGGGTCTCAGTTATAGTTTCTTACTTTTCAAACCAAATTTTGTAGATCGGACTCATACAGTGCAGGAGAATAGTTCACATTATTATAATACTAGTCTTAATGTATACTACCTAAGTAGAAAATGAAGTCTAAAATAATTTGTGGGTCATCCAGCACTCCTTTCTGTTGAATCATTAAATCGTCGTGGGCTTTGATTTGGATGGATTTGATTTAACATAACTGCTGAGCATTTAGAAACCAAGATACCACTGAAGGCAACCACTGAGAGCCACCACAGAAGCTTTGCAAGGGAATTGTTTCATCTGAGAGAAACGTGCATTTGACATGGTATAAGAACCAGGGCTTAATGGCCAGCACGTAACCAATGAGACTAAATAAAGGAGGAGAGCATTGCATGCTACATAATTCCCACCAGTAGAACAACAACTCTGAAGAATTTGAATTTTATTCTATGTGCTGTTGACAAGAAAATTCCACTGAAAGCTAGTTGGTTCCCCTCTGTGCAATACACAGCTACATAAATTGAACCATTGTCCAGCCTATTGCTGAACAAGCGGGTCTGTATTGGACTAATGCTCCTATATTGCTAATGGAAGTGAGGTAGGAGAGATTGGATGCTTACATTTTTGTTAGAAAGTCTGTGAGAGAAGAACATGCGTTGGAATTCTTGATGTATTTTGGCTAGAAATAGCTTCTGTTAGCACATTTGTTTAACACCATCTAGAATTTGAGAGGGGAAAAGCAGTCTACATGTTCACAAGTTAACGTTAGCATGTGAAAAGTGGCAGTTTGCCTGCTATTGTCATACAGATAGATATTATTTACTTGTAAAAAATAAAAATTAGATGCATCAACAAGTACTGAAGCTTATAGTCATTCTTGCTGACCCTTCATAGTCAGCATACATTCAATAAGATTTGTGGTTAAAGCCCTAAAACAGAGATTCAGGAAGCCTGTTTTCAGTTTCTGAGCCACTCTCCATCATCTTTGAGAGGTCCTGGAGGACAGGAGAGGTGCCCGAGGACTGGAGAAAGGCAAATGTCACTCCAATCTTCAAAAAGGGCAAGAAGGAGGACCCAGGGAACTACAGGCCAGTCAGCCTCACCTCTATCCCAGGAGAGGTGATGGAGCAGCTTATCCTGGAGGTCATCAACAAGCAAGTGGAGGAAAAGAAGGTTATCAGGAGTAGTCAACATGGATTCACCAAGGGGAAATCATGCCTGACCAATCTGATAGCTTTCTACGATGACATGACTGGCTGGGT
>Ga0065711_1011433_pt1 | contig 19513 bp, 14 predicted proteins | sample Hoacrofraction12_FD_59098 | JGI IMG/M metagenome (GOLD analysis project Ga0065711, IMG submission 59098) | Hoatzin crop microbial communities from Cojedes, Venezuela - Epithelial fraction 12 v2 (version 2) | ecosystem: Host-associated > Birds > Digestive system > Esophagus > Crop | place...
GTAGGATGAAATATTTTGGGGTACATCTGAAGTTTCGAATAAGGGATAATAAAGGATAATGATGTGCCTCTCCTTCTATTGGAAGGCTCTCAGAACTTGTCAGAGTGGAGCCCACACGTTAAGAAAGGGACTATGGGGCCCGAAAGAATAAAGTTTGAAAAACTAGGGCCTAATCACGTAGAGAGTTCCCCATGATTTTAACAAAATCTCACAGGACAGAGAGCTGGTAGGAGAGGGATGCTAGGACAGAACTTGCAGGGCACAGCAGTTTAAGCTTAGAAGAGTGAAAACCAGAACAGAATATGATCAGATAAAATCTTACGGCTCAGCTTGCCTAAATAAAAACTGCAGGATCAGTTTCTCAGCACAGAATTTCTTGACCAGTGGTCGTTTCTCCCTGCTGAAGAAAGTAATTTTTTCCCAGAAAACTGCTGAGCCAGTAAATAAACAACAGTAATGTAATTTTTTCCTGTTGCCTGCTGGCGACCGAGAGCAGCCTGATCCTTCTCTGTCAGCGCTGGTCTCTTCTGCCTCTGCGACAGAAACAAAGCCTTGAGGGACTCCATGCTAGAGGGAGAACCCAATAACGTATGAAAAAACTTGGGGCTCCTCTTTAACAGGTATTGAGCACCTCGGTCATCACCTAGCAAAGCACAAATATGCAAACAGACGCCTTCCTTGCCACTCATCACAGCTTTAATATGAAGCAAGTGCTTAAAGGATTGATCCAGCAGTCTTTTTATTCACTTCCCTGGGGTTTGGATGAGGTCCTCAGTGGCAGCAGCAGGTCGCTGCAAGCCTTGCAGAACTGAGCTCAGGCTTGTAAATTTTTTGCTGTTCTTTTTTTTTTTTTTTGGCAGAACTTGTAAAATTGCACAAAAAGGCAAAGAAGAGAATTCCTTAAGAAAGCAGCTTTGAAGAAAATGATTGCTTTATCCCCAAGTGTTGACAGAACCATCCTAAATTTCAGAGCTTTTTAAAAAGGGAAAAATTAAGGTACATGAATAGTCAGGGCTAGTATCACACTAAAGATTCGTGCCCCTTTTTACGCAGGAATGTGTAAATCCCAAATAATTGTTGGAGCTATGTTGGCATAGACCCATCCCAGGGGATTCGTGTCCTTAACTGGAGGGAAAAAAGAAGTCCTGCAGTTAAATGAGGTAAAACTCTGGCTCTATTAAAAACAGCAGCAAAACTTAAACCAGTTGGGCAACAGTCTCATCTGCTGTATTTATTCACTTCATGCTGTTCAGAGAAATGACATCCTCAGACTCAGCCTTCAAATTTGCATTTCCCAACGAAAAGCTGACTGCGTGCAGAATCCTTCGGGTGCCTTTTTTAGTCCTCTAGCCCTCAGGGAGGCAGAAATCCCCTTTGCTTCCAGCGGCACTGCAGCCAAAGCTCGCGAGCTCAGGTTCACAATCTGGGCTCGTGTAGTTTGGGGGTTCATGCACTGATGCTTTTTGATAATGCTGGGGTTCTTCGGTAAGCTGTGGGTAAATCTAGAGGTTATCCGTACTGATTGGGTCACTTACAGTTGTTTATAGGTAAATCTTTAAAACCTCATTGGGAAAAAAGTGCAATTTTTTTTAATGGGAATGAAAGTGTTGCTATGTGTTTTGGAAAAAACAGATTAATCTGAAAATGTGAAGAATATAGTAAAAACTTTGTGATTGATGGCATTTGTCAGTCTGCACAGACATAACTGCATTTCTATGAAGTGGTGAAGCCAGGCAGCTTTTTGCTTGTACTTTGGAAAATGTGCCATCTTTAATTACGGAAGAATCATGTTATGGCAAAGGTATTTCTTTTGTAAGAACTGCATGGATTGAGACACATGACTGAGCAATTCATGTTCTGTCCAGCAGAAGAAAAATGATGTATCTGCGTGGATACCAATGTCCTGGTGAAGTGGTAGATGCCTTTACGGTAACAAACACACAGGGGTGATACAGAGATTGTCATGTTTATGCATAATTCTATGAAGAAAAATTTAAAACTTAGTTGGCAAATTTTGGGATGCTCTTATTAACTCCTTACATTTTAAGGTGTTGATTTTCTTTAAAGCAAAAGAAGAGTGAACGGATGTTAAAAGGATAAAACATTCACTCCGCTGGGAAAAACAAATGAAGATGTAATCCCTGTTCCAACTTGACCAGTCCTGCATTTTGTTTTTCCTTCTCCTTCTCATTCGGATGCTCTCAGATCCGTTCTCCTTCTCCAACGGTTCTTTCCTTCCCTCAGGGAGCCGGTGGATGAAGTCCTCCAGATTCCCCCTTCGCTGCTGACATGCGGCGGTTGCCAGCAGAACATCGGGGACCGCTATTTCCTGAAAGCCATCGATCAGTACTGGCACGAAGACTGCCTCAGCTGCGACCTGTGCGGGTGCCGGCTCGGAGAAGTGGGGAGACGCTTGTACTACAAACTGGGCAGAAAGCTCTGCAGAAGGGACTATCTCAGGTACACAACCCACTCGTTCTACCCGCACTCCCCTTCTTTCTACCATTTCAGCTTCGCTTACTCATTTAACTAGTACAGCTAGCGAGCAAAGATCCATAAAGAATTCATTTTTTATTACTCTTAAAGATAAAGCCTGGCAGCAGTCGCAGTTGTAACCCAGCAAGCTCAGGTTTTACGACATGGTCTCATGTACTTTGGGGGTTCATGCACAGATGCTTTATGGTACTGCTGGGGTTCTTCACTAAGTTATAGGTTATCTGTGTTTTTAATCGGTTATCAGAGGTTATCTGTGTTGATTAGGTCACTCAGAGTTATTTATAAGTTAAATCTTAAAAATCTTGTTGGGAATAAAAAGCATTTTTTGATGAAAATGGAAACATTGCTACGTGTTGTGGCCAGAAGAGAATTATTTGAAAATATGAAGAATACAGTAAAAAATTCTAGGACTTTAGGTTGTTGGCATCCATCAGTCTGCACAGACAGAACCTGATCGCTCCAGGTGAACCGCACAGTGTCAGTGTGGATTCTGGCAAGTAGTAACTGGGAAAAGGTGATGAGTTTCAGCAAGCTCCTCCAGAGCTGACAATGAACCAGATCCCCTGAATGGTTTTAAGAAGCTCTGTGCTGCTCCTGGCATCACTGAGAGGTATATAAAACCAGGTGCCAAGATCGGCGGCTGATGAAAGATCATTTAGTTCTCTCATTGAAGAACACGGTATCCAAGGTAACTGAATTAAATTCATTTTCCCGATGCAGTAATATCAGCTCTGTAAGAAAGGCTTGATTCCACCAGCCAGCGGGGCTGCTTTACCCGCTTGCTGTCTGAAACCGCTGCCTTTTAAAGGTGGATTGATCCCTGTCTTTCTCTGCGTCACCGGTAAAGTTATCCGGGATGCTTCAAGCAGAAGGATGCAGTGTGCTGTAGGCTCATGGCAAAGCTACAGCCAGGACAAGACAGGTTGATTGCACTAGATTGGATCCAGTGGATTGATTGCACTAAATTGGATCCAGCAGATATTTAGCATTCTAAAGCCTGGTCCTGAATAGACAATAATTTACCCACTTTGCTGCATCAAATCCTACAAACAGAGTTGTTACAGGTATTTTCATTAAAATCTCTCTGCCTATCTGTTTTGCCAAAATTGGTAAGTAGAAGGATTAAACTGAGATTAAGATATTTCACAAAATTTATAACAAAGGATCTTTACATTCTTGATTACACTTAAATCTGTCAGGAGGTCTGTGGAACAGAACAACAGTATTTGGTATTTTTTCAGCTACCTTGCTGAAGGCTAATTTACCCGCCAATAAAAACTAAACAAAAATCTCAGTGGAGTTCCTAATTCTGGTGTCCCTGAGCTTTACCGATGGAAATTTTGCTGAGCAGAAACTAAGAAGTGAGTTCTGCTAATGGAGCCGCTTATAAATACTTTGCATGCACAACAGTCCAGCAGTGAGCCGGTGTTAATCACACTTTCCAAATACTTTTCATCTTAAAATGGAAGCAACAGAAACTATGGCAATACAATTAATATATTTTCTTGCAGTGAAAGTCAGCATTTTTATTTATTTAACAATGCAACATATAATATCTTCCCTCATTAATGAAAAATTTGACAACTTCTGTGTAACCTTAGTATTACTTTCGTTGGGCAGAAGTAGACACTGACATCTCCTGGTAGCCGAAGGAAATGATGTCTTTTCCCCTTAAAGATCTGTTCGTTTAGTGAGTATCCTTTTTCCAGTTCAGAAGATGCTACGAAGCAGGTACAGCACATGTAAGAGAAGTGTAGGAGGCGGAAAAACTCTTCCCAGAATTAGTATGGAAATTTCGAAGTCTGAAACCCAGCAAGAGTGACTTCATGGATATAGAAATGTTTGGCTTTGAAAGAATCTCCAATATGGAGGCAACGACAATAGACAGGGGAGTCTTAGACCATGGCTTGTGTCAACTCCTTTCTGTAAACTACAATAGTGATACCTGAAGACAGGTAAAATTTATCAATGGAATGGTAATTTCTGTCCATCACAGAAGTGGAAGTATTAGCAGGGCACAACTTTATGCTATGATCTGGGGAAACTTCACTCCTGCTGAAGCTGCTCAGCAATTCAGTATAAGGTTGTTGATCAAAGAAGTCAATTATACTGAAAAAAGATGAGGACCTTGGACGTTCTACTCCAGTTTTCAGTATTGCAAAGTTTAGAGTTCTGCTCGGCAGCTTTCCGTGTGACCTCTATGTAACTTGGCAATACTACGACTAATGGGTCAACGCACTGATGTTGTGTTCTTGTTTTGATCTGGTTTTTCATATCTCCCCAGCAAAGGAACTCTGCTTACTTCTTTGCTGTTGTTGTTTTAGGCTCTTTGGCCAAGATGGCCTCTGCGCCTCCTGCGACAAGCGAATCCGGGCTTACGAGATGACCATGCGGGTGAAGGACAAAGTGTATCACCTTGAATGCTTCAAATGTGCCGCCTGTCAGAAACATTTCTGTGTTGGGGACAGATACCTCCTCATCAACTCGGACATAGTATGTGAACAGGACATCTACGAGTGGACTAAGATAAATGGAATGATCTAGCAAAGACATGCCTCCATAGTCCATAAAAGACATCTTGTGGGCAACACTGATGCATCAGCTGCAGTGAGGACATCATCACTTGAGCTATGGGCTGTGTCTAAAATGGGGGGAAAATACCACGGAGTCGGCCCTTTGCAGGCAGTGCTACGTAGAATGTAAACTACATATAGGTGAAGAAGGGAGACCGAAGCAATAGTAGATAGACTGACTTCTATTAACAAAGTCGTATGGACAGTAACTGACATCAGCCACGTAGGTGAGAGTTGAGGAACAAACACAACGCGATAACGAATTCTCGTAACTGGAAAAAGAGTAGGGACTTCTGTAAAGAGATGTTATGTCTTTGTCACCTGCAGACTAGGATTGTGCAATTGAAATTTCTTTTCGTCTTGTTTTAGTTACTGAGTTTAGATGACAGCTCCTAATGTAGACATGAGGAAGAACACCAGAAGAAAAGGGCCATCACTTACGTTGTCATTCTATACGGCCTTATACTTCGGGTAGGAGAGAAAGCGGGAAGAGGGTGGGGGCTATTTTTTGCATGGATTTTTTTTTTTTTTTGAGAATGAACAGTGCATCCTCTAGTCCCAAACTCTTCTTTAAAAAAATCCTGCTGAATAGTTGTTTTCAGGCACTGCTGTTTCAAGATCAGATGTTCCATAGATCATTTCTATACAAATATAAATCTAAAGAGTTGCTCAACTATTTTATTAACTTAGATTATATCGATAAAATATTTGTTGTGTGTAGTAAGACTCTGCAGCTTTAATAAAAACAACAGAAGATTTGCGTGTTGTTATTGCTTTTTTTGGAGTTGGGCTGGATTTTTTGTTGATATTATTTATTCTATTTTTTGTAGCAGGTTTCCTACATTTTGTCTACGGCTGATGCCTGCTGGATCCACTTAAGGTTGCATTTCAAAGCAGTAATGTGAGAACACTGAGGTCTCAGTAAGCCTTGTAGAGTTCTTCACGCTAAGGAGAAATTAGATAGTATTGTAGGAGAAATTAGATAGGGTTGTGTGACATTGAGACTCTTCAGTGTTTATGAGGATGTTTATGACGCTGGTGGCCCACAGGGAAATACATTTGGGTGGTACTTTGCAACAAAGACAGGGCCTATCTGATCTCAGAGGAGATCATGTAGCATTAGGGTCTCCTAGAAAGGCAGCTTATCCTGATTTTGCTCTGGATTATTGCATCCAGTACAAAATCACTAGAGTCAATCAATACTTGATAGTATTTAGTAAGAATTAAGTTCAGAGGCTTTCCTGCAAGGACTTCTGTCACTGTTTTCTTAAGCAAAAGGAAGCTCCTTAGCATGGTAGTAATGCTAAGAAGATGAGAAGTATGCCTGGTCAGGCTACAGTGGACATTTGGTATCCTGCTCGCATAGAGCCAAGTAGTGGGTGTTCACCCAAGCAGGGAGTCACCTCCCCATGGAGCCCTTCCAGCTTGCGGCAAGGTCCAACAAGCTTGGTGTGAGCTTGCCTTCAGACCCCTCTGCTTAACACCGACCCATTCTTTGCGTGAGTTTGTCTAGTCCCTTTTTTTGACTCTTTGGCCTCCATCAAGTCCCAAACCAATGCTTTTCACAGTTTAATTCCATGCTGTGTTTATTTCAAAACCTGTTACCTGATAGCTTCATTGGTTGACCACCATACTGTGACAGACAATGAACAGTCATTTCCTATTGCCGTTTTTTTCCCTCTTCTTGACTTTAAAGACCTATATCATATTCATAGAATCATAGAATGGTAAGAGTTGGGACCTTAAAGATCATTTAATTCCAACCCTCCTGCCATGAGCAGGGACATCTTCCACCAGACCAGGTTGCTCAGAGGTCCATCCAACCTGGCCTTGAACACTTCCAGGGAGGGGGCATCCACAGCTTCTCTGGGCAACCTGTTCCATTGCCTCACCACCCTCATGGTGAAGAATTTCTTCCTAATATCTAAGCTAAATCTGCCCTCTTTTAGTTTACAGCCATTCCCCCTTGTCCTATCACTACACACACTTGTGAAAAGTCCCTCTTCATCCTTCCTGTGGGCCCTCCAACTTATTTTTTTCTGAGATGAATAGTCTAAGTTCCTTCTTGCCTGAAAGCTGCTTCACACCTCCGATAATCTCTGTTTCTCATCTGTGAATGTTTTCTGGTTCTACGTTCTCATTTTCAAGAGTGTCACTAGAACTGCATGTTGTGCTCGAACGTACTCAAAAATTTAAGCTTGTAACACAGTTGAACAAGTCTGACAGTCCATTCAGAAGACGGTTGGCGTGTCCATTCACCCCCTCAGTGCTAATGTAAGGAATAGCACCTAAGCATATGGATATCTATTTGTCTGATTATTTTCAATAAACCTGTCTCCTAAGGGATCTCTCATCCAAGTGGCACTACTGACCAATGACAATATTTTGCATTTTACAATGGATATTCTGAGAGCTCTGCTTTCTTTTCCCGATTTTGTTGTCACATCTAGTGTTGGGGATGAAACTTTTAAATCTGATTACCGGTGAAACTGGAAACTATATGGAGGACATAAGGAGATCATGCTTGAAAAGTATAGTTTGAGGGCTCTGTGATTTAGCTCTTCCCAAGTGATATGCTGACCTCTGGAGGCCACAGGCAGCTGGTAGAATTTTAATCCTTAGCCTAAAATGTATCCCTGGCAGCCCAGGCAAGCAAGCTACGTACCGAAGAACTACAGCTATCATCTCACTTCACCCTCAGCGGCTCCTTGCAAATATCCGGTCCAGCTAGAAATGAAGTCTCAATATCCCTGTTCATTTGCACATCTTGGTGGATGTAACCAGGGTGCTAATGCAGGGCTGAGGTGCACAGTCGTCCTTCAGGTTGGCGCCTTTAAAGCTTTCCAGGTCATCATGCCCTGCCATGTCCTTGCGATGTTCTTCTTGGAGCCCCTCTTCTTTCGCCCTCTCTCCCTCCCCTCAAAAAATATACCTCTGTAGTACTACTATACAAGCAGGGCAGAGGAGTGCTTGTGGCTTCAGGAACATCTACTAGTTCATGGCAGGAAAATTTGGCAGATGACAGCAAGCATCTATAAAGCTGATTTTTCTGTGGTCACACGCTAATGATGGAGATGAACAGATCTCAAAGGGAGTGTCATATGCTGGGGAGACTGGGACTCCGCTCCATCCCACGGCGCGGCCAGCTGAAGGGTCTCTGAACAAAGGCCACGTGTTTCAGACCACGGGGAGCCATCTGCTGATAGTCCTGACCGTGCGAGGGGCAGCGGGAGATAAAACGAGCTTCCCCTTCGCAAAGCGAGCCGTGACTTTGACTTTTCAGAACTGCCATGCAGAGGTCTTGAGCCGCATCCTGATCTCATGCAGCGCGATGGTGTAACTGACTCTAAAATAGCTGCAGTCACAGAGTCACACCAGCACGACGACAGCATCGACGTGGTCAGAACCAACAGGTATCATTACAGGTAAGAGGTTTGATGCTTGCTCCCTTTCCAGCGTGGTTTTTAACCTTCCTCAGGCGTGCTGCAGAGCTGAGTTCCACAGTTCCACCTCACAGGGAGGTCTGACTGAAAATTCAGTGTAAGGGGCCTTGTTAACCTCTGGGTTGAGATTAGGAAAGAGTGTCAATAGTTCAGGGAGGCTTTCTGGTCTTGCACTAATGACTGCAAGATCTGTGTTTTCTTCCCGCCTCAGAAAGAATTCCCTGTGCGACTTCTGGCACGGCAGTTAAGCAGTCTGCTCCTCAGCTGCCCACCTGGAAAATGGAGATATTATCACTTCTTCTGTAAAATATAATTTTAAACTTCCTAATGGAAATGCACTCATCATTTTGTGTAAGGTATCATTTACACAGGAAAAAACATTTTAAAACCTAAATGAATATATTTGTAAAGGAAGGATGCTTCAGGCTCCGCAGCAAATATTCTTATTTTGTTATAAGCCCACCAGTTTTATCTAGTCTATGTAACGTCAGACAGGGCTTAAGCTGGACGGGAAGATGACAGCCTGTGCTGGAAGCAGAGCCTCCCAAGGAGCAGGAGTATTACTCTGCCTGTATGATTACACCAGTCTGCTGGCGGACTTTTCCCTGCCAGATTCCTAACTCTCACTCTCTGGATCCAGGAGGAGAGAGAAGAAATTTCTCTTGGAATTGGTGTAACCAACACTTCACCTCCGTCTGCACCTTGAGTATGTGAGTACTCTCTCCTGAAATCACAGGAAAATAAAATGTTCCAAAAACAACGGCGAAAATAAAAGCAAAGATGATTTAAAGGCATAGGCAAAAAGCACAATAATCCGAATATGACTTCATCAGCTGATATTCACATGCATTGTCCTTTATATGTTTTCAATATCAGCAGTCTTTTAACAGGCATATCATCCTTCAAAATTTCCCTTCTTTGTCCCCATTATTCAATGTCACGGTAGGAAGATGAGAGCATTACCATCGATATCACTTTTTTAATTCCATGCCCTTGAATAAGGGCAATAAGAACCCCACATAATAGAGTTTTCAGCAGAGAGAGTAAATGGGAATCGGTTGTTAATTCAATACAGGATACAGAAGCTGTCTCTCCCATCTCTTTTTCTCAAGGTAATACTGTGCCTCCAATTGTCATTATACCCAAGAATCAAATTATTTGAATTCTGGACACATCAGCACAAAACCGAAGACTCCCTGCCAATTCCGTAGCCTGCTTGGGAGAGAACATCAGAGAGCATCACTCATTTATACGGCTGCCAGCCCGAGACTGTAAATTCAGAAAACAAGAAGGCCTCAGGTGCTGCACTTTAACGTGTCTTGCTGCTCCCGAATCGCGCCCCCTTGCCACCCCCACCACACACAAGGTAACATTTTATCTCTGAAAAGCAAAGCTTTCAAGCATCTGCCAGGGCGAGCAGAGACTCTGCACAGCCTGAATGTGAATGGAAAATGAGACTATTAAGTATATTAATTGATAACAGTCACTTGTGACTTTGAAGGAGATTCATGACACTTGGAAAAATAATCTATAAAGGTGGTTGTTGCTCTAAAAAGACAGTGCAGCATCAGCTTATTTCACTTGCAGCAGGTTCATCTCTTTTATAGAGCATATTGCACTGCAGGCAAAGGGAATTTTAATGGACACTGGAAAAAAAAGATCTATCCCTCTGTCCCACAACAAAAAAGAAACCATAAAAAGACATAGAACAGAGAGATTGAGAGACGATACCAGAAAACATTTAAGGAACTATAATTAAATTAAGATTCAGATGTCTGTCAATGAGATGAAGATTAAACTGGCAGAGAGTTGAACCTTGTGTAAAGCAACTTGTTCCCTGCCGCCGTGGGTTGTTTTGTACCAGGCTAATGAGAAGGCACATCTCTGGAAGGTTCCTAATGAACCAGCAGATCTCTGACTGTTAATTAATAAACATATTTTGCAGGAGTATACCATGCTCTGCTCAACGCTTTTCAAGTGCCTTGCAAGCATTAATGCATTAATGAACTACTCTTTCCTTTTCTAAGCTACAAGCCCCACTCCATAGCTGGGGAAACTGAGGCACAAAAAGAACACGACCTGCTTAAAACTCACCCAGTAACTCAGCCAAACTCCTGTTTGAATTCACATCTCTTGGCTTGAGTGTGACCATTCAACCACGGACCATTTTGCAACAACTGACGAAGCAGGTATGGGTGACCTGTCCAGGCGGGGATCTCAAACACACTCTGAAGGTTGGAGAGCCGTCTCAAACAGCGTTTTATATGGATACTTCCTGTGAATTACACCCGACAGTGGTACACATCCCTCCCTGCGTGACAGACAATCCGGTATATAAAGCTCAGCCGTGTTTGCAGAATCAGGATTTAACAGCTTGTGGGGACATTTGGGCATGGGTGGTAAAAATCCATGAACTTTGGCTAAAATAAATGCATTTGGTGACATCTGTGGCTTATTCTTCAAACACAGAGAGTGAGCCACCATTTCGCTCTCTGTAGCAATACTCGAGCAGTGCTTCCAGCACCCTTAAGCCGCCTTTATCTGTGTTTTTTGCTGACAGCAAAGGGATGATCAAAAAGCCCCTGTTAAACTGTTTCTCTCTTAAAAATTTATTTTTCAGATGTTTAATTTTTTGGGGGGTGAAAAACATATCGTGCATGAAAAACCCATTGAAGATTTTCAGGGAAGAGTTTTTTCTTTTTTTAATGCAAAAGTTGAATGCACTTTTTGCTGAATGCTTCCTGAGCATCTCTACTCTCTCTCTCTCTCGTGTATTGGGGTTCCATTTACTGGTCAGTGTAACGCAGTGAAGCCTGTAGCCACAGGTGAACAGGCTGCAAGAAGCTTGATTTCTGTGGAGGTGCTGCAACGGGGCAGCAACGAGGGATGNTGCAACAGCAGTGACTGGAGTNGTGAAAAGTAGCCNTTGACAGAGGAATAACTTTTTAAAGCCGTGACCCAAGAGAACTAANTCCTTTTGTAGTCCAGTGTAGCTCTGTGCCAGCTACCTTCCACACGACTGCTGAGATGCTTGGTCTTCGGGGCTGTATCTTCTTCGGTTGGTTGGTACAAGCTTGCGCTCAGAAGGCTATGAAAGGAGCCTGAAAAGCAAGGGAGACTTCTGTTTTCTCGCTTCGGCTAATCACTGCAGCCCTCTGTCTAAAAGACAGAAAAGTAAAAGCATTTCTTTTGTGTGAAAGCTACCACGAATGTTGGCCAGGCTACTCATGGCAAAAATAATCTGGAAGCAGGGGTGCAACGGACCAGCAAACCAGCATCTCGGATCCAGGCAAGGAGGCAAAAGCCCCTGGATATAACATCTGGGAGTTCAGAAGAGTTTATTCTTAACGACTGGTGATCCTCATGTCAGTGGAATGCTGTCTGATGACTCCTGCTCTCTGCCTGTAGCTTCCACAATATCGAAGGTCAGCGACAAGATGTTTTTTCCCTTTCTATGGCAGTGGATTTGGGTGCTTGTTAGTACAGGGAGCAGCTTTTCAACCTTGACAGCTGAGCCCTTGACTTCAGTCTCCAGCCTTCTGGCTTTTTTAGATCCCTGGTTCTGGGCTGGGATTAGGGGTTTGGTTTTCTTCTCTCCTCAGCTATGTGTCTTGCATATCATAGCAGGTAACTTTACCACTGTATTTCACAACAGCTGCAAACCGGTTTTGAGACACAGGCGATTTGCTTGTTTACATTTATTTTAAAGAGACAGTCACAATAAAACTGAAATTCTTCTCTGATAAGACACATAGTCTTCAGTCTGACAACATCCCGAAGCATCTTGACAGCTACAGAAACCAGTGCTTAGCTATCATGTTGATATCATCTCATTAAAAAGATCTAAGTCCTGGAATCATCAACGTAAGGATGCTTTGCAACACTGGGAAATTCTCAGTCGGCTTGTCAGACAACGCTCCATCACAACATGATTATGGTTTTTTTGCAGTCTGTAGGTGCAAGAGAGCACTGAACAAGCTGTGGTGAAGTTGCCCTGGAATTCTTGGAGCTGGACCAGCAGTGAGTTTGACCCAACATGCATGAGAAGTGTGTTGTTCAGCTGATAAGGAATCTGAGAACGTGCATCAGCAAATACAGTTTGTTTATCCCATGATAGCTGTTTTTGAGTAGCACAAGCAAAAAGAGGCCGGGTCTGCAGTAGACAGATAAGAGCTCTGACCAAAAGGGCGACCAAAGGTTGCACCAGGCCTCCTGGAAACTTCAAATGAGAAGCTTTTGGTGGGAATGGATGACTAAGGGAATTGCAAAGGGCTTCTGCAGTCTTTTATCTTTGTTCTACCTCTTCAAATCCAGCTCAACGCTTCAGTCATTCATCGTTGCCACCGTCTAGTGAATGCCCACTGGGCTCAGCCTTGTTCCTACTGCACAGGTGTTGGTAGCCAAAAAACCCACCGCTGTGGCCACGGCTAGCTGGTTAACAACCTCAGCTAACCACCTCCCCAAAGAGCATGTGGAGCTGAAAAGTGAGCTGCTATCTGGTTCATACAGATGTTTTCTTTAGGTCAGGAAAGACTCAACAACAGCATAGTTTTCTCTAGGGGTGCCTTATTATTCTTATTGTCCTCACGTAAAGAACGACCTTCCGAGCCCCCACACAGAACAACCAGGGTCCCAGCACTTTCCACAGGATCATGAGATACTCCTCCAGTCCTTGCTTTCAGCCGTGAATCATGCCATCGCATCAGGAATCACATGCAGCGAAAATCCTGGGTGGACAGGGAATTATGAATATTCCTGAGGCTTTATTGATGCCTTTTTTGACCAAGTTAAGTTTGAAATGAGCAATCTTGGTCTTCTGTGACCTTTTTCAGTGCTATTCTCCATCAGTGTTAATCCACCACAACTGTATATACACAAAATCTGCAAGCAGGTATTAGCATTGCTGGTCTGTGGTGAAGGCACCTGCTGATTGCCCACTGCACTGAGTTTCTCTTCTACACTCTCTGCTTCATTTAATGTTTTAGCTTTTGGAGGCAAGAATCTTTGCCTTTTCATGCTATTCATGCTCTGTAAAGTAAGTAAACTTTATTTTTGATACTTTCACAGGTTAATGTTAACATTTGTAGCAGTATCTTGTATCTGATCTATGTGAAAGAAGATAATATGAAAGGAAAACCAACTTTGAGCTACGCAACCCTGGGAAAGAGTAAAACTTGGCTATGCCAGTCTGTGTCAACACAGAATCTTTCATCTGAAGAAAAAAAGCCCAGTCTGCTAAAATCACTCCCTAAGTGGGATTCCAAACTCTGTGAACGTACATAAATATTGGAGACCCATTTCAGAGTTAAGAAGCTGAGACAAAAGATTTGCCAATAAAACAAGACAAGCCTGAAGTCCCCAAGCACCTTAACTCGGAGCTGTGCCAAGCAAGATTGGGAAAGACCAGCGGTGGCTTTTTGACCACCTTAGGCAACCGACGTAGACAGGAGCACGCACATAGGGCCGTCCGATGATTCCAGATCAACCGGCCGCAGCCACACCGCCACAGAGCTCCGTCCCTGGCTCGTCTCCACATCGGGACCCTCGGCAGTCAGAGGCGTGAGGACGCGAGGCTGAAATTCAGCTCGCAACCTTCCGCGCCAAGGGACCTGCCTGGATTGCTGCACGTGGCGTACCTCGTAGGGTCCAGCAGCACGGAAGTTGAGAGGAGACTCCAGCTACGGTTGCTTCGAGTCTTTCACTGTAACTGCTAGATAAAGTCCACTGGTTGAATTCTTGGTGATTCCTTTGACTTCGTTTGACCTTGGAGGTGTCAAGGCTAATTTACCATCGCGTGAGTGAGATTCGGGAGGGGTGTTGTCGCTGGCTGTGTCTACGGGGCAGTAACGAGGAAGGGATTTTTTTGTCTGAAGCTGTATTCTGACAGATATCCCATTAGCTACTAAATGCCTGACAAGCTCCTATGCAATAATTAGTTTATTCACGTACGCATTTCACTGAAGTTCTGGCTCTGATCCCTTTATCCCCTCCCTGTCATCTTTCAGATCTCATCTGAGATTCACTCCTGTGCGGCCTGAAGAAGTGATTTGGTTATCAGTTCATAAGTAAATCCCCCACCTTTCAAAGGACTGCTGAACTATCTTCATGCTTCTGTGATTCCCTGGAGTCACCGCATCATCACACAGCTCCCATTTTTTATTTTCTTACCTTACTCCTCTGTGCCCTTTACGACAGCCCCACATTGTGTTCTGGTTAATTTTAGATGATTGGATTTCCAAGCAAAGGTTAGTTGTTCCTATGAAGCCCCGATCTTATTGCATCTTTGCTACAGTAAAGAACAAACCCAATAATAATAGTATAATAACAATAGAAATTTTCTGGACCTCAGCTTCTTTCTCACTCCCAATTCCCCAAGCTGTCTACTACCCTAAAAATCTCAGTTTTGCCCATTTATTATTGTCAATTTAGAGCCCTAAGAAGCTGATCTTGTGAAATGTAGACCATCCCCTGACCAAAAATCTTCACACATTGGGTACCTTTCAAGACGCTCAGCACCCGGTGGCAAAGATCCCTAGTGTGTCGTTTCATTAGATTTTCAATAAGTAAAAATAAATGAAGGGTGCTAAAAGCCTCATCATCTTTCAAAGATTAAATATGGGATGTGTGAAGCAAACTGAGAAGTTTTCAGCCTGAGGAATACCTCTGATATATTTGCCCATTTGGGCTCTACGACTGGCGATAATGGAAGAAAAACTAGGTTCCATTATTAAAGCAGAAAAAAACCTTTATGTCTAGACTGAGCTGAAAAAACGCCACAATAAATTACCTGTTTCCGCCATTTGTGCTGCTGTCAGTAATTTGACAGAGAATGCAAAGCCTGCTGTGGGTAAAACACCTAAATGCTACAATTTTAAGTGGGATTTTTGTTTGCTTTGGGGTTTTGTTTTGGATTTATTTGTTTATTTATTTATTTATTTATTAGTTTGCAATTTTTTCATTCAGCTTCAGGAATAGATCTTTCTCTTTTACTACGTGCTCTTTGCATTTGCAATTGTTAGGATTTGTTAGTAACTACTGTTAGTAACTTGGATTAGTAACTAATTGTCAGTAATTAGGATTTGTTAGTAACTAATTTTTGTAACTTTAATAAAATGACAGCTCTTTGATACACACTTGAGGAGCCCCTAGCCTAACCAGCGTGCCTAATAAAATTTTTCAGGTAGCTCCTGCAGAACTATCGGCCACTCTTCCACGCTGCCTACACCCCCAAGTAACACTGGTCCTGGATACACTGGATCCTGGATACATTGGTCCTGGGTACAAGGACATGTAGTGATAGGACAAGGGGCAATGGCTTCAAGCTGAAACAGGGTAGACTTAGATTAGGAAGAAATTCTTTACTGGGAGGGTGGTGAGGCACTGGAACAGGTTGCCCAGAGAAGCTGTGGCTGCCCCCTCCCTAGAAGTGTTTGAGGCCAGGTTGCATGGGGCTTTGAGCAACCTGGTCTGGTGGAAGGTGTCCCTGCCCATGGCAGGGGGTTGGAACTGAGAGATGATCTGTAAGGTCCCTTTCAACCTAAACTGCTCCATGATTCTATGATTTCCCCATGCTGCAACCACATCTCTGACTGCCGGAAAGACTCCCCATTAACTCCCAGAAAAGAAGCAAAGAAACGCTGAGAGTTGTGGACGTGGAGCCATCCTCATCCACCCACCGTGGCGCTAGCAACGGTGGAAAACTAAATGTGAACCCACTTTCCAGACAGTTTAAGCTAACGCACCTCTTCTGGAAGAGCAGTAGGTAAGGACAAGTACGGTGGTTTGAACATTTGGAGGCACTGATGCTCATTGGCCCTTTTGGGTAGGTATAGTTAAAAGTTTAAGCATTAATTATGAACTTCTGAAAGGCAATGTTCCAAATTGCCCCTTTATGGAGCGGAAGATGATACTTGTGATACGTGATTATCAAATCTGGTAACTTCATAAATTTTTATGCCTTTTCTGCTTCCTTAGCAAAATCATGAAGGCATCTTTCTAATTCTTTTTGTATTTCCATCTGTTACAGTTTCTACTTTGCTAGTAAATCTTGATTATTAGGCTTCCTTTTCACCCATTGAATTATTTTAATTTTTATTTCAAAAATCCCAGAAGTATTTTAACTGTTCAATTTTTTGAACAGTTTTTTTTTTTTCATTTTCTGTTATGCATAAAGGATAGCACATACAGGATGCATATGACATGAATACTTTTTAGTCTGTCTCCTCTTGGTGTTCTAATTTTTTTTCAGTCTGTGTGATGTTTCACATTGCTCTGACAGGCACACGTTATTTAATGCTGTGTGCTGTCATTCAGAATGCAAAGGAAAATTCAGACTATGATGTGGCATTATACCAAGGATAGAGAGACTTAAACATAAAAGTAGGAGCAAACAGCAAATGAGAAAGAAAGGTAAAGAAAGAATTAGAGAAAGAAAGCAACACAGAGCATAGTTTCTGCAATTTTATGAAATATCTAACTTGGCTGTTTGAGGGATGAAATCCTACCCAAATACACACGTGTTAGATGGGAGGCAATGTCTCATGTCAATTTACGTGGAATTACATCAAATCAAATGGAGCACAATAGGAGCAGAGGAAGACAGATTCAGCTGTTGAAACAACATGGAAGAGTTCAAGCAGGTTTTCAAAATGAAAATAGAAAGTGTCCAAAAGGAAAAGAAGTCCCCTCAAGACAATATTAGAAAATTAAACAGTAGATTTTCATTATTTGCAAAACAAGTTAACAATTGACAACTGATAACCAATGCCAGCCTTAGACCTATGCAAGCACTAGAAGCAATACTGTCCAGGCTTTGGACCCATCTTCTGGCAAAACCTGACAGAAATAAAGAATTACGTAGCTTCGCTTAGCTCTGCATTGTCAGATTTTCATGGACCACAAAGCAGAGAACAAACACAAACACAAGTAAGAGCATTTTAGTAACATTTTAAATACATTTTCACTATTGTATTTTCTTTTCTATGGGGAACTTTACAATTATAAAATTTGTAAAGGAGAAAAATCTCCCCCAAAAAACCCGCAGTTGTTTAACCACTAGCTTGTTCCTTTTCAGTTATTTGAGTGATGTTGCTAGGACAATGAACTGTTTCAATAATGTACTGCTGGTGTCTGAAAAAGCAGAGAGAAAAAAGAGTTACTGGTGTAAAATCGTGCAGTAGAAACAATTCTTTTTTTCAAATAAGAATATTTAACTCACTGAAAGTGAGGGACATAGAAAGAGTAGTTTCTATTTTTTTCTGCATATCGTCTGATTTTTTTCATACAAAATGTGATCTATTTAATATTTATCTGCCTCAGAGGATGCTTGTGAAGCTTAATTCATCCTTTGTGAAATGCTTGGGGATTCTTAGTTTTACAGGGCTATCACATTACAAATGAATTAATTATTGCTAATAGTTGCTTTTGCTGAGCAAACAGATTTTGCTTGTTGAGCTTGAAATGTTTCACCTGCAACATCTTGAGTCTGACACACTTCACTTTCACTCAGCTGGAGATTTTTGTGGACTAGCTGATGGCCAAAGCTCACAGGTCTGTGGTCTGTGACTCAGGAGAGGACATGGCCACGGGTTTCGGTTACAGAGCTTCCAGCAGCGACAACTCTTGGCGATGCAGACACTGGGCTTCTTCACACAGACCTGGGAGCTTGGCAGCACGAGACCTCAGGTTTGCAACAAATTCCACGTACCTATTGCAAAGCCAGGGCTCAGAATCCTCCTTGAAGGTCTTAGAGGAAATCAATTCTAAGGACAGTGTTCTGGACAAGATGTCTTTCTGAAATGAACTAAAACGAAAGGAAAACACGCTTTCTCTGAAAACATATTTCTTTTCAATAAAAAGAGTCAGTTAAAAAAACCCCACAACTGGTATTTGCATATATCCTTAAGATGCAACACATTTTTTTTGTTTTAATGATATTCATCTCAGTAACTTTATTTTCCCATCTATATGTACGATTACCTTTATAATTTCAGTCCTAGCGGGTTCTAATCGTGCGTTAGAATCACCCTATAGAGGCTGATCATGTAACCAGGTTTGTATTTGTCTCGTCCGTGCTATTCTAACATTAATTCTTATTCCTTTGGTAAACACAAAACTACAAAGCAATCGCAAGCAATCTGATGTTGGAAATAGTCAGCACCCTCATCTCCCAGGGACCTCTCCTGTGAGGAAAGGTGGAGAGAGTTGGGGCTGTTCAGCCTGGAGAAGAGAAGGCTCCAGGGAGACCTTACAGCGGCCTTTCAGTGCTTAAAGGGGCCTTATAAGAAAGACAGGGACAGGCTTTTTAGCAGGGCCTGCTGCAATAGGACAAGGGGTGGTGGTTTTAAACTAAAAGAGGGTAGATGCAGACTGGATGTAAGGAAGAAATTCTTTACAGTGAGCGCAGTGAAACCCTGGCACGGGCTGCCCAGAGAGGTGGTCGATGCCCCATCCCTGGAAACATTCAAGGCCAGGTTGGACGGGGCTCTGAGCAACCTGATCTGGTTGAAGTTGTCCCTGCTCACTGCAGGGGGTTGGACTAGATGACCTCTAAAGGTCCCTTTCAACCCAAACCATTCTATGCTTGGAAATGAGAGTTGATGGTCTTTCTCTAGATGAACTAACAACGATGGGCAGCGCTGGGGGGAAGCAGTAGAATCTGTGGTCCCTCAATCTCCTCTGCTTGAGAATTGTCTTGCTGGAGATATGAATATTACGTGATTTGGGGGAAAAAAAGAGTTCTCCCTGTGTGACTGCTGTAACAGCTGATGCGTGGTGTGTAATGTGCTTACCGTGATGGCTCTCAGAGTAACCCTGTCAGCAGCTTTCCACTATTGCATGCTTTTACTCTCCTACGTGATGATCAGATTTCTGTGTGGCAATATTGGGTCTTCTCTTCTCTTCTCTTCTCTTCTCTTCTCTTCTCTTCTCTTCTCTTCTCTTCTCTTCTCTTCTCTTCTCTTCTCTTCTCTTCTCTTCTCTTCTCTTCTCTTCTCTTCTCTT
>Ga0065711_1037747_pt1 | contig 19512 bp, 12 predicted proteins | sample Hoacrofraction12_FD_59098 | JGI IMG/M metagenome (GOLD analysis project Ga0065711, IMG submission 59098) | Hoatzin crop microbial communities from Cojedes, Venezuela - Epithelial fraction 12 v2 (version 2) | ecosystem: Host-associated > Birds > Digestive system > Esophagus > Crop | place...
TGCTTCGGCAGGGGGGTTGGACTAGATGACCCACAGAGGTCCCTTCCAACCCCTACTATTCTATGATTCTATGAATCTATGATTCTATGATACTCTGCCCACAGAGCTCATGCACATCTCCTCAGCAGTTTAGCACACTGGGGATTCGCTGCATATATATGATTTAGGCCACGCTGTGTGCACTGGGAAATTTAATCGTACCTTACCTGTAGTAGTGTGTGGGTGTGTGCACACAGGCATACGAGGACAACAAAAAGTACGTGTGTGCATGCACATGTGTGGGCACATGCACATAGGCAGAAAAATGAGAAAAAGAGATAAATAAACCCAGTTGGAAACTTAATGGAAAATATAAATTCAGGCACGATTATGGCTGTGAGGTGAAAATGAAAGTCCCAATTCTGTTGATTATGTAGAGAATGATCCTGTAACAAGGTTTCATTTCTAAAGATTCAAACCTCTTTCCTTTTCTCTTCTAAAAAACACACATCCATGCCACACCCAAAGCAAAAATGTCACAGAAAAGTAGGCATGAAATTTATGCAAACGTGAACAGAAAAATAGTTCTTTTTTGAAAGAAATAATTCCGTATTGATATTGTTGCAGGGGACTCAAACTCTGTACAGCGTAGACCCCATGTTCAAGCCTCTAGGCCACGTTCACTGATGGACATAAACCAATGTAAAAGCATTCTGCCTCCCAGGTTTTGTAAATAACAACAAAAGGAAAAGCCCAAGGAAAAGAATAAAGGGTGGACACCCGACTCCACTTGCTCTGCCCACACAGAATTGAAAGACAGATGAACTCTACTGCTTAAGATTTCTGATGAAATTATTTCTGGTTAACAAGTAGACATATGTTATCAAACAACAAAAGAGTGTAAAATCCCAGTTTGCCAGTAGAATTAAAACTATTAGAAAAATTTATTTTCTGTGTGGTCAGTACACTAGAGGTGAGTGTTCTTATTTTTCAGTACCTAGGTTTGCCCACCACTTAAATCTGGGTCTGCTCCTGTTCTGCAAGCCCAGCTGGCACTTTAGGCACATGCTCCAATGAAGTGCATGTTTACGTCTTGCCGAGCCCAGAGGAAGGCTTGTTTTAGTATATGGACTTTACAGCATGTTCACATGAGGGTCAATTAGTTCTAAAGAACATTCCTACTCTGAAATGTGACCTGGGGGAAATGGGTATTGTTTGTCTGGATGTTTACATCACAGCAACTTTAAACTCAGGCTGTCTTCAGAGTAGGTTAAGCCTTCTCTACCGTGGTGTCACAGGGGAGTTACGACTCTTGCTTTAAATGGGATTATTTCTGGTGCACACTCGCCAGCAATTGCTCTGCCGGACAGACCAGACAATGAGCACCGCTATCTTCTAATTATATGATCAGAATCATCTGGGTTGTCCCAGTGCTCTCAATGAGATTGCAGAGGGGTAGCTGAGATTTAGACAGATAGAGATTATAGAGGTTTCACTATGTAGCAACACAGTTATAAATATTTCATCATCATGAATTACAGAATTAAAGCAATACATAAACACACATTATACTAATGTATATTTGAGTGATCATTTCAGAGCAAAATGAATTAGAATAAAATGCAACTCTTCTTTTCTTAGATTGCTGGTTTTGCAGATACAAACACTACTGACCAGGAAGGATCCTATGCAGGCGCTGAAGCCAGCTAATGCGATTCTGGCTCCTGAAAGGAAGCAAATCAGTTGAGTATAATGGTGCCACATTATAGGTTCTCACTTTTGTTATTAGACACACTCTTTGAAGGTTGAAGAGGGGATTTATTTATTTCATGCAGCACTATGTGTCTAGAGGTTATTAGTGATTTAAGCACATGAAGGTTGGCTATTTTAGGATTTTCCATGACGAATTTCTCTGAGGTGTCATTTCACTATAGCCAATGAAATTATGGGAGGGAAGAATTTGGCCTTATATACCTTAAAACCAAATGTTGCTGTCAGCATTTCAGGGAGGTTAAATACTTGCAGAGTGTTAAATTTCAAGGTTCAGGCAGTGAGCTGCACTGTCAGCTTAATGCAAGGCTGTAATCACACAGGAATTGTAAGGCCCACAGCTGTATGATGAGAAAGGAATGGGAGGTCCCTGGCTTTATATAGGTGTAAAGTCATTTCCCCCTTTCTGGCCCTCACTACTGTGGCAAGATGCCCTCACACATTGCTCTTCTCCATGCAATGGCCGCTAGCAGGAGACAATCTGAAGTACGTGGAAATCAATGGAGGGTTCAGCCTGCAAAGGTGACTTGTTGCCTTTGGGGGAAATACAGCGGCTCAGCTGCAGCAGTCTCCTTTGTGTTGAAGTACAACCAGGCCGCGTTACACATTCAGGTTGGCAGCTGCTGCCCACGGCGGCACAGTGCAGAGGATCACAGCAGAGCGTGGTGCACTGCAACTGCAGGGAGCTGGCAGCAGCTTCTGGAATCACTGCCGCCCTACAGCACCACGGGGTGAGCTGAGCACAGCCCTCCCACACCCCGCACCTCGTTCGCTTTTCCCTAAACTCCCCAGCTACCTGTTTCAGCTGGGAGTGGGAACTGAACAGACTCAGGTCTAGCAGGAGAACTCTGAGTTGCTGATTATATCACTTTTCTGAGGCAGCAGCAAAGAGAAGTGCGAGAGCAAGCGTGCCAGTTACCACACTTGAGGGCAATGAGGTATCAAAAACACCGCATGAGACTGCTTAATTCAGAGAGGTAACGAAATGTGGTTTTACTCCTATTTTAATAATAAAAATCAAAGCAGGTTTGAGTCAAGAAGATTCAGAAAAATAAAACACAAACACCTGTTACCCATTTGATCAGAAGTGTACACAGAAGTGTACAACACAAAACACTCACATTCTGGAGTTGTTTCATATACATTTCCTATTCCTCTTTCTTTGCTTGTTAAATGAAAAAAAAAATATTAATATATGATAATCGATACTGTGAAATACAGCTTATGCCAAGAAAGGCAATGTGCTCAGATATATAGTGTTTTCCAAATGTTACTTTCACTTTTAATCATATTTTAATTGTGCTTTACTAATATTTTATTCAAGTGTTCTCTCTCTTTTTTGATTTATATATATGTCTCTTGTTTGATTCATTTATATGTATAAATATATATATTCATACCCACACTACCCAAGTATTCATGCGTATAAATACACACACACAAATTTGAGAGTGTGAAGATGGAAATAACATCAGACAATATCAGAGTATAGCAAAGCTGTCAGACTGCTGCCTTAATGATAGATAAATGAATGCAGAGACCAAATAATTTAGTAAAGTAAGAAAGATGGCCTGAGTCCCATGACCTTTTGGACTATGGGAAAGAGATCAATTATCTGCAGGCAGGTTCTGTTTAGCTTACAGTGTCTTGGTGTGTTGAAACCTTCTAGTTACACCACTCAGGAATTATTAAAGTATTGTCTGGGCAATTTACATTCTTCTGTTATAGTTTAGGTTACCTTCCTTTCAGACAATCCTCTATGTGAAATATTACTTTGCAAAAAGAGGGACCAATTATTTTAACAATGTTTCTGGAAAGTAGAAGCTATTAGATTTCACTTGAGTTGCACATTAGTGAAATGATCCTGTCGCTTTAGGAAGTCTATCATTTGCTTCCATTAGAGACTTGCAGACTGCCAGTTCCAGCAGAGCCCAGAATAACTCCCACTAAAGCTATAATACCAGTACTGTTAGTAAAGCAATAGCATCTCCCTTGATGAACGGAATTCTCGCTCTTTTTTTGAAGAATGGTTTTTGTGCTTAGCGTGCAATAAGCAACACACACATTTCTGAGATCCTTGTCAATATATCTGATAACTGTATGCAATATTTATGTTTATGAGTGAGAGTATTTACCACAGCACTGTATTTCCAATCAAATCCTACTCATCTACAGTATCACTTCAAAAAGATGTGAGAAGGAATATCATGGGTGACCTGAAAGGCCTGCAGTAGACTCTCTAGAGAAAGAGTATTTTCATGCATTGTTCTAGATGTAGTTTGCATTACTCGTGCATATCTTCACCTACCTCAAGCATAATTTGCTTGAGGCTTCATATATGAGATAAGTGCCACCCTTCAAGGAGATCACGTAAGGCATCCAACCGAAGCAAATCCTGTTGTGAGCCGTTGGAAGAGAAGCAGTCACAGGTGGGTGACTGGGCATGAAAGAATTGCAGGCCTTCCAGAAAATTGTCAGCAATACCCTTTTTATCTGTAAGTTAATTGGCAGTGATGTAGAAAACTGACCTCACCTGTGCATGCTCTTCACTGAAGAAAAGAAAGAAACAGCCTCTAATGTCTTTCAAGGAATTAGGTTTTCTGGTGGTAGCCCAAATTAAGTTACTTAAAGCAAAGTTTGATTATGATTTTTTAAACATAACCTCAAAAAAGCATATTTGTTGCCAAAATGTTCTTCACTAAAGCTTCAAGAGAACCAGATACACAAATAGAGAAACCACAGCATCGCACCATCTCAGAACTATATGGAACGTAAAGGTAATTACGTTACAATTAAGGTAAAAACTGCATTTAAACTTTTCTGAAATGCAGTTTTTACCTTAATTGTAACATCAGCTAATACTATAGACCTTACTGAAGGACCTCCAGGCCAGAAAAAAAGTTACGACCAATACTTCCACAGGAAACCTTCTCACCAAGATTTTCAGTCATATTTTGCTGCATCGGTACAGTTGAATGTTTACGTGAACTTGTGTACCCTTTCTCCAAACACTTCCTTAATTCTAAGCATTTGAGGTTCATTCATCCTCTCAGATTATGCACAATGTTGTTGTATGTGTAAGAAATATGATCTCCTTTCTGCCTTTCCTCACAAGAGCATCTGTACCTTATAAACTATATCAAAGACAATTCACTTACTGGATACTATCATTTTTATATAATTTTTTCTCTGGGCTCTGTGGGTATTGGCAGTTGTAAGTCTACAACAGAAAGAAACAAACTTTTCAGCTACGTCAGAATTAATGGTAACTAGAGGAGTGATACTTGTTCTAGTGTCTGGTTTTTTTTTGTGTGGGCTATAATTTGTAACACGCAGCTACTTGCATTCCTAAGCAATGGCACTAAGCAGTAGTACACATTAATAGAATATTTGTTGTACTCCTGTTTCCCCTCCTGAAAACCGGCAAACCTGTGAAGCAAAGCTTATACAATATCAAAAGTGGCATGTTATTTATGACATGAAAGATGAGAGAGAGATGAAGACTTTTATAGGACTCTGAGGATGTCTTCCTACGGGAGTATCATTTGCCTCATACAGAAACTGCCATTTAATGAAATCTGTTTACAAAAAAGAATTTGCTGTTCAATATGTTCACCAGGGACATCAAGGGCAACAAGAAAAACTTCTATAGGTACATCAGTGATAAAAGGAAGAATAGGGAAATGTGGGCCCTTTCTGGAGAGAAACGGGAGACCTTGTTACCCAGGATATGGAGAAAGCTGAGGTACTCAATGGCTTTTTTGCCTTAGTGTTCACTGGCAAGGGCTCCAGCCACACCGCCCAAGTCACAGAAGGAAAAGGTAGGGCCTGGGAGAATGAAGAACCGCCCACTGTAGGAGAAGATCAGGTTTGAGACCATCTAGGGAACCTGAAAGTCCACAAGTCCATGGGACCTGATGAGATGCATCCACAGGTCCTGAGGGAACTGGTGGATGAAGTTGCTAAGCCGTTATTCATCGTAGTTGAGAAGTCATGGCAGTCTGGTGAAGTTCCCACTGATTTGAAAAGGGGAAACATAACCCCCGTTTTTAAAAACGGAAATAGAAGACCCAAGAAATGACAGGCCAGTCAGTCTCACCTCTGTGGCCAGCAAGATTGTGGAGCAGATCCTCCTGAAACTATGCTAAGCCACATGCAAAATAAGGAGGTGATTTGTAACAGCCAATATGGCTTCAGTAAGGGCAAATCACACCTGACAAACCTGGTGGCCTTCTACAATGGGGTTACAGCATTGGTGGATAAGCGAAGAGCAACGGATATCATCTACCTGGACTTCAGCAAAACATTTAACACTTTCCCACACAACATCCTTGTCTCTCAATTGGAAAGAAATGCATTTGACAGACGACTCGGTGGATAAGGAATTGGCTGGATGGTCACACTCAAAATGTTGTGGTCAAAGGCTCGATGTCCAAACGGAGACCAGTAACAAGTGGTGTTCCTCAGGGGTCTGTATTGGAACCGCCACTGTTTAACATCATTGCTAGCGACATGGACAGTGGGACTGAGTGCACCCTCACCAAGCTGTGTGGTATGGTCAACGTGCTAGAGGGAAAGGATGCCACCCAGAAGGACTTTGAGAGGCTTGAGAGGTGGGCCTGTGAGAACCTCATGAAGTTCAACAAGGCCAAGGGCAAGGTCCTGCACATGGGTTGGGGTAATCCCAAGCACAAATACAGGCTGGAGAGCAGCTGTGAGGAGAAGGACTTAGGGGTGCTGGTTGATGAGAAGCTCAACATGACCCGGCAATGTGCTCTTGCAGCCCAGAACGCCAACTGTATCCTGGGCTGCATTAAGAGAAACATGGCCAGCAGATCGAGAGAGGTGATTCTGCCCATCTACTCCACTCTGGTGAGACCCAACCTGGAGTCCTCCATCCAGCTCTGGAGCCCTCAGCCCAGGAAAGACATGGACCTGTTGGAGTGGGTTCAGAGAAGGACCACAAACATGATCAGAGGGATGGACCACCTCTTCCTATGAGGAAAGGCTGAGAGAGTTGGGGCTGTTCAACCTGGAGAAGAGAAGGCTCCAGGGAGACCTTATTGCAGACTTCCAGTACCTGAAGGGGGCCTACAAGAAATCTGGAGAGGCACTTTTGACAAGGGCATGTAGTGATAGGACAAGGGGTAATGGCTTTAGACTGAAAGAGGGCAGATTTAGACTGGATATAAGAAAGAAATTGTTTGCCTTGAGGGTGGTGAGGCACTGCAGCAGGTTGCCCAGACAAGTTGTGGATGCCCCCTCCCTGGCAGTGTTCAAGGCCAGGTTGGATGGGGCTTTGAGCAGCCTGGTCTAGTGCAAGATGTCCCTGCCGATGGCAGGGGGGTTGCAACTGGATGATCTATAAGCTCCCTCCAAACCCAAACCATTCTATGATTCTATGATTCTACGAATATTATGTTTGTGAGTGCAAGAGCAATAAGTCACACTTGGCAGAGGCTATTAAGCAGCATTCAAAAAAGAGAGTAAAATCATGAAAGTAAGAAAATCATTCCAAGAGTCAGACTAATCTAAGCCACGTTTATTGAATCCATTTATGGACTTCTGAAGGTGCCTTGCAGCACACAGGTAAAATTACATGTCCAAAGAAAACCTATGAACTACATAAGTCCCCATTAGCTCTCAAAATTGAACGTACATTATATTTAGGGCTTGTATACACTCTGCACAGTGTTGAATTTCATTTAGAGAGAAAAAAAGGTAAGAAGAGTTGTGCTGCTTGGAAGTTCCTTGTTTAAACTCTATTTTCCATGCACAAATGGGAATATATAATTTCTATTTATTATCCTGACTGAGGTATTGTTCTAGAAAATGTAATTCAACTACACAGTAACTCTCAGTTGTTAGCAGAGAAAGCCTAATGTTACGTTTGTTTCAAAAGGAAGAATACAATGCAAACTTTTTTTCTGTGACATGACAATGGATCCTTCATGGTTTGTCGCAAAATTGCGTTAGAGTAACATAGGCAATAAATTATGTCTCTTCTCAGTGAAACCTACCATCCAGCTACAGTTGAAATGTCTAAGTGTGTAAGAAGTTTTCCATGAAATAAAGAAGGAGACATTGTTGTGAAAAAATCCATGAACTCTAGTTTTTGTTTGCTTTTTCATTCTCTTTCTTCATAATAAGATCTTATTGATGAGAAAAAATCAAGAGTAGAAATGAGCTATGTATATTATGTTTGACCAGTTAGAGAATGAGTTTCTATTGGCTCCAGAATTACAACAATTCTGCCCAAAAGTACTACTTGTGCATGTGTATATTGTGCATGGGATTTAATTTTGGTGGTCTTTATGAAATCAGGCTTGATGGAGTAAGCCCTGCTTTCTGATTGGCAGCATCACATAAAAGTTATTCAAATTCTGTGTGTTACATACGTATTGCTATTTACACTCTTTACAGCTTCTCAGATGTTTTGCATGTCAATAAAATTGTCATCATTTGTATCTGGTTTGAACATTTATGACACAACTCAGTGGTTAAGGTCTATACAAATTCGGTTTATGCTTTATGATGGTAAAAGTATTTTTTTCTTCTTCAAGAAATCAATACTAAAAAACCTATAATGACCTGTTGTTTGACTGAAATCAATACTAAAAAACCTATAACGACCTGTTGTTTGACTCCACATAGCACCATGCAGATCTAGATTCACACTGGTGCTAAAGTAAAAGGGATAGCATTTTCATTATTGCCACTGTAGAACGCAACAAACAGAAGAACATTACTGAAATAATTAAAATTTATAAATAACAATATATTCATTATAAGATATCAAACAGAACTAGAAAGAAATTTCCACAAAGAAAAGAGCCTAATGCTTGTGGAACTCCATTCTTATTGTGAACAAATTAGCTTTTCATATTCCTAAATAAGGTGGGATTTATCTTCTACCACCTTCTTCCAAAAGCAGGGAGCAGGTGGCTATGTTATGTCAGGGAAGGAGAACAGCAGTGTGAACACTCAGTTTACTAGCATTATTCATAAACTTTATCATAAGCAGCATTACACTGCTTACTATTCAGCATCAGGGTATGAAAAGCACACTCAGGCTTCAAAAATCAATGACAACTTGCCCTCTACCCACCGCTTTTCTCCAGTGAGCAGCAAAAAAGCCACTCCTAAAACTCAGCATGCCATTTTTTAATTCACAGTTACGTTTCCACTTGAAGAGACAAGCCAAAACAAACTATTCCTCCCTGAGACGCACCATGGGAATAAGTTCCCTCCCAACTTCAATAATTATTAGGCAAGAGTGGTTCTCCATTCCCTCTTACACTGAAAATACAGCCTGCTTACAAGGACAAAATTGAGTTCTGCTCCTCTGTTTGCACAATTCACAGATGACAGCCTTCAGGTTGGCTGCATCCAGCAGAATCCCAGCTTTGCTTTTCTCCATCAGGTTGAGCCCTTTCACAGCTGTAAATGGACTTACACTGCCGCAGAAAGCAGTAGGTGAAGTCCGACAGCCAGAACTGTGCAAGCAGTAGTACAACCTTTCTCAGCTAAGCATATGACTCTGACTATTTCTGACCGTTTCTTTACATTTTAGGACTTCAGGCACATGTGTGCCCTAGCATGTGTGTTTACAGCAATTGTAGTTAACTGTAAAGAAAATTCTAACAGCTGTTTTCAAGCTGTTTAGACCTTCAACATTTTATTCCTTAAAATAAACAAGAAAAAAATGCGATCATTTACATAAAAAAATTAGTACTACTGAGGTTTGTAGAGGAAACAAATGTAGTTCTGATTTTCTGTAGTTATACGGCCTTACAAAGTGGAAAATTATTTTCCAAATATCATGTAACACATTGTTAAAGTGTTCCTTTGACTAATTGGCATTGTAAATTATTCAGTTGAATTCTGCCAGCATTATACTGTATTTAGTTTGTCTTTTGAGCAGCAAAGCTATGGTGATGCTTGCAAGGAAACCAAGGACAGAATCCCGAATGAAAACAGGATGTGTATTGAATAATATACCATCATCCAAAACAAAAGACCATTTGAAAGAAGGAGAAATGACAGAGTGGCACAGCTTACATTACACACTGTAATGAGCCTACACAAAACTTCATTATGTCAGAAGAACGAGATGAGATGTTCCTTAGACTCAGCAACAACCATGTACCGAGTGGTTTTAGATAGCCATAGTGATATTTATGGCATAACCATACAGCCTAAACAGAGAGATTTCAAGACAAAACACTGGCTGAAATAAACATTGATGAACTACTTGCTCTTCAATATGGAAATGATTGACTTGCTTTTCAAGAGCAGAAAGTTTTCTTTCCAGAGCCCTGCTTTGTTCTGTTCACATCTTCACGCCTAAGGCAACACCTTACAGAGAGTTAACTGTGTTAGTGACTGGTGAATGAATCTTTCAGGTGGAAAGACGATTTTTCTTTTATAGGTGATAATACATAATTTATTTCATTCTTAATTCTGCAAAATTGATTAACTCCATCTGAAGCATGGCAAATTTTCATAAAATAAGAGGTTCATGTCATATATGAGTGCATCAAAACTATTGACAATCTTGTACCATTTATTCATAACAGTTCTTATTTGAATGTCTGCAAGGGTAAATAGGTATCTCATGAGCAGAGGTATTTCCAGGTACTTTTGGAAAATTTCTGCTTTTTTCTATAAACTTTTCCAGTCTCTATGAGAACCCCAAATCTTCTGCTTCCAGTTCAGGTGAATATACAGAGAAAATATATGTTTATTACAACCTTTCAGACTCCATCTGTTGGAAACCAACACACTTCCTTCAAAGTCAAATCATCCACAGTCTTTGGCTCCAGAAGAGAAACCAACTGAGATCTGCAGTTGAATCAGCTCAAAAACCTGCAGTGAGATCAAGTCAGTTGCTCAGATACATTTCTACTCAAAATAAGCAATACAGAGATTATGAATTTACTACTTCAATTTCCACACAGGAGAAAAGTTTTAGAAATTACTAACACGATGTCTGTCTGAATTTCCTTTCTCAATTGTGCAGTCAATGGAAAATAATGTACCCGATGACAGAATTACTGAAACGAGTAGGAAGCCTATTTTCCTGTGGTGGCTTGGTGCCTGTTTCGAGTGTTTGAACTGGGAACATACTTAGATTTTACTCAAGTAAGTACTTAAAAGACACCAGAAATGTTATACAGTTCTGTAGGTACTGTTCCATGTCAATTAATACTTACATTTCCTTCTTGGCTTTCTTCCCCTTCTCTGTGAAAGACTGCAAGCTACATCAGTTTTTTATTAATTTTTACATCTTTCTGATAATCTTATCTTTGATCTTTCTTTATAACTCATTAAATACTAAATTCTAAATTGATCTTCTTTCATCAGAGTTGTCTATTTCACATTACTGTATTTTCCCACAGTTTCATGGAAAAGCAAGTTCAGTCAGGTTGCTCTTTTCTTCTTTCCTTCTGGACAGGACAAACAGGTTTTCTAGTGCTTACTTTGAATCCAACAGCATTTTCTCCGCCTGAATATTCCCAGTAGACCAGCCTGAGAATAATTGATATAATAGCGATCAAATGGTGCAACTAATGTAAAAAATCTCTTTAAGAGTTGGGTTAAATCAGGTTTGTTTATATTCTTCAGCTTCACCAAGAAGCTTTTTTTACTTTTACAAGAAGCTTTATGCCAGAGCTCTGAAGTGTGTGTAAACTCCATGAAGAAACTTTTCCCTCGCCACTGGAATGCAAGTGGGGGGCCACAGAAATAAAGAGTAACTCTCAGATGAAAAAAAAAGATGAAAAAGATGAAAATAAACTCTCTGGGTTTTGATAAAGGACACTATGTCACTAAGAGAAAGAACACTATTTGCACTGTTTACCTACTTTATTTGCACTGTTTACCTACTTTATTGTTTAACATTTTAAAGCTTTAACCTCTTGATTTCTGTCCTTCATTGAACATATTGTGAAAGCAGTCTAGCTGTTCAAAGTGCTCATAAGTGTGCAATTGTATTGTGAGGGAAATAAGCAGTACTGTTTGATTTAAACAATGAAAATGTATATTGAAAACCGAAATTCACTCAAAACCAGAAAAAAGTGCAGCAGCACTACACTCAGAGCAACAAAAGGTTCACTCACAACAAGAAAATCATTTTAGTAGACATTAAATTCTTTCGTTCAATAATGATGGCACTCATACACCAAAATGTGAGCAAGAATATTATCCATCTAAACATACTTAAGAGTTCCAGTCTTGCTCAAGTCTGCTGTAGAGACAACTATGAAGGTCTCTTTTCATGGAAGGTGTCAAAGCATGTGCTACAGACCACCAATATATCTGTCCAGTGAAAGAGAACAAGCTTCAAGAAAAGAGTGAACCATTTTAGCTGCTGATGGGGAGCAGCACAAGAAGTCAGCTATTAAAATTCAAGGTGTTCAATCGCAGGATTATGGATAGAACAGTCTGCTACTCTGAAAAGATCCAAGTTTGCTGTGTTTCAGAAGGCCAAAGGACTAAACTATTTTAAATAACTGTTAACATTAAATCTAGAGGAGGTGGCTTGTTTCTAGGACTTTGCTTCTCTTTCCTCTAGTGTCTATATAGAGTGCCCAATGTGCTCTATTGACTAGCTGTTGCTAAATTCCATGTTGAGAAAAATGCAGAACTATTGGAAGAAAATAGATTTCTTGTGCTACTTACAGCTATTAGTTTGGTGGATCTTCACACTTAACTGTTTTTGTTCTACAAGTTTTGGACTCATAAAAGGTGCCATGTAGTGAAGAAAGATTTCACCAGTCCTGATTTCACTCTATTTTACATCCACAAAAGCCAGATGTTAAAGTAACATGTTAAGTTTTAGATAATATGAAAGTATTCTTCAAAATTCAAAGTAATTGTCCTAAACTGTAATATCCAAATGACAGCATTATGCTGCTTTAATAAATTTGATAGTGTTGTGGTTTCAAAACTCTGCCAAACATATTTTCAGGTTGTGACTACTATTTGATCAAGACTTTCAAGATTATATTTGCCCAGTAAACTTCAGTCTGAGTTTTCTAGGTGTCTAGTATTTTCATTGGCTTTCATTATGTATCAATGCTGAAAGAGAATATGAGTTTTGCTTGCAGGTTTGATATAATTTGACTGGGAGAAGATATAGATAAGCCAAGTTAAATTCCTTACAAGAATTACTCGATTAGGCTAAAATCCTATTAACCAGGATGCTGTGTCTCTCCTTTGCCTAGCTGTATTGTGTCATGTGCATCACTCCATCACTTAACAAAACAATTTATTTTGATTATTAACTTCCAGAATCTGTTTTCTGAAGGCTCTCATAAATTTATATAAATTTTAATTAAGCACCATTATGCCCATGAAAATTAACGAAGTATGAATTTTTTAATTTTACAGAAGAAGAAATCAAGATACTAGGAGACTAAATGACTTGTCCAAGGGCACACAAGGAATCAAAGTTAAAGGTCAGTTCATGGGCAAAGCAAGAAATTCTTGTGCCATGGTAGTGAGTAGAAATGAGGCCAGGATCACACTAACGTTTTCAGCTGTTTGGCATTTGCTGGGGTGAGGTTTTAATCTGCATTTTCCTCAAACTTCTCAAATATTTCTGAAGCCTTTGAACACATAAGATCACAAAATTACATAGAAAGGAAATTTAAACATTCATTTCAAACATAACACTCTACAAATGTCCTTTAATTGTTTTGAATCCTACATGAAGAGTCTTCAGTCATAGTGCACTCCAGGCACAACAGCCCCTTCAGGTTATATACACATTTATTAAGTGAGGCCCCACTTAATAAATTTAAGTAACTTGAACACAGTGCTCTGTCTACAGCACACCATAACATAAGTATTTATACTGGCAGTAGAGCAACATCAAGAAACTACTACAATAATCTGTAGATAAAGTCTCTACATTTAGGAATTCATGTAGTGAATTATTTTGACGTAGCGCTGGTTATTACTTTCAGAGCTTCCCTCTTTTATTTATATTGATTATTTGACATGTACAACATCAGCGAACGTAACATCAAAATAGCTGTGTCAGTAGAAAGCAATGGGGCTAACCATCTTAGAACTGCAGACTTTGAACCCTGAGTAAGTGGTAACAGAACAAGATAGGAGGGAGGATCCTACTAGCTCTATATCCATTTTGTGGTAGGTGTGATTTACAGCGTGTCCTGCAGCCTTTATCCTTTAATCATCTAGACAGGGGCATCTCCTGCGGTGTGCTGAGTGCTTTCTATTGGAAAGCAGGGCACACAGGCAACGCTGCACTGACAGTCCCGACTGTGGTATGAAATCAGGACACAGACAAGGCGTTCACCAGGAATGGGGACCTTTGATGTCCCACAGGTCACAGAAACAGTCAAGAAGTTTGTTCAACAGCTGGGTTCAGTTAATTCATAACTTCCTACATGCCTTCCAGAATAAGTCGTTTAATTCTGTATTTAAGATCCTCTAAATTCCTTAGCTATAAAAGGGTAATAATAGTACTCAGCTTCTTTGACCTTCAAAATTTTATTTTTTTACATTTTAAACTCTCCAGAATTATATGTATGAGCAGTGTCTTGCATAACGTGGTTTCAGTCTCAGCAGGGATCTTGCTCAAAAATGATGCTAACTAGCACATCTTGCACTGCCATATTGCAAGTACTAGTGACTTGTATATTTAATCTCCGAAATAGAGCTAGAAATTCTATTGGGAAGTAGTTCCTAAGAGAAATGTGTAGCCAAATATATGCATATATTATACACTGAAATGATGATCCTGCAAAGTAAAGCTTTCAACAGATAGGAATTACCAGGATTAGGACTGCCAGCACATTTTGCACTAGAACATTTTCCTTAATAATTTATTTACTTATGTATTTTGTAGAGAATTTCACCATTATTCAGTTGAAAGTACTTGCTTAACTGGCTATGAATTTCCTCTTCACTAGTCAATGTACACCTTGTACAGCAGATTCACTTTCATCCTCTGTTGAATACAGAGTGAGCATCCTCACAGTCTTTTCTATGACGCTACTGTTAAATTATCCAAAAGCTTGTCTTTGCTCATTGTCGTAGCTGTATGAAGCAAACACATGCTAACAATTCCACATTAGCATAGCAAGAGTCTAAGGCGTGACCTAAAGTTAAAACTTCCTACTTGTTTTAGTGTTACCTTTTCTCTTTTTCAGCCTAACTTCCAGTAGACAAAGCAAGATTAAGTAGGTGGCCACACAGAAATGCTACCACTGATACCAAAGTTGAATCTCACTATTCACTTTTTATTTTATTCTCTACTTAGACACAAAACATTATGCAGTTATGAAACATACCGTGATGCATGGTAATAAATAATTTTAATAAATGCCTCTAATGATAATGATAAATCATAAATTATTTTATGTTTTAATTTCCTTGGATAAATATATTGAAGCACAACATCTCATTTTCATTGCTGACCTGGGGTGAGAGTACAGCAGCGTGACATTTACAACAGATACTTCAATTGTAATTACCAAACAGTTAATATATCAATTTAATTAAAATCCCATAGTGATGAACAGCATAAAGTATCAAAAGAAGTTAACCCAGGCAAAAACAAACAAGAGGATCAAGGCAATCAGTTGAGGCAAAATGAATTAGAGTACTTGTCCCACGGATTCAGAGGGTTATTTGCTTCTCGGAGACAAGAGATCTTGCTGCAGCAGTCGTTCAAAATGATATTCATTGTGTGACAGTGCATGGAATATTTGGAATATGAAAAAGGAGAAAGAAAAAAATATCCAGGTTGGATTTTATACTGTTTTTGGTTAAATAAAAGTGACCTCCATTCCTTAGGCTTATCTCCTGATAAAATGAAAAATAAAGGCATGTTAAGTCTTGCTGAAATTCCTCCTATTGGTTGCATTATAGAACTTCTAAAGTCCAAATTCCTATCATTTCTTGGATATTTTCAAACTGCTCAATATGTTACTACCACCTACTGCTCAAGCGTTTTTTTCTGTCTGAGACACTACTCTCGTTTACCAGATTAAGAGTGGCCAAAGTCAATTAACATCAAGAGAAGAGCTCATGTACGTCAACAGAAGTCCTCTGTCCTTAAAATCTAACAGCCCTTCTTTCCCTTAATTCAGTCCATTTTTTCCTTCTTGCTCCTATCTTAAGAGCAATCCAGCCTTCTTCACACTTTGCTCAAGTGAAATCTTCACCTTTCTTCAGTATCGTCTTCTGTGGCATGGAGAGTGAGTATTTGAGCACTACAGTGGGGAAGCTGCATTTAAGCATGCAATTTGGGGCTTGAAGTGGGGACAAAAGCATAAGCAACTGCAAACACTGTAGCAGCAACAGATTCTTGGAGTGGTTTTCCTTGAGAAGCAAGAATTCAACTCTTAAGACACAAGTCTGACAAATAGACCTTCCTCTCCAAACAGTAGTACACTCAAGGATTAGGTTACGGGTCATAATGAGAATAATTTTGACGTGTGAAATATCAGTAAAATTTGGTAAATGCCTAAATGGATTTTTTTTTTATTTTTCCTCTTTTGAAAGCTGCTACACTCTCTTATAACATGCTTGATACGTAGATGATTTATGTCACCTATCATTAAGCTAGTTCACTTTATTGTCTCCCTGTATCAGATTAAGGAAATCACTGTCCTGAAAATGCTTTCAACAGTAGTTCTAAAACCTTATATGCAGTGTAACACTTTTAAAATAAAACCAACCTGAAAACTTCTAGTGAAATCTAGGACTAGATTCGGTGCCAAGGAGCAACATTGGGAGCTTTCAGAGCACCATCCAGGACAACTAGTATGCTAAGCACAGGGCCAAACGCATCCTACACCATCACCCTGAGGACGGGCAACAGGAAATGCTGCTGGGAGCAATCTGTGTCTTTTAAATGCGGCCCTTTTGTTTACAGTGCAGAGATGTGCTTGTGTCCACTCAGACAGTATGCAGCTCCAAAGCTGAGTGGTTTTCTGGGGACAGAAGGCTATGACATTTTAAAAAAAAACAACAGTCCGACTAACTTTTCAAATTTGCTATTAGAGTTGATTCAAACCAGCAGCGCTTACTTGCACAAAGAGTGTTTTAACCACAAGGCTATTTTACTTGGAAGACCCTAGAAAACAAAATTGAGCCAACAGTCTTTTGGCTGAAATCAGAATTTCCCTTTTCCAGGCAGGTGTTCCAGGCTACGGATTCATCCTCAATTTTACTCTTTCTTCCTGACCTAATAAATGCTGCAACAGAACTTCAACAAGAATCAAGACATACGTCCTTGTTCAGTGTTACTTATAGCTGGTGACTAAAGATCCATCTTCCACCTTGGAAGAAGAAAAGTAGTTCTGTACATGATCAGACACACAGCAGAACTGAACCTTAGGTCTGCTGCTTCATGGATCAATTCTCTAAGTATTTGGTAACCAAATAAACAGGGTTCACACCAAGAGTAGTAGCAGTCACCATTGCATTTGGGAACAGATTACAAATATTCTGAGACTGCTTCCTGGACTGAGCCTCTCTGGGTGTTTCAAAAGAAGTTGTTTCTGGCTCCTGCTCAGGATTGGGTAAAAGTTAATATCAGCTGGGCATCCTGTCAAACTTCTTGCATTTCTAGGAATATATAGACAAAGCTGTAGAGAACTTGTCCAAGAAGTACCAAGCTACTGGAATTAAGCACCTCTGGGTACAAGGAGTACTTAAGATGGAGTTTTCATGATCACAGTTTTGGACCTCGGCACCCGAATTTCACTTATGTTCTACTCTAGGCAATTTACGTTTGGATTAACTCTCTTTATTTCTAAAACATCCAGTAGCAGTTTTAAGGCCCATTAAGAATTAATTCTCTGGAATGTGTAGTTTTCTGTTTACTCTGTTATTCTTTATGTGAATATCATCCAAATTCAGTATGTTGTACCTCATTTTTGCAATAAAACGTGTAGGGTTTTTTTCCTGAAAAATTGTTTAAATAGTATCCAAGTTTTACTACGTAAAATAATCCTACTGCTATTATTGTTATTATTACTGTATGCAAGAATTTGCTTGATTCTTAAGGACATCATCAAGCCCGGCCCCTTACCACTGTAGGGTCCCAAACTGTGTATATTTACACTTATTCTTATTTTCCTTTATTCTGGCCAGCCCACTGAGTGGGATCCTTTGTTCAGCTAAGCTGTACTTGTCACAGGAATCAGAGAGTGTGAGGAAACAGCAGTTTTAAAACACCGTGTACTGGAAGTAATGTAAGCCTAGTCCTTAGAGGCTGTTCAAATTTATTTTGTTTCCAATTGTCTCCAAGGATCTGCTTCTCAATGGGAGCAAGCTCAAGGAGTGTCCCGATGTCCCCTTCTCTCCAGTCAGCCTCCCCAGGATTTTGTAGAGGGCCAAGCAGACTTTTATGCTTGAGAGACTCCTCTGATAGGAATGCTTGCTATGGATTTGATAAAGCAGAAAGAGCAAAGGCCAGCAGGGAGATCCTTGTCTTACTTCTCTCAGAGTATTGGTCACCAAGCATGAACAACAAACAAGCCAAAGTATTTGTCCTGAAGGGCAAAAATCACAACCCTGGCTATGTACTTTTGCTATCATTATTTCGTTCCTTACCTATTTCTTTACTGTGGTGCTTATTGCAGCTACATTGTAAATTGTCATTCCACTTTCCTTCTCTTTGTGAAATCATGGCAAACTACCTTGAATCAATCCCATGGGCTCAAAGGAAAGCAAGCAGTGCTCTGAGACTTATCCTGCCTTCTGGAAAGTGCAAGGAGAAGAAGAGCCAGCAAAAGAATGTGGCAAAGCAGGGTACTGCTGGCGTCCCCCCGCTGTGCCAGTAGTCCTACTTTTTTGAGAAGGCTGCAAGATGCTGCTGTGTTTGGAGGGCTGCAATGGGTTGTTTTTTCCCCCTGTAAACAGCTAGCCCCCCCCTTTGCAAAATTCTCATTTTGGTGTTGTGGACTAGACTATTGAATTAAAAAATCTCAATTTAAAGTTCTAAACTCTTATTCATGATGAAAATACCAGTCACTTATTAAGAAAAGCTCTATAAGCCCATATGACATCTGCACAGCTAAGACAACAGCTAATACTGCTATAATATCCTTTTCTTTCTACAATCCCAACCATGCTTATTCTTGCCGTTTTTTGTAAGATTATAAATACATATTCTGCTTTTCTCATCTGAACTCCTTTTCCTACCCTTCACTTCCCTGTGCACTTCAATAATTTGCAACATTCCATCTATATGCAGTTATCATTTTCCAAGTATTTCTATTCCTATTATCTTGTAGAATAAATCTTTCCCCCTCTTTCAGTTACTATCTCAAATCTCAGTCCTAACAGATATTTTTCTTTCTACCACTGTCCATGCTACTGGGGATGTGATAAAATGAGTCATATCAAACCACAACAAGATTTTAAACTACTCCTAAGGATTTAATATACAAACCTTTTCAAGAAATAGCAAAAGAGAAGCACGCATAAAAAGTGGAGAGAAAACAGGTCACGTATGGCTTAAAGGGATGAAGTCCAAATTTTCACACTATTCCAAAAGCGTTAAGCACCTGTATTTCCCCAGTTAAAAGTAAACTCCTGTAACTTGTAACTCCAGTTCCATGTTTAGAAATTCCAGCTACAAGGAGTTGTTTTTAAGCAGTGGAATTCCAGCCTTCAGTTAGAATATGCTGGATTTGTGTCCAGGCTACTTTGCACTAAGCTTGTATGGACTTCTACGGTAGCAGGTTAAATTGCCCTTTTTTTTTTTTTTTTTTT
>Ga0065711_1005937_pt1 | contig 19511 bp, 10 predicted proteins | sample Hoacrofraction12_FD_59098 | JGI IMG/M metagenome (GOLD analysis project Ga0065711, IMG submission 59098) | Hoatzin crop microbial communities from Cojedes, Venezuela - Epithelial fraction 12 v2 (version 2) | ecosystem: Host-associated > Birds > Digestive system > Esophagus > Crop | place...
GTTCGGCTTGAGCTGAAGTAATCGCCTGCTCCAGCCAAAGAAGGGAGTACACAGTGCAAGTACACGGTGATTTGATTCAAATCACAAGAATGGCAGAAAATTGACCTTGTACTGAAAAGTCAGTAAAATCAATTACTTGAATTGCATTATCATGTAATTGGCTGGTCATGAGGGCTAATGTGAGAGGAATGAGGTGAAGAGAGCACCTCTGTTCTGCAGAGGAAAGCTGCTCATTAGTTCACTGTTAAGTGACACTTCATCTTCCACCTCAACTTGAAAGACTTTACTCTTTGCAGCCAAAGTCGCAAGTCCTTGCTTTAACCAGCTGAGCTTCCGATTCTTCAGATTACCGGCCAAGAAGGTAAACCAGGCGGCACGAGGGGAGATAAAGGGGAGCAACAAGCCTGTCTACAGAAGGTGCGTTCTTGTGATGCCTGTTTTCATGGCTCTTAACCCCGCCCTCAACATTGTTGAGCCCACAGTTATCCTCCCGGGAAAAAGCCTCAGCATCTAAACCAGCGTCCCAAGCTCAGGAGGGGAAATAGGATCATGGAACCAAGCCAGTAGAAGCTCCAAAAGCTGCTTCTTTAGCATTTGCTAAAAAGCTTGTAGTGTTGATGCAGCTAGAGGGACCTTTTGGAGCCTGAAGCAGAGGCCATGTTGGGGTGGGCCGTGCTCCCCGCAGTCAGTGAAAGAGGCTCTCTGCTCAGCCTGGCAGTGCTGTGCCTTCACGGTACNGTCCTATTGCCTCTTCATACGGGACCGAGGGAGCCCAGACACCCCAACTATCAGGGGAAAAGAATGACTTAGGTATGTAAGAGCCCTGCAGACCTAGAAATGCCGAATCCTGAAATACACAGGGAATGGTGGCAGAATCCCACGTGTCAAAGCCTCCTTGCGCAGCTCATAATGAAAAGATGGGGGGTTGTGGACCAGTAATATCTAGAGAGGTGATACCACACCTTGACATAGCTGACTGGTTACAGAGGTGAGACCTTCATCATTACTAAGGAACTTGATCAAAACCAACAGCTGTCTGCATGACAGGAGTAACTGCTTTTGATGGCTGCGGTCAAATGTAACTTCACAGTTCTGGCACTACAAGTTTATAACATCCTGGGCTTTTTGTAACTAAGTAACAGCCCTTCTCACTTTTCCAATTTCATCTGTACAATCTGCTTAATTTAGCACATTTTACTCTAATCCTCACACTCTGGATGGTACAGGGAGCCTCTGGGAGGAAGAAAAGTTACATTTAGCCTGTGTTAGTTGCAAGTTAGAGGACAGTAAATTTCAGGCAACAAAGAAAGGTAAGATGAAGACAACTGGACAGTTGTTTGTCAAGAACACGGCATCCCTTCCAGTCGGAAACAGAAAGAAGCAACTATTGAAGCCAAAGATCTGTGAGTATATTCAGCAGCAGGTTGTACTGGTGATCGTTTGACGATTCCTTTATGCAGCCACGTGCGTATGCCAGTCTGTGTCTCACTTTGGAAGGAAGAGGAACTCTATCCTCAGTGTGAAGGTACTAATTATCAATGGAGTTCTTGTCCTTTTTTAGCGTACATGAGTTCCTTCTGAGGCCAGTATTTATTCCTTCAGTAGGCACAATACTTGGAGAAAAGAATCCTCACTGTCTTTGCTTCTCTCAGTTTTGGAGTTTTAAGGTGCCGAACAAAAGGCCAACTGTTCAGCCTGAATGCGCAGCCAGGTGGAAATAAACTCCACCAGTGCAAACCGCAGTTCTGGGAGAGAGGCAGTTGTCGAAGTTAACTCATTATCCCACTGAAAACAGTTTCGCTAGCGTTTAGACTGAAGGAAGGGAGCACAGCGCTCTCTTGTAGGCAGAATCCAGAATCCTCGAGTTAGGCCTATAGAGCTGGGTCTAAAATAACACTGAGGTGACGAGCAGGCTGCTTCTGTGAAGTTTAGACAAGCCCAGAACAGATCCATAAGGATGACACTTAAAAAGCAAACATTTGCGACATCGAACAGCTTCTGTGCCCCCGATCTGTCGTTGCGCCTGGAACCCCGCCTATTTAGCAGAAGCGTTTGAGGTGGACACAGGGGAGCAGAAATAATAGCATCACACCTAACGCGTCGCTCGCAGCCAGCCGCTAGGAGCACTTGCCTGACGGCAGGAGCCGGGGGCTGTCCTGACTGCCGGGCTCCAGGATGTCAGCTCCTGCTTTCTCTTTGACCTGTCTCTGGTGACAACGTCACCACGTCGTTACTCGCGCTTTGAATGCGGGAGTTACCGGTCGCTTCAGACTGTGCTTGGTTCTGCTCCCCGAAGGGCCATGCAATGGAAGCAACTGGGACAGATGCTTTCTGCCTGCTCCCTCACAGACGTTCTGCGTGCGGAGAGCTGCCGTCTCCAGTACCGTAACTGAGGAGGGTGTCAGTGGTGCTGAGGTTCTTCTGGTTTTGAAGGCACCACAGCTAGGGAGTAGCTTGAAAACTGGAGCAGGCTTCTGCTCTTCCACTTACAATGGAGTCTAAATTGTAAGTCTAAAACAAACCCCACCATCAGCTGCTGGTTGCAAATCAGCAAAATTAGATAGTGTAAATAGACCTTACCAGCCATCATACTTTCAGTCCATGGAGCATCACCTCCTGTAACGACTGAACTCAGAGGTTCACATTACCTGTAAGAGTCATGGTCCCACGAGGGGCTCGATGCTGCAGGCCATGGGAGGAGGAATGTTCTAAAGCCCGCCTCTTCCTGACGCCTTAAGGCTGTTACAGCGGGCAGAAAACAGCTTTCGGGTGCCTGGGCCTCCAAGGGAAGAAAGGAGCCAGCCAGCGGGTCTGCCTCCAGGACTTCCATCCCAGATACTCTCTTACTGTCAGAGATTTCAACTACAGAACTGGAAGATCAGCCCTCTCCCTGCTTTCCCCCACCTCCCCCCAACACTCAAGCCTTTGTTTGGGGCGGGGTGCAGTGGTGGCACTTTATCTCTTACATGTTGCTCCTTGGGGGTAAAGCAGCAAAACGGGTATGATACTGCATCCACCAAGTTCTGGCCTTACTAAGGTTTAAATCAGGTTTTGAGATCAAGGCTGCCCAAGTGCCAGTTGACTGACTTCAGTCTGGATCACAGAGTCCCTTACACCCATACCAGACTCCCAACAGATAAAGTACAATCCAAGGAGTCATGAGAGTCTTTACAGCTGATCTTCGTGCAGGGTCATCCTAAAATGGGAAACTACGAGCTTCCCATCATACTGCAAGACTGGCAGGAACAGGTATTTTTCTCTGGAAGGTCCAAAGCTGTCCCAGTTCCTCAGTATTTCGCAGGAAAATGCCATCTTCAGAAGCCCAGGTGGGAGACGGAGCAGAAGGCGCGCCACAGTCTGCTCAAAGCACGTGGACTGTGACAGCCAGCAGCGCATGTGATCCTACAAGAGACACCCAATGGAAAAGGACGCGCAGATGGCCACACAGAACATCCGAGGTTAAATTGTGGTTTCACTGCCCTGGTTCTGGCACTATTCAACCGTATCTCCAGGGAGCTTGTTTCTACAGCACCTGTATTTTAGGAAAATTAATTTAGTTTGTAGTCTGAACTACAGACATTGAAGTTCTGAGTTGCTTCAAGATTTCACAAGTTCCCTCATTAAATCAATACTCTGGTTTTATATAAGCAGCAGCAGCACTTATTTTTACAGCTTCACGTGCGACCAACTAGTCCATCCGGAGACGAAGACAGATCTCTCTGAAGCAATGTAACAAAGTTTTAGTCAGGCGTACTCCAAACATAGAACAGGCCCAGCTGAGCTCTGCTTTAAATTCACGGGAAATTAATTTGGCACACATCAAACTTTTAACCATTGGAACAGATACAGCTAATTTATACCTACGTGGTAGATCGGTTTGCGTAGTAGTAATGAAAGTCGCTAACTAAAAATCCCTAAAAAACCCACTGGAATTCACAAGTTTGTAGCTTTAGCTGAATTGCAGGAAACTACCAAGTTAACGTAAACAGCTGCACTTACCTCACCCACCTTTTCACGCTGGATCCACCATCTCGCAGCAAGCTGGCGCAACTGGCCAGGACTACCCCAGCTGTTCGGCATCGAGGACTTTCAAGAGTAATTCGATATCCAAAACCTGAAGTGATGTAGCACTTGCCTCCAGCGAAAAGATTTGTGCCAGCACACATTAACAACTCGTACGCAGACCTGGCCAACCAAGCCAACACTGGATCGTCTTCTGAAAGCAAGAAATAAGGGTGAACCCACGGAAAATTTTATAGACCTGACACACCCGTGTTCATGTTTCTAGTGAACTTCATGATGGTCTGGTGGTACTTGTTACTACTTCCGTCATGGATTTTTGTTTTTTTTATTATTCATTTGTTCCCACGTGTAGAAGGCAAAGTAAAAATTGTGCAAGATTGGCTAAAAAGGAGCACTGTAGCTTTTCCTGAAGCTACTCAGAATATAGGTTTGCCTAGGAAGTTTGTTTCATAGCTGAATTATTTGAGGTGAGGATGCTGTGATTGTTTTGTTGTATAAAAACTGCCGCCTTTCAGTGGGAGAGAGAGACAACTGCTTTCAAGTGACTTTCCTGTCCTTGAACATTTCGGTAACTGTCACCATGCTGTGTCGCACCTGCGAAGGGCTGTCTGAAGCCAACACAAGCCGACAGAGACCTTCTCAGACGAGGCTGGCCAGTCACCTCGCTGGGGAAAGCCAATCCGTGACAACCAGACACAAAGCCTCCAGCTGCCGCCACGTTCCCGCCCTCAGGACCTGGCGAAACGCTCTCCGCGAGAAGCACAACGCCGCCTTTCAGAGAGGGGAATTCCGGAAGCGAGGGGCCTTGGGTAGTTAGGGTGTGCCTCGCCTTGCGGTTATTCCCAGTACCACGGCGGTGAGCAACAGGCCAGCGTGCCTGGCCAGCATGAGGACACCAGCAGTCGAGGCCCAAAGAGGTTTTAGCTGCGTTACTACTGAGATTACTTCACACATTAATTCAGTGAAAATATCTCCTCTTTAGATTAGCAGTGTCACGCCACCTTTATCATGCAGGCAGTTCCCAGAGTCAGAACATGAAAAACACTGAGCTTTTTTTACTTTTATGGACTAAGTATATTGACACCTTTTATACAAATAAAAGCAAATTATAGTAGTGCATTAATTTAACAAATTCTAATACAAAACCCTCGTATGTCATAAAGTGCGATTTTTAAATCAAAGCTCTACAGAAACATAGAATTTCCCTGTAAAGATGTCCAGTCCACAAGCAATGTTTGCTCAAACTATAGCTACGAACTTAAATATGCACATCAGTGTATTACACTTGAGCTACACATCTGGCTAAACGTCACCAAAATCAGAAATGAAGAAAATCTGCTTCTTACCAGAACCAGCTGCACAGCTCGGAACAGAAGCCACCACCAGCCAAGCTCGAGAGAGCCCACAGCCGGAGCGGCGCTGCCTCGCTGGCGGCTGCCCACACCTCTCTCACACATCCAGCAGCCACCTGAACGCTTTAGCGTTACCCATCAAAAATGGAACAGAGAAAATAAAGTGGCTGTTGGCGGCAAGAAATGAAGTCACAGGCCTTCTCCAGATCGCAGCCAATAGGTTGCCTACACCACTTACAGACTAACAACTTTCTTTAATAAAACCCATTTACCAAACATTCAAAACAAGTTCTTGCCTATTGCTCTACCTCACGCAAGTTTACTGCTTTTAGGATTATAAATATTATGAAGTGATCAAACTAGCTGAGTTAAAGGTATACAAAATGGTCATCTATCAAACATTCACTTTATACAGAAACATTTCTGAAACAGATTTACAGTATACAATTAGTTTATACAGCTTAAGCAACTGTTACAATGTCATTTCTCTCAAACTGAAAGCAGTCAAAAGGTCTAAGATTTTGTTAAAAGGTTCTTGGTCACCATTCAAATTTTAACCTTCTCGTCTCACGCCGGTCACACCCACATCATCACCTCTAACACTGCAGGGTTCATTTAATAAACTGTACATTACTCCATCTGACCCTATGCTGCAAAACCGGTTAATGTGCAAGAAAAGCTCATTAACTCCAACATGTTTTTAAATACAACGTATCTACATTTTTCCCCAGAATGCTTTCGCTTCCTGAGCTAGACATAAAATACCTTAAAACAGGTTTAGACGCAGATCCGAGACCCCATAAGCAATTAAAATGCATGGGGGGGGCAAACCCCCACCAACCACACACCACTTTTGGTAGCTCGCACTACTATTTGTTTGCATACATTTTAGATGGATTGAATAATCTGTTCAATAAGGTAGCAAACGTAATGTTTTAATTGTCTAAACTGTATTATTGTGTATTGCTCTTGCCTTTTATAACTTTTATGCAAAAGAACGTGTACAATTCACAGCCTACTGAATACTCATAATCTTTGTCTTGTCATCGAGGTGACTGGATTTAGAAGTGCCACAGCCTGCAACAGAGGCATGCCATTTCAGGGGGGGTTTGTTTGGGGGTTTTTTAGGATCAAACCTGATCGTGTTCAATCACCTAAAGCATCTAAATCAAAGGAGGACAAGATATTAAAACTGGTATTTTGCAGGTACATTTCAGTATTATAAATGTATTTTTTATTTCCATAAAAGTTTGAGGTCACTGTCAACAAAAAAGAACAAATCTAAACCAGAACCCAGATTTTTGTTTGGATGAAAACGGGTTTTGGAGCTATCCGTGATTTCTGTTTTTGAATCTGGATTTCATAAACCATTTTTGAATGAAAAATTCGTTTTCTAATCAAACAACGAAGTAACTTACAGTAAAAACTACAGTATTAAATAGGCCTGTACAGTAAATCGCAGTATGGTAAGCGTGGGTTTAAGGTGCTATTCCATCCGCCCTGAAGTCTTTTAAGGACTTTACCACGTGGGCATCATGTCTGGGAACCAGACTCTGCCGAGATGCTTTGACACTTCCCAGTGGATCTGCTCCAAGCTGTACTTCTGGTCAGGAATCAAAACTTCCTCCATAATAGAAAGCTGAGAGAGACGACCGCCACACATCTTCACAAACTCCACAAAGGCACTGCAAGAGACTTCGCACTCTCCGAGGCCGACGGCTGACAGATACTTGCAACGTTCCGCAATCCGGATCAGCTCCTCGTCCAGGGGCCGCAATCCGTTGGCGCACACCACCAGTTCAACTAACCGAGGACACGTCATCCCGACGCGGCCCAGCACGTCTTTGCTCACCGATCTTCCGAAGTAAAGGTGCGTGACGGGTATTTCGTAACGAAAGAACGGGTCAAACTCTTCCTCGTACAAGAAAAAGTACATTACTAAGTTCACTTTAGGAGAATGCTTGATGAAAGCGTCCCAGCTGCTCTTCTGAATCGTGTGGAACTGAGTCTGTCCAGGATTTTCGCTGACGACGTCAATGCGCAAGTGTTCTAACCGGACGTGTTTTTCTGAAGACAAAGCGAGCAGCAGCTCGTCGCTCAGCAGGTGGTAGTTCAGCGCCAGCTCCCGTAAGCCGTGACACTGGTCAGCCACGCAAAGGATGCCTGGGGAAAGAGGAGACCAGGAAGGGGGTTACCCAGATAAACACATGAAGAACCGAACACGAAACGTGTTTGTTTAGGTATAAGACCACGTATTTCAACATGCAATCAACACCTAACACCAAACCAACATCGTGCTGGGCAACCAGACTATGCATCTTTTTCACATGAGCACGGCCTGGTGACTTCTTTGCACCCATGTGGTAAGACACACGTACACCACGTGACGATGTTGCTGTTTCGCCAGGGAAACAAAGAAGTTAACATGCTGCACTGGAATACGTCCCCGTGGGATTTGATTCTCGTGTGACAAACAGACAAAAAGCAGACTCGGACTGTTCTGCCCTCTTGTAAGGCCACACAAACACAACTTCATTTTTGCAAAAGGGGCTTACTCATAATAAAAGTATTTCCCTAGCCTGCTCTGGAAGAACTGCTGCCCCCCTCTGTGCCTGACAAAGCAGCCACGAACAGAATTTGTCACCTGAGGAAAGCAAACATGAAATGAATACCAGATTTTAAGTAAATAAAGAAGTTGCTGCTGTCAGTATTTGTTCTTTCTAGCAAAGTATAAATATATAAATTTGGAAAAGCAACAGCAAAAAGAAGGAAAACACTAAAAATCCGGAGCAGTAATTCCTAGCACAGTCATTTGCAGACTCTCCCTTTAATGCATCAATATGACCTGCTGCTCAGGGAAGACAGAGACATTAACGAAAAGAATTCAGTTCAGTCTGTAAGGTTTCCACTCACCCTATCTGCAGATACAAGCAACGGTACCAGTGGTAACAGTACTTAAAAAAGGCACTAAGAAAAGCACACAGTCCTCTGCATTTCATGTGACCCAGAAAACTGTGTGGAATTCAGGATATGGTCTTTCCATTAATAGAGGAGATGAGAACACAGCATTTAGTACGGAACCGAAAAACCTGAGCTCAATGCGTTACAGCTTTGAAGCAATGGGAAGAAATACAGAAAGGCAGCAGTTATTTTAAGATGCACTTATTAAAGCCAAAAGAGAAGCCTATACTGAGCCTAAAATCACCTTCTTAAAAAAAAATACTGTAAAAATATTGCATTAATATATACACCAAAAAAAGTATGTATTTTCCACCTGAGGAACTGCAGGAACATGTGCATCAGGAGCTCTTCTAGCTACATCAAATACTGTCATTTCAAATATAAAAGTTTTGTTAGCTGAATTAAAAAAGGCAGAATTCAGGTAAACAGAATTTTAACCCAAGTCTTATTGCAGCTATTTCCTGTAAAAACAGCTTATATATGTAAGCATACTCCTTATTCCCTTCGTGGAGGAGGGGATGGGCTCCAAGATGAAGTGAAAATACGGAATTTCCACACCCCCCCCCTTTTTAAGATTGGAGTACAAAATTAGAATAACTAAGTATAACAAACTTCTGTGTACCTTCTACACATTCCAGAGGTCCTTTCCTGTCCTTAAATCATAACCAACAGTTATTCTCACAGCCGTACTCCTGCAACAGCTACTCTGACCACACCATTTAAGCAGACTCCGGCATGCTGCTTCGTAATACCTAGGGTCTGTTGACACACGAAATATTTTAAACAGAGTCTCATCACTACACAGTTTCAGAAAACAACCTGCCACAAATTTAGCATCTAAACCAGCCTCTTACCCAGACTGCCACCCTTCAGATAACAATCTTTGCTAACTGTAAGGGCACATCGTTGACTAGCGCAGGGCAAAAAGGCAAGAACTGAGGTTCGACTTGCTGCGCTCTCTGAGGAGTCCGGCACTGGATACCTGCATCACACACTGGCAATGAAATGGTGCATCCTGCACACAGAGCTGACAACGAACACAGCCTCGGCAGCTACTGCAGGGCCCACCTGGAGCTCCTGCGGCAAGTGACACACTCACAGAATGTCCCCAGGCACTGCCTCTGCCTTTACCCAGAGGTAAATCACTTTGATATCACACAGCACAGATCTGCATCGAAAACATCCCTCTACTGAAGTGCTGGTGCAGAGACACCCCATGGCCACTCTTCTCCCTTGCCTTCCCATTCGAAGAGAAGCAGCCTTCCTACCCCCAAAGAAGAGCAGAACCACAGCCTTCACAGAAATGCTTTCAGCTCCCTCCGCTCCAACAGCTAAGATTTCAGGTAATAAACAGCACATCAAGGTGGATTTAAAAAGAACCTTTTTTTTTTTTCTTACAAGGTACTGTTGCAGTTCTAACACAAAAGCATTCCTTGGAAGCAATTCACAGTTTGATATCAATCTTTTTCCTTTATTCCTGCAGTAGTGGAGTTTCTCTTGCGTTACTCTTCTGTGTCCTTCACTACCAAATTTCTTAAGAACTAATCCAGTAAATGAACATTTCCCCCTCCCCAGCGGCAATCTGAAGGCACCTTATACCATTTTAAGTGCATCTAAGAGTAATCAGCTTTGCAGAACTCATGGCCTTTTCGGTTCAGTTAAAGTTTTTCCACGTTTATAGCAACCTGCTAATTATAACTATCCACATACCAGCTCCTTTCTCTTGTTCCACTTTTTTCTCCGTCTCGGGGAACACCCATACCTGAATTAAGCAATCAAATTCTCCTGTCATTAGCACTCTCTGGCTTTGTGACTAACGCATCTGATCCCATTCTGTTCACCTCCACTCCACAAAGGACAACAGTAGTTGTGTTCCTTGTTCCTTGAACGGGCGTTGCCATTTCTTGCCCACTGTTCCTTCAATTCAAAACATCGCAGAAGACATATCAAACAGAATACATCAAACAACTTCGTAAAGCCTCTCCCAAATTACCAAGCGTATGATTCTCCAAAACATCTTCTAGAAAGCATTAGCCACAAGCCAGCAAAGTCTGCTAGAGCTGACAGGTTGCTCTTGGATCCAAGTTCAAGGAAATTACTCTCTTTGCCTAGCTACAAATGATTGCTGGAGCCTATTCCTCCTAAAAGGCACATCCTGGCTCCTGTACTTCTCCAACACAAGGATTCTCAAATAAAATTTTAAGTCACAAAAAAGTCATTCAAGCTAATTTAAACAACCCCCTACCTACAATTACAAAGCTCTGTAGGAAATAACATTCCAGTTAACACACTAGTGAATGCTTTGCTGGACAAATCCGCTGCAAAACACACCCGCCTTTCCAGGACTTCTTTATACAAAACCAAACACAAGGTTTTGTCTGAGAGTTACACCTCCAAAAGGTATTAAGTCTGCGTTTTCTTTGTTATAACTACAGCAACATGCCCTCTGCTACAGCATCATTCCCCCCACAGATTAGGAATCCTGCTGCTGAATTTTACATATAACATACATTGCAACTGTAAATATTGGGTATCTGCATGAAGAAAGCCATAGTGGCTCCAGTAGTTTCTACTTATCCTCAGAAGAGAAATTTTAACTAAGTTGCCAGCATCTCATTTATAACTCCTCTTCCATTACTCAGTGAAAAACTAAGTGTTAAGTTGATAGGCTGTGAATCAATCTTAAACTTGCTATGCATTGCATAAATCTTCCACAAACGGTAATTCTATGAACTTCAACAGTCTTGAGTGATTTCATTCTGATACGAGCTGGCTTCATTCTTGCTGCAAACACACTCTGAGTGTTAATGAGGTACGTTTGGTAATGGCAGAAGTTCTGCATGGCTCAGTCTCCTCTCCCCTTTGTTGATGCTGTCTGCACTTGTACTTACTTTCCAGCAAAAGATTAAACTGCTTTCTTTCAGAATGACTAAACCAGCATCTTCATAATCCATGACACTGCAACACTCAAACCCCATATGTAACGAACTGCAGAAAAGGAACTTGCATTCCAAAAAGCTTAATTATACTGGCAGACTTAAATAGTCAGTGCAGAAGTAGTGCACTATCAAGTCAGTACACACTCTTCTTCAGTTCCACAGGAGATTAGTTATTGGCCCAGAACGGACATGCACTATTTTATTATTAACTCAGTAGTCACTCTGCAAGTGGTGGGATGGATGGACTGACAACCAGTTGCACTAGTATTTTATTCAGTGACCTACCCCTATTTTTTCAGAGGTTTACTGGTTTCAGACAGAATTTAATGCATACATTAAAAAAAAAAACAACCACCCCAAACAAACCAAAACACAGTAGCTTACCAGCTGGAGAAACATGAGGACAACTGCTCATTTTTAACAGTTTGAGAGTGTCACTGTTGTTAGCCACTAACACTTTGAGAGACGGATCGTCTACTGGCGTATCGTCAATCTTCAGTGACGAGAGGGATTTGGAGTTTACGAACACCACTGTCAGTGCAGAAATAAAGTGAGACTGGAAAAAAAAAGTTTAAATGAAACAGTAGCATCTGAAATAAAAATCTCAATGACTGTACACAGCAGTCTTAGTTTTCTTTTACTTATGGACAACATTTGCTGAAAAAGCATTCTTTTGATATTGCATAATTAAAAATTAGTATTAAAATCAACATATTTTTAAGTAGAGGAATTATAGCAATTTTTTGCTATCAGTCTATCTATTTGGCAAATCAGAATGTCTAACATTAAACATAAATCAAGAACCCGACCCAGGAAAATCCACTACACAAACTTAAATCTGTAGGATGACCGTGAGCAAAAAGAAAGCCTAGAAGCCCTACTTTTACGATAATTTACAAGTTGCACTCTAGAAGAAGCATGTTCTAGAACAGGAATTCCCACGTGGTGAGTTGTGCTGCACGGGTGAGATGCAAACACAGCCAAGAGTGGCCACCCTGTACTGTCAGGACGTGTCAAAGCCAAACGACGCTACTGCCTGCCTCCCACCCACGCAGAGTATTTAGTGTTTGAATTGAGTCGCCTTGGAAAGCTAACTGGCGCAGTCCAGAGCCAAAGAGCCGGTCATCAATTAATTACCTATTAAGCAGCACGGATAACGTAGGCGCAATGCTCAAGGTTGCTCCTCAGCATTTTTATGTAACCACTGAAAATTACCGGTAAGGAGAGAGCCTAGGATACCCTGAGAAACAGAGACTAAGGAGCAGACACAGCAGCACTTGTAGAAATCATTGGTGGTGTGAAGTGAGTAATTAGCTTATCTTTATGACTTCTTACACGACTGACTGAAGACTTTAGAACTGCATGCACTGCATTAAGTATTCCATAATATTACCTGCTACTTTGATTTCAATGCTGTTTCACTCTGAGCCACAGGCACATGCAGAATCCTGAATACAGTTACACGAGAGAAGGCCTGGCAATAGTATTTGCTCATTCTGATTGTGACAGCTTGTGGTTTTTGCTAAAACTCACACACAATTACATTTAGAACAGAAATTAATATTTTCACACTAACATTAACTGGCAAAGTCAGTTCATGGAAATGGAAACTTCAAGTTCAAATCAGAAGCATTAGGCATTTTGGCGTTAGGGACCACTCCCAACTACAGTGACAACACACTGATTATATGTTATATCCTGAAGAAGAAAGGTGCTTTAATAGTATTTCCATTCTGTATTCTGGAAGTGTTAGTATTGTTTTTTTAACCTCTGTATTTAAAATATAATTCCCTTCACTAAGGTGGCTGTTCAATAGAAAGGCAAAGACAGGTAACTTGAAACCGCAGTTTGAAGAGCTAATGGAAAACAGGCAATAGCCCCAAAAGTAAAAGCTGGTAATTTAATGTCTTTTGAATATTGCCACATACTTAGCCTGAAGCATGATGCTTTAAAAGGTTTATGTAGAATGTGCTTAGTGAAAAGACTAGGCAACACAAAGCAAAATGTGATTTACAGATATTTGCCAGATGTCACGTTACTTGTAATCAGAAGAGCGTCAGTGAAGATAATGCAAAGTAGTTCAGACTTCCTATACAGCCCGATTAAAAAACAAAACAACCAGCACACAACTGTGTAGCATTAACCATTTTTCAGTTCCATTCATCTTTGCCTGCTTCTCATCCAATGGGCCTGTTACTAACAGCTTCCCACAAGAACTTGTTCATGGTCCAGTTCTATTCTTTAAAAATCACTGCCGGTGATAACATATGCTGGTGACATTATTACTGGGGTGGTAAATATCAAAAGGCAAATTATGCTTAGAGTTAATTTTAGCTCATTTTGAACATATTTTTAAAAGGTCACATGTGAATCTGTTAGGAACAAAAAGAGGAAGCCTGTATGTTAGAAGCCTTGAAGCTCAGTAAGACCATAGCGTGAACAATTACAAATAATCATTCAGCAAGCTGAACAGAACCATAACATATCCTTCCAGTGAAAACTAAGTAAGAGATCTAAAATAGCATTCAGATTAAGAAATAATACAGTATGCAAGAGCTGAAAGGGCAAAGTATTGCTAACACGCTAAGACTGGGGATTGCTTTCACTATGATCAGGTTTTTTTATAGTCATATCTCAAAGCACATTTAAAAAGCAAAAAAACCCATACCAAAACTATTGAAAGATCTGGAAAGCCTCTTTGAAAATTAAGCATTAAAAATACATATTCAAGTGGACTACATGACGTGGCTGTGATCACTGCCAAGGACAGTAATTGGTAATCCTTCTGTAGCTAACCTTGCTTAAACCCTGTAGCCTACTTCCTTTCCCGAGGCTGGCCCTACTTCTTCCTCGTCCTTGCTGCCATCATCGGCAATGACATCACCGCGATCCAGATAATACTCTAGTTGTAACTGGCCCTTCACGCACGTCTGGACTGGATTCAAGAACTGAGGCTGCGAGACATCCCAGATGTCACTGCCAGAGAACAAGCGGCCCAGGTTAACCCCAACCACTCTCCTGCTCCTCAGCAACAGCGCATTTCTACTTCACTAGCAGGAATTCTTGTTTAGAAGAACATATAACAGATTTGTTGTCTTCCAACAAAATCTGATTTTTGGTAAACATGCAAGGTAAAAGTCTGACACAGAATTTCAGAAATTTCAGTGCACTTTGCCTAAGAATCCGACACCTGACTGCACAACACAAAATATTGAACACCATGACCCTATCACTTTCTAAAGAGAGCTCAAGGACAATATAATCCCTACAGCAAGTCCACATGGATAAAACACTCCCACTCATTCAACTACAGTCTTCTCCTGAACACCCCCCCGAGTCCCACAGCACAATTACACAGACAGGAATCGTCTAGCCTCCTGACTTGCATCGTGTTGCCCAGTATTACACTGAGGTGAACAGACAGGAGGACTTGGAAGAACAAGGTCAGGACTAAGTTCTCACATGATACAGAGAATGAGTGAAACTTTATCCATCTTAGTACAACATCTCTGTTCCTCCCTTTAGTAGTCCCCGGTAACAAAGTCTTCTTTACCAAAGACTCATATTCTTACAATAAAACTTTTCACAAAGTTGTAGACATACTGTATGAACTACTACAATTTTTGCTATAGAAAACCAGACATATTAAAATACCTTTGGTAAATCCATGAAGCTTGGCCGGGCAGTTGAGATTAGCCCAAGTGTTTTCAGCGAGCAATTCACAAGCTGCGATAAAATATCACAAGCCGCTTCTGCAGATTCCTTGCTACTGTCCACCTTAAACCAAAACAGATTTACTGGTTCAGAACACACCGCATCAAACACACTCTTTATGAAAAAGCAGAGTAGAGCAGATATACTTCCACTTTTTTTCACTTTACCTTCTGAAATGTGATGTCATAAAAACCCACAAAACACTTCACTGGGAATCCATCAATGTCCTCCTTTTCTCCCCCAAAAAAGTCCAAGACAATTTTCTATGAATTTACCACTCTCCTAAACACTGTGGTAAAATATAGCATGCTGAAGGGGCAGCTAAACCGTTTGATCCAAGGTATTTCATCCACATCAAATAATAAGCAACTACAGGTTCACCTGGGAACCAGATGATAGGCCCAGAGCCTATCCCACCTCCCTCTTTACATTCTCCCTTATCGAAATGCAGGAATTCTATAAACCCTTTACTATGTGAAAAAGCTGATTCCTTTTATGGTGACTCAGCTCCTAACACAGAGCTGCTGGAGAGTTACGGGCATTATCATGTGAACCCATATGACTGGGCCTTCATCATTAATAGCACAACAGATATGCAATGGATACTCTAAAAAAAAAAAAAAAATCTTCATTCATCAGCTTGTTTCTCAACTGAGCCACCTAATGTGCCTCCAGTGAATTTCCCCCAGCACTCAGATGTGCTTTCTGAATGACCCCTTATATACAGCAGTCAACAGTTCCACAACACTGAAGGACAACTGAAGGGACACGTGCAAGAGATGACAGGGGTATCACCCCGCCAGTGAAGGGCATCTGAAATCCTTCAAAAACATCTGGTGCAAGGCAATGTAGACTGGAGACAGACACTGGAAGGCAATTCCAACACTGCTATAATCGTTCTTTACTTGGACACTGATAAAAACCCTGCAAACCTTGTGATAACCAGTTTACATCTGTACTGTATCAAGCAGTAGCAGTACACATCAGGCAGGGGTGCCTCAGCTACCCACACTCTGACCGTTTCTACATTAAAACTGCCAGATCTCAGAAACAAACAACTACTACGTCCACCTTGCTGCAGAAGTACTTTCCCTTTCAAATTTGTCACAAAGCTGACACACACGCAGCCATGACTGCTTCAAGGCACCCTTCCAAAATACAGGGAATACGTAGGCCAATGTTAAAGGTTTTCATCTGCTGAAGATAACTCCATGACGTTAACAAAGCCAATTCTGACCAAATGGTATTTCTCAGCCAAGCACAATCAGTAGATACACCATCCTGTGCAAATGCCATGTGCTTTTCCAGTTAACGGAAATGCAGCTGTGCTGAGAAAATGCCATACGGGGGTAATTCCATACAATTTAGTACTAAAACTACTACTTGCTTACTAGTAGTACCAAAGTCACTCCTTGTGCCTTAGACATTTTCTAACTGCGAATATCAGATTCAACTCCCTACAGCATGTGAAATGGGAAAATGCTCAATTTATGCATCTTGATCAAGCATAATTCTGAGACAGGTGTCCACAGGTACAGTAGCATCAGAACTGAAGTATTCTGCCTGCTCGCTGAGGCAGAATTCTAAGCAGCTGCTACAAGGCAAAAAAAAAAAAACCAAACCAAAAACAAAACACCAAACAAACAAAAAAAACCCACCTAATGAAATTAAGGCAATGAAAAGCTACATTCAGAACTGTTATCCCATGTTTTGGTCCTGAAAATATATACAAGTAAATAAGCAAACTGGGAGATAACCCCCATGTCTACATGCCCATTTAGAGAACCCATTTCTTCAGTATACTAGACCTGAAAACCAGGCTTACCGCACTGAGAGCTGCCACATTTCTTTTTAGATGCACACTGGAACAGATTACCCAGAGAGGCAGTGGAGGCCCCATCCCTGGAAACTTTCAAGGCCAGGCTGGACAGGGCTCTCAGCAACCTGGTCTAGTGGAAGATGTCCCTGCTCAGTGCAGGGGGCTGGGCTAGATGAGCTCTAAAGGTCCCTTCCAACCCAAAGCATTCTGTGATTCTATGATAATTGACAATCCTAGTCACAAAAATAAGCCCTTTTCATAAGACTTTCCTAACACTTAGCTATGTTCTTTAATTCTCAGCATGTTAAAATGTTTTGATCACAATTGTCAGTTATCTCATCATCAGTATTTTGACTGCTGACATTAATTAAATCATACTTCTCATGCTTTGATATTTATATAGATGAACCATCAAAACTGTCTCAAAAGTATCAGAGATACTTCCTTACAACATCCTGAATAAAATGGAAAAAAAAAAGAACCAAGTTTACGAAATGCTTTTATTTTTATAAAATTACTTTTAAAAAGCCTATAAAATACACTACCTTGAAGCTTACATACTGCAGGTGGTTGGAATGCCTCTTTATTATTTGCTTGATTAGTTCAGGATGCGTCGCCCTCAAGTAAGACGTAGCTGGTTGATTCAGTTCAAACTCGAAGCACCTCCAGAGATCAGGCATATGAAACACTTGGTTCCAGCTCCGGCAGACCTGCGACGCATGAGCACGATCCAGAAGGGGCAAGTACTGAAACACCTGCAGGATGATGTCCTGCAGCAGGTTCGCCCAGTCAGGACTCTGCGCAACCGCCCCTTTCTTGTCTACAGCCTTGTGTCTCTTGGATTCTTTCTCGGTTGCCTCTTCAGATGAACTGCTGCTGGCCTCATTAGTTTTCCTTCCTCGTTTCATTCTATAAAAATAATACAAAAAATTTTTCTATATGTTTTGTAAACGTAACAGAGCTGAGAAGAACAGTATCAGTAGAAAACTGTGGAGGTGAAAAAGCATGTTTTCTGTAACCACACTTTTGCAGAGTATTTTTCCTCCCCTACATGAGGGGAAAAAAAAACAAGTAAAAATGAATTTGAAGTGGTAGTCTAAAAATAACATTATCATTATCATTTAAACAAGTATCATTAATATTACTTCTTTAATCACTAACAGTGCCAATCCATTTATAACAGTCACTCTCCTTTCAGTGTTTCATTTTTGGTTTCGAGAAGAATTTCAACCTGATTTGTTTTACTGTTTTGTTGATTGTCACTCTGCTTGCCTACTAATGGGAAGATATTCTTCTAAACAATTTTGTGAACACTGACATTCATACTGCTGCCCTGTCCTATTTACCAGAAACAGCATTTGAAACTGTGAAAGGCAAAAGTCAGGCAAGAAAGTAAATAATGAATGTACGCATGTTTGCAGGCATTGTATCTTGCAGATTTATCTGTCAAATTAATTATTAATCCCAGAGAGGAAGAACCTTATTTATTTATTTATTAAAACAGGTTACTTTATTATGCATCTATGTTAAATTAGTATCCTTAAAAACATACTTCATCACAAACATTGCTGGGCCTTTGTTTTTCCAACTAACTAGTAAATGGGGATTATGAAAGATTTCCAGTAACAGAATGGAAGTTTCAACCCACCAAACAAGTTTACAGAAGAGTCAGCAAACTTTCTTCAAAATCATATTAAATTCATCCTTCTGCCTCAGACTTGCTATCTCACACTCAGTAGCATATATGTCTTCCGTAGTGGTCTCACTTACACAAGCTCTACCTTTTATTACATTATTAGAGAGGAAAAATACCCCCACTACTACATACATCTGAAATAAATCTAGCACTGGGTTTTGGTCAAAGTGTGTCCTTTTGTACGTGCCAGCTTACAACTGAATTTAGCATCCAATCATTTATTTTTAAAAGTCTCAATGTGATGCACATCACGTCCTAAAGGACTACGAATGAGACCTCACACTAAACTACATGGGGATGGGCTTGATCTGTATAAGCATCCCCCAGCCCCCCCCGATTTCTGTAAGATAAACACGGACTTCATACACAGTGAAACTGTGCTACACACAGTAAGGCTATCATATGCCCAGTCCATTTGGGACCTGGACAATTAACTTTCCCCACTATGTACTGCAGTTAAGTAAAAGTCTAGAAGTCTTTTTTAAAACAAAGTGTAATACGCTAGATACACATCAACTCATCCAACACATCACAGATTATTTTACCAAAGCCAGCATCTCCTCACCTATCTTTTACACACTTCAATCCCACCTACTTGCATGACAAATGCAAGCCATCACTTAAGGACTGAGGCTACTCATAAAATGATGTAAACAAACCTGAACATACTGTCATGAAAGACTGATAAATAGAATTTGTCTCTTGATTTTTTTCAATTTAATTTTTTAATCCCAGTAGCACCTGGGAGCAAGCATAAGATAAAAACACTACTGGGCAAAAATCTCTGCTCGCTTCCTAAACTACTGTGATGCACAGCTCCTGACTATGCAAAACATGACTCCTGTGCTGAAACAAGCTTTCCACCTGAGAGAGTTCTGCTGCCCAGCCACCAACTTCACATGTAGAGAGGAAAAGCAAGAAAAATGAATGGTGACTTAGAACCACCTGCAACTCACAAAAAGATGAAGGAACTGCATTTTGCCATTGTGAAAATCGTATCACTTAAA
>Ga0065711_1037752_pt1 | contig 19511 bp, 11 predicted proteins | sample Hoacrofraction12_FD_59098 | JGI IMG/M metagenome (GOLD analysis project Ga0065711, IMG submission 59098) | Hoatzin crop microbial communities from Cojedes, Venezuela - Epithelial fraction 12 v2 (version 2) | ecosystem: Host-associated > Birds > Digestive system > Esophagus > Crop | place...
CTGCTCTCCAGCAGGTCCACCCCAAGCCTGTACTGGTGCATGGGGTTGTTCCTCCCCAGGTGCAGGACCCTGCACTTGCCCTTGTTGAACCTCATCAGGTTCCTCTCTACCCAACTTTCCAGCCTGTCCATGTCTCGCTGAATGGCAGCACAGCCTTCTGGTGTATCCACCACTCCTCCCAGTTTGGTATCATCAGCAAACTTGCTGAAGGTACATTCCAACTCTTCATCCAGGTCGTTGATGAAGAAGTTGAACAAGGCTGGGCCCAGTACTGACCCCTGGGGGACACCACTTGTTACCGGCCTCCAACTAGACTCAGTGCCACTGATGACAACCCTCTGAGTTCTGCCATTCAGCCAGTTCTTTATCCACCTTACCGACCACTCATCCAAACCACACTTCCTGAGCTTCCCTAGTAGGCTACACAAAAAATATAGTGTAATATGAACTACATCTATTAGGTAAAGTGAAAATGAAACCTGTAAGGTCATGAAAGGAACTTTGGTCTTAGCTAGATAAATTTAAATTAGACCTGTTGCTGTTAGAATACAAAAATTAGGTCATTTCAGTTGTGACAGTCAAGGTGCTAAAACCATAAAAGATACATTTTATCATTAGCATTAATATGAATGTTGAAACTATGTTTATGTTCTTTTTGTTTGTTCATTGTTGGTATTTGTCAAAGGGAAACTTAATTAGCTGCAGCCTAGATAGCCTAAGCCATCTGTCATCCTTGTAGAAGTTGACCTGAATCCTGAGGGAAAGCCATTTAACTTTTGTGTCAGCCTGGTGCAGCCGCGCAGAACTTCTGGTTCATTTTAGAAGTGCAAGTTTTATTGAATTGCATAATAAAGTCAGTACAAAGTTAACTGTATTTTTTAGGTTTCGCTATATTCAGTACATGTTAAATTGTGCTGAAGATTTTAGCATGGTACAAAATCTTATACAGGAAACAAATAACTGTTGAATTGATTTCTTCACATCAATTTTCATCTGACCTGAAAATGGTGCTACATTTGTATCAAGAAAAACTGGAAGTATGCAGTCACAAAATCTCTGTCAGTGCTGCTGTGGAGAGCTGCTGCCAGTGTACACCTCTGGACTGAAGGCAACCGGAGCTGGACTGGGCCCTCTCTGTTGCTGGATTTCAAGAAGGCAAGGACACTATTTTCAGTCCCTTTCCATTCACTTTTATACTTTTTCCTTATTCTGTGTTTTATTTTATTCCTGACATAAACCTGTGTTCTGGAGATGGAAGGGATTTGGAAGGAGGAACCTTTCAAGACCCCATCAAGCAATTTAGGTACAATTCTCTACGCTCAATTCTTAACGTGATCCAACCACAAAAGAGTGTGTCTTGAAAATTATTTATAAAACAGTATTAATAGAGTATCATAAGAAGGTAACTTCACAGGTGTACAGTACTTGGAAGGCGAAGGTTGTCTGAACATGTATTTTAGCAGTGTCCCTGTTTAACTTTTTTGGTTACAGAAATGTGACGTGGGCAGCTGAGGGTGTACACAGATCCAGCTGTCAACCTCTTTATTGTGTTTGAGCAGGCGATCTGCCAGCGTTCGGGTGCTGTCATTCAAGGACTATAACACTGCCAGTCACTACTGGGACTCGCCTACTGCAGCTGATTAACATAGTCTTCAAACACTCCCAAGACTCTAAATGAGCGCTTGGGAAATTGATTAATGTTGAGTTATGCTTAACTGTAGTTATACTACTTCAAACATCCGAACTAGCTATTTAAAAGTCCGCGCGGCTATATTAACTAAGCTATGCCCTACTGGGATTGCAATGTAAACTTAAAGTAATATTTCACTTACCACTTGCATAGGAATTTTTATTACTTCAGAGCACAAAGAAATATTAGAAGGCCTACTGTAATATTTGTTTTGTTTCACACGAAGTTGTATGCAGAATGTATAGTTAAAAAGAGGTCTGTTGTCAGCATGGGTAAATAAAGTATTGAGCTAATGAGAGGTTTGTGGGCTGTGGGCTTTTCTTCTTGTTTCTTTTTTCTTTTTTTCTTTGCTTTCATTTTTCATCGGCATTTTTCAGAATCAGGTTGCTGCGTGCAGTTGGTAAATGTTACTGAGGATGCCCAGGAATGCTGTATGTCCCAAAATGTAGAAATGTAGCCATGTTCGTGGCTGATCAAAATTAGGGCTATGATTCTAGCTAGCAATATTTATTCCACTAGCAATATTTTGAACAAAGTAGACACTGAGATTTTTGTGTGTGTGTGATAGCTGGTGAGCTGTATATGCAGGTGTTTCAGTGGACATTGAGTTATACCAGTTTGTTTTTCAGTCTGTCTGTTCTAGAGAGCTTCTGCTAATATGGCTGTGCCGGTATGGTCACACAGGCAGACTTTTCTGTGGAGGTGCAGTGTATGGTGGGAAAAGAAGCTTTTCTGATGATGGACAGGGAGGTATAGATTGATGTTAAACAGAAGTAACTAAGCTGACAACAGCACTCCCCTGCTAACTTAGCCACACTCACACCAGGGGGATTTGCTGCTACGTTGTATAAACTAGGGAGTGTGCTTTTTCATGCTTATGCTTACATCGCTGCATTAGCAACATGCTGCAATGTACATGCAACTGCGAGGTGTGATTTAAACTGACTTATTCTGCAAGCTAACAAGACTGTGTTTCTCTATATGCATTTTTTTTGTTTGCTTTAAGCAAGTCGTAAAAAAAAAGTTAAACTGAGTTCAAATGGGCCAGCTCCGTGTTGGAGCAGTGGTTTCTGCATATGTTTTTACTGCTTTAACAAACTGGTAGAACTGCTTCTGAATGTTGTGCACAAGGCTTTCTGTGGTGGCTGATCACTGTTTCTGTTTGGTGCATGTACGTGCCTTTCTACCAAGCCAGGATATCCATCTGCTTTATTGTAAACAACATGGAAGAAACAGTTCTTTAAAATAAAATTTAGTAAAAGGAGTGAAGTTGCCAAGCAAGCTAACCCAAAACTAGCATTCAGCACAAAAAGAAAAGGGTTGTAGAAACAGAGAGAGCCGCTTACACGAAGGAAGACAACAATCTCAGAGGGTAGAGCACTTTGAGACAAAAATGCACGGAGCAAGGTGAGATAAATGGCAGAAATAGACGTGTGGAACCATGGAGGAAAGAACAAAGGGATGTTAAAGAAGAGGGATAGCCAATAGCTAGGCTGAAATAGGTTAGACATGGTCCAGCAAATCACATAGTCACAACAGCTCTTTCAGTGCAGTGCAATTTTTCTCCAGAAAATTGGAGAGGATAAAAGGAGGAAGGAATCAACATCAGAGTGTAGTGGCCTGTGGTCGTCGTCATTGCAGATGGACAGTCATGATAGCATTTTGTAACTTTTTCTCTGTAAGTAGCCTTCCCTATTGGACATGAATTGAACAAGATTTTGAAAATAAGAGCCGACTTGCCAAAATACACTTACACTGGTAATGCACATGTATGGAATTGTGCACACTCACGCTCTGTATTCAGTAACAGTGAAAGAAGATTGTGAAACAGGAAACAGCATAAATTAATGTGTGCTGGCTCTGGGTAAATGTCTTTGTCTCTTGTTTTGCCTTTTAGAAAAGTGATCCACGTGGGTAGTTTTCAAAAGCTGTCATTCACTAAAATATTAGTAAGTGTGCTCATGTTTACATTTCATGCATTTTTAGGTGGTTTTATAGTTTTATTTTTATCTGGGTCACAGCTTCAGCTGATAATCTGACACTCTCTGTCGGGCATAGCCTGGAGCAGCACTGTGTGTCCAAGGAGCGCTTGCTCACCGGCAGTCCAGTTGATGAAATTGCTCTTCCCTGAAGTCTGATGCAATATGCGGCTGAGGCTTAAATGACTCAAAGGAGGAAGGACGCTTTATAAGTGGAAGTCTTGGGTGGAAGACAGGGAAGTTAGCAAAAGGAACAGGTCCTCTTTCCAACATACTTCAAGTTCCTTGAAATTCCACCTCATTATGCCTCCAGTACTTACAGTGAAGCTTTAAACATAGCATTGCATCATGACAGGACTTCAGACACGGAGAAATAAATCAATGCAGATTTGGCTCTGAGCCGTGATAGTTCTCTTCTGTTCATTGCTGATAGAACTTTGTTTTCTTTAAATCATACAGTTCAAATTAGTTTCTAAACTTCACATTTAACTTGCTATCAGAGCAAGGTGCACAGAAAAATTGTAGCATTAGCTGATTTTTCCTGAGGCTAAAAGATGTTCTTGAGTTATTGGGAGAGCTGTACAGGTGCCAGAAGACCTGCTTAGTACTGTGGCTTGATAAGGAAGCAGGCGACACCATTTATCTAAAGTCAGTGAGAGTAGGCAATTTCTTGGAACAGACACAGACCCACATCTTTTGCCAAAGTTCTAACAAATAGCAAAACTGTCTACTGTTGCTTTAATCTGAAAACTGGACATGAAGTATGGCAGAATGTAAAAGATGAGTGTCTGGAGCTTTTTTTCTGAATCTACAAATTGGCTTTTCTTTTTTTTAAGTATCATCTGAAATTTGCTGCAGTGCAAAACCAGATTTGGACATGTAATGTGAGAGTGAGTAGGGCTCTCAGATCCCTTAGGTTTCTTTTTAGAACAGCCATACTCATCTTGCTAAGTGGCCTCTTTTTTTTTTTTTCCTTCTTCTTTTCAAAGCTTGTATTACTGAATTTTTCAGAGAAAGTACTTGAAATGAAGTGTCTTGTAACTCTAAGAAGTAACTGAACAGCAGATTTAGTTCATCCTCTTAGTTTTGGTCATTTTGGTTCAAACGGATAACTTACTCTCAAATTTCAGGAAATGTACCAGGCATGGGGAGAAATATTTCTCAGCACTGTTTGCTCTTTGGTTATCCTGCTGCTGCTGTGACTGCTGATACTGACCTGCTCTGACCTGTTGTTTATAACAACGTCTGATAAATTTGTATATAGAGCTTTGAGACTTCTTCAGTGTTAGAAACCTCCAGACCTATAAAAGTCTGTAAAAGACGTGTTCCCTTCAGTTCATTCCCTGGCCAGTCTGTGTTTCTTCTTCTGTTTGATCCATTATTCTAAACACAATTTCTCAGAATACGTATTCAACATGGAGACATTGTATTTGCATGCCACTGGCATCAGTCATGTCCTTGACCCCTTCCATTTTTTGGTCAAAAAGGCTATTTAGAAGTGAATCTTTAACTTCCCCCATGTGTGTAAGAAGAATGGAGACATGACACTACACAGAAATTTTGATGAAATATTTTGATTAATAGCTTCAGCAGATATTTTCAGGTATTAGAACACATCAAGCTGCATGTTGATTGGCATCTACAGTTTATCTCGAGAGCCCAAATTTATTCTCTGACAATCTTCATGACTGACTGCTGCAGGGTTTGGTTGGGGGGTTTTTTGTTTGTGTTGGTTTTTTTTTCCTCTAGTCTTGTCTTTGACCATCCAGCTCCAACATGAGTGCATTTTGAAATTCCGTTTGTGGTTTCCTTGGATCTCTGTGTCTAATTGAAGTCTATCACTAACTTCTCTTTTCAGTCCTCAAAGCCACTATTAGTTCCTTTTTCATGTCTTTTGTGTCTTTGTGAGGGACTGGATTTTGTTGGTGTTTCTTGATGATAGCAAAGCCTTTACCATGCTATTCAGCCCCATTTCTTTCTCGAGTAACTTCTCTTTGACCCGAATGTCTATTAGAAGGTAACTAAGTTTCACTGTTTGTTTTTTAGTCCATTTCTGAGTTTCTCTGCATAGCAGTTGAAATGTACACTTAAACTGAAAACAGCCTCCTTCCCTTCTTTTTTAGTTTTCCACTTATTTTCAGTATTGAAATCCTATTAATACAATTTCTGTAGAAAAGGATTAGTGGTAGAGTGAGTTCAGGTAGTGTAAGGTGAATGACAAATACAGGATAGAATATAAATTCACAGTTGGCCTTACAGTGTGTAGCATAGATATAATTTCCAAAAATACCTTCAGTATAGTACATTATAGTTTTTATTCAAGTATCAAAATCGTGTTTTCTTTTTCTTAAAGAAAAATGCAATTTCCTACTTTAGAGGTATGTCTATATAAGGCCTCATTAACTGTTCTTTATTACATGAATTTTTATCACTGTTTTTGTGGTTTGTGTATGCTTTTGTTTGAATGAAAGCAAATGCAAATATGAGTGATGAATATAATGAAGACATAGCAGCCTTCCAGTACCTGAAGGGAGCCTACAAGAAAGCTGGAGAGAGACTTTTACAAGGGTGTGTAGGGATAGCACAAGAGGCAATGGCTTTAAACTAAAAGAGGGTAGATTTAGATCAGATATAAGAAAGACATTCTTCACTGTGAGGGTGGTGAGGCACTGGAACAGGCTGTCCAGAGAAGCTGTGGCTGCCCCCTCCCTGGCAGTGTTCAAGGCCAGGTTCGATGGGGCTTTGAGCAACGTCATCTAGTGGAAGGTGTCCCTGCCCATGGCACGGAGGTTGGAACTAGATCATCTGTAAGGTCCATTCCAACCCAACCAATTCTGTGATGATTCTGTGATGATTCTATGATGGTATTGCAGTTGGAGTTCTAGTAGCAGGATCCTTGCAGCATGACTTTCAGTAGAAAAGAGTTACTGAGTGCTCCTGCGGTAATGCTGTTGGCTGAGCAACCCATTTTCTGATGAGAGTGTTGGGAAGGCTTATGATTCAGCAACAGAGGGGCTGAGGGCTTGGTGAAAGAGATGTAAGCAAAATAATGCTGCAAAGAAAATGAGAGTAACTCCAGATATTTGGGTGAAAAGATGTGGTAAAAGTAACCAAGTATTTTAGACATTTGCTTTAAAGCATTGACTCATTAGCTGAAGATCATAAATCTATTCCCAAATTTAAGAATTTTGGTGGAATTGGAAAAAAAATCAAAACCTGCATAGTTTTGCTCTTTTTAGACCTTGTTACTTTTGAGAAAGGGGTAGGAATAGTACCAGCTTTTTGGACAAGGAGGGCCAAGAAAACTCAGACTAAATGAGAATGAATTATTCTGCTATTCATATCGCTTTCTTGTGTAACACAGCATGTAGCATCATGATGTAAAGTAACAAAAGGAAGAACAGCTTAGCTTCTAAACCTTGAAATGAAAATTTGCAATTTCACTTGAATGGTCTTGACAATTGTTTCAAGACTGGCAATCTTAGTGCGAGAAATGAACTAAGAATACTGACATAAAACCACCAGAGAGTCCCTGAGTTTTGAAGAGAAAATGATAAGGCAATCACAGGCAGCTCCTCAGAAGTTAAAGCCATTTTAAATAGAAGGAGCTCAAAGGATTAATCTCTTGTACTGAAATCCTGAGGCACAGTGGTAATAATTCTAGTGTGCATGGACATTATAATAAGATTTCGCAAGTAGCCAGAGGAAATAAATACGTTATGCATCATTTTTTAAAAATCTCTCTAACTCTGAAAATCAGCCATGGGCTGCAGAACAAGAAGAATATTGAAATTCTAATGAAGCTTGAAAACTTCTATGTTTTCTCCTTTTTGGCTTTGTGTTGTGAGAGGAAAGATTTGTACAAGGACATAGTATTTTATGTTAGACTAGCTAATGTAGCTGAGGAAAAATGGATAGGTTTCTACCTATCTGCCCAGACAAACCTTTGTTTTTTTCACACACAAAAAAAAGCCAAGGATTTATTTGATACTGAAAAAAAAGTTTTAGAAGTACTGCATGACAAAAACTTTACATTCATAGTTCATGTCATACCATATTCTTGTTCCCACATTGATAATAATACTATAATTATTGAGATTATTAATAACAAGCTGATCCCATACCATCATTATTGTCTATGATTTAAATTAATCTGTATGTGGTGCCCTTCTGTTTGTACTAGTTCTCAGACAATGCTAGCCAACATTCTTACTAATGATCTAAAAATTTAAATTACTGGTGCTGTGCATTTGTAGGTGGAAAAAATTAAAAGTTTCAAATAATGACAATGGCAATTACTACTACAGAACGTAGCAGAGTCATAACATGATTTAATGGTTAGAAATTAATAGTAGAAGAAGTTCAGAGGAAGTACTATCTAATGAGTGAAGATAAGCAATTGCATCATTGGGTAGAGGATGTAGGAGCTTTTCCATAAATTCAGTTCTTTAAATCAAGACAGATTGTCATGCTGAAAAATATGCTGTACTTCAGCTGCAGTTCATTTGGCTTGATTGAGGTTTTTACTGTGCGAAAAATCTACGTTCTTTGTGGAGAAAATCATAGGAGATTATCATAACAGTCCCTTAGGCTGTGCAACCTATGAATTGCTCTCAAAGCTATTCCCTTCTGAATTTCTTCCTGTTATTCATCTCTCTTTTGGCTTGTGTTACTTCAGCTCTCAACAACAGAGAAACAGTTACGTTGCATTGGTTTAGGCATAGCATACATGTATACGTGTATATATATGAATGTACATTAGATACAGATGCTTAGTCTTGTATAGAAATCAAATTTAAATGTGGTTTTGTCAGAGTATCACCAAGAATACTGATATTTTTTTTTCCTTTGTGGCAAGAGGAAATTTAATGGAACAAATGTATTTAAATTGCTGTGTCTAAAAATGAGCTTTCCTATGTTTGTGTAAGTGAAGAAAGAGGACCACCTTTGCATGGTTTTTCATCTAGCTAAGATGTAAACTGCTGTCTGGAAGTGTGCTCTTGTCTCTTCACTGAGAAGTCAGGAAGGTTGACTCCCCCTGTAACATGCCTCATGAGAGGGGGTCTGAACTGGGGCCTTTTCCTTAGGAAAATATAGCTCGGGCAATTTCTTCCTAGCTCTTAAATAATTAGCCAGTTGAAGTGTGAACATGTGGGAGCAGTGAAGGAATAAATCACCACAGTAATAGCTATATGAGTTTATAGTATTCCGATTTTCTGTCTGTTACACGCCGCACAATAGAAGAAAATGTCCCCTTTATTTCAGTGCTAATAATTGGCAGTGTGCTCAAAACCAGTAAAATTAATGAGAAAATTATTGTGGTAGAGAAATAGCAGTCGGTTTTCGTTTAGTTCTTAGAAATGATGCATCTAGAATAAAACTGCCTTCAGCAGGCTTTGGGTTTGGCCATAGTGTTTTCCATAGCACCCCTGTTGTTCAGTAGCCTTTCAGTAGCTAACCTAGCTTAGGAAATCTGTTGTGTTTTATGAGGCGGGTTGAAGCTTGAAGCTTATTTGCTTTTGTTGCCACTCATCTCAAAATGTAAAAGAAACATTTATGTTAATAAAACCTTGTTTGCGTTCAGGTTCTCCTTTCTTGAAGGCAAAGGACTATTTATCAGCACTCTGCATCTCATTGCTCTTCTCAGTGTGCTCAAGCATGTCTGGAGAGGGGCTGAGGTGCCCTTGTTTCCACTGGAAACATTATGTCATCATCTCAACAAGATGTTGTAATGCCAGGAAAGGATCAATACTTTGATGAGGAGCTGCTGGCTCCAAACCACGGTGTCATTTGATAAAGAACTACTTGGAACACTTTGCAAAGCATTTCCCATGGTACGAAGCTCTAGGGACTTGATTTGTCTCTCTGCCTAGGAAACGGAGTTGATTCATTTGTAAATACGTTTCTGCCAGCTTCAGATAACAAGAAAAATTGCACCACCTGCCCACGTTAGGCTTCAGCCTTTCAGCCATTTCAATAGTATACTCTCTTTGTGAAGGAAGTACTTCACATACCAACAATAAATTCAATGGGGAAGGGAGGAAAAGGTTTTAGCCTTTTTCCTGCTGCCGACACCAAGACGAGTCCAGCACTTAGTCCGCACAGCTGCACAGCCCTGGGAGCACAGCATTGCGTGGGGTGCAAGGGCTAGCAGCCCCACGGCAGCTCGACTTCGGAAAGGTCTTGTGCTGCAGTCCTTCCGTCCACCCAGGCCGGCTTCCCTGCCAGGTTGCAGTGGTGGCCCTGTCAACCCTCTCCACCTCAGGATCTCCGGCTGAGACAAACCAGGACAGCCACAAGCCTCTGGGTCAACGTGTTGTGAAAGGCAGGACAGCTAGAGCTAAAGGGATCTCCTCTGAAACAAGCTCAGCTCTCCACTGAGAAACACGTCTTAGAAGAGATTTAAGTTGTTCAGGGTGCAAAACCAACACCGCTTTGGATAATGTCACTAGTATGCAACGATCAAGGGTTATACAACTGGTGAGTGAAATGGATTAAAATAAAAGGGCTGGCCAAGCCATTTAGGCTTTTGGTATCCCCTTCACGCAGTCAGAGACGGCTTTAGCAGAAAGGCTGTATGGAAGTCCTGTAGCTCCATATGAACAGCCTGTCATCTGAGCAGAAAGCACTACCTTGCTAGGTGCTGCAGCTTCATTTCACCCTCCTGTTGGCTTGTTTAATCCTTCTGTTGGCTCCAGTCCTAAGTAACCCAATTTGAGGATTTATATGACTAAAGACAAGGAGTTATTCTGTGGTGTTTTTTTTCTTTTTTCATTGAAGAGGAAAATAGTTACTCCAATATCCTTAATTAATATGGAAGAGGAAAAAGGGACGACTCTGCATTTTTCCATGATATATAGATGTACATATCACCTGTTACATTAATTGCCTGTTTATACTATGGTTGACAAAGTACCTAGTGCAGTTTTGAATGAATTTGAATTGTTTTAATAGAAGTTGCTCATTGGTGTTATCATAGTAAACAGATATTTACCTTCACAGAAGGCAAGCCTAACAACGTCAAATCACTTCTATCATGCTTGTCCAGGTCTAATTTGTCAAAAATGCTCCCTGGTTCTTCCTTGTGTCCTGGGGTGCTGAAAATCTTGAAGATTCATGTCCATTCTATCTCAATTTAACTGTTATATGCCACTACTGAAACGTTGATTATAACATTCGGATTATAAGAGCTTCAGAATTGCTGAAAAAAAAGTTGCTGCATCTTATTTCCTTCAAACCTAAACAATGCAGGACCTGCTTTTCATACAGAAATGATGGGATTCTCTACATTGCGAAAGCAAGAGCAGCCTAAACACTTACTCACCTTAAAAGAATTGCTCAGTATTTGGTTGTTATTTTGTTTCTTTCAGTGGTGAAGCCATATGATCTTTTCCTCTGGCAGAACAGGCAAACAGCTTTGTCAGTGCGGTAGTGAAAAGCTTTTCATAGCATCTGTCAGCTCCCGCGAACTTCAGTGGGATTGTTCATCTCTTTCATACCAAGGCAAAATGATCAATGTCTGAGAGATCCTTTGTAGGCCTAGAAGTCCTGGAGAAATCAGCTAGCAATAGGCATCTGTGGTTCTCTGAATGTTTATTTTTCTATGCAGCCTTTTTTTGTGTTGCCACCTGCTCATCTAACCTGCATTGCTATTGATTTTTTTCCTGGCAGGTAGACCTCAGTATACATGTATACAATGCCTGGGAGAAGCTGAACCTAGGTGTTGTAAGGTTTCATGCTGTTCTGAGAGACACTGATTTTTAGAAACAGTCCAGATACAGATATTATGGATTCTAGGACTATAACCTTAAACAAAGACTTTTTTTCTTTGAAATATTCTGAGAACTTTTACAGCAACCGCAAGAAAGAATAGCCTTGTGTGTTTTTGAGGGAGGACGGGGCTTTGTGATTCGGTCCTTTTCTGTTGCAATTAGTCTTGTCATTTGTCCTCTATTATGCAATAAAGTGAACTCATTGTAGCATCAGTATGTAAGTGGCTCTCATTATCATTTCCTACAGGATCAATGCTTTTTCTCATCTAAGCAGGCAGAACCAAAAAATCCTCTTACTATCCCACATATGAAAGACACATCAAAGCCCACTGGCCTGGTTTTAGTTTTCTGTTGACCAAGTATTGGACTTTCAACATATGTTTTTTTTCTATCAGAAGGAAGTACGTAGGTCAGGAGTGTCTTCACACCTGCAGAGGAGGATCCAGGGAGTGCCTTCCTGGTCACCAGTGTTTCCATCCAGTACATTGCAATAAAGGGAGTTTTGCAGTTACTGGTAATTCCTCTACAAGACAGAGCAAGCAGGTTTTTTCTGAGGTTGTTATTAATACCTCATTATGAGAGTATAAGAGGTCTCCCTGGAGTCTGCCAGCAAAACAGCTGTTGGAGCAGATGAGTTGGTACTGCTCAGTGCTGTAATATTTTGGTAATCTCATTCTTGAAGACCAAGTCAATTACCATTTGCAGCATGTCCAGGTGTCAGAAGAAAGCATTCTGGCATGGCATTTGAACCTGATGTTTTTTCATCTCAGCATGACCACTGGGCTGTTAAGGTGAATCTGCGTTTTTGGAACTTACCTACTTTGGTGGTAGCATTAGTGTATTAGGAAGCAAAGTCTGTGTATTACAGTAACTGCAACACTGATAACATTATCATTGAAAAATTATAATCTGGATGAGGAGAAAAATGGTCCTTCATGAAATCTGAAGAGCACATCCTACTCTATCCCACACTCAGGTGTTGCCCTTGTGAACAGGTGGATGATTAGAGGGATTTCTGCTTGAGACGAGTGAAAAATCTGCAGGTTTATTTATTTTCCAAGTGGTTTCTTACCAATTCATATCTTCTCTGCACACACTTTCTGGAGATTTAGCAAAAGAACATTGACTTAAAAAAGGATTCTTCCTAATTCCAGTGCTGTGATACCTGTGCCCATGTAAACCCATACTAAAGCTGCTTGAGCAGCGGTAGTAAAAACTGAGCCAAATATCTTCAGCTGTTTACTTTCGAGCGAAGCAGTGCTGCAGGAATCTTGGCATATGGCCCCCACTATTTGAAATCTGAGGAAATTCCCACTGGGCCTGAGACCAAACACTTTCTTGCAGCCATTTGGTGGGCTTTTACTACTGTGGTGTTCTAAAAGGCTGATGGTTAGCAGCCTCTCACTGCTCAGGAATCCAGCCAAGCTGCTTCACAGAGTGCTGTTCAGCTTGCCTTGGCTGCAAGCACAGTTCAGCCACTCCCAGCTGCGTTCTGCCCACTTACAGCAATGATTAATTTCTTCCCAAGACTTCAATATAAAAGTCATCTCCACTGAGTGATGTGCAGCACTTCTGTTCCTCTTTGCTACATTTTTTAATATCAAGGCGACAAACGATTATTTTTTCACATTAGATTTTTCAGAAATATCATTTCTTACATTCCCTAGTGGCTCTACAGAAGCAGGCTAAAAACAAATCTGTAACTGAAAATTGCATTTTTCTGTAAGAGGCAGCTTTTAATCACTTTAAACAGTACATACTACATACTGATTAATACATAATTGATACATATTAATAAAAAAGTGTTCATAAAATATGAATAAAAACTACTTTCCTTCCTGTTTATTCATTTTTCACCAGTTTGGTGTTTCTAATGTGTGTTTATTCTAAGCAAGGCTCAGGGCATTGTAGGGGTTAATATGTGATAATGCCAGTAAAGCATAGAAAATTTGATTGTGGACTGTGAAGATGGTAAGTGCAGCACTTTCTACATTTGTTCAAAATAATTATGGGTGCCAAAGGTAGCATCCCCTTGACTTCTCCTGGCAACTGCACTGCTGTGGTTCAGACTAGTGCCCAACCACATAGAGAGGTCAACTGCACTTCAGCCCAAGGAATGAAGAAGTATAATGGTTAAAAACATTAACACGGGATGTCCTAGAGAATTGTAATGAATTAAAGCAAGCTTCACTAATTGAAACATATTCCAGCAAGCCACGAGACTATTCTTAAAGTTTCATCATTTTGCATCCAAGACAAAAATCTTATAATCCGTTGAACATTCATTTATTTGAGAAACAGGCTGAATTTCAAAGCATGATGGAAGGACCTGGCTGTCTGAGAGAGCTTCCCTTGGGAGCCATAAAGCTCAACAGAATTCCAAGCCAACCATTTCCCCTGCAACAAATAGCAGCAAATGAGATTGCATCTTAGGGACTGCATTTTTCATGCTATTTTGTGTATTTGTGCTAGGCAGTGCCCTAAAACAATCAACAGCATTTACTGCTGAACTGTTCCAGGCTACAAAAACTCATGTAGAATTTGATCATTCACTAGTAGCCTGCTCTAAACAAGTTATTTAGTTTGCAGGCTGGTTTTCTGCTTCTGCTGACATCTTTCAGATATTGATGACTCCAAGGAAAACTAAAGATTTTGTACTAAAGAGGAAAATACATTATGCCTTCTAAATTCATTGGTAGAAATATACTTGAAATTTGATGTGCTTGTGCAATTTAACTATTTCATCAACATGAGAATAGTTTCTTCACCAAACTAAAGTGACACAGCACTTCTGTGCTTACCATGCTCCTATATGAGTCAGAAATTTTGCATATTTTGCATATTTGCAAGGATGCATCCACCCATGGATTTCCGCTTGCAGAAAACTGCCATGACAGGATTCTCTTAATGCTCTTAATGAAATAATATGATACCTTTTCGGTTTTAGTCAGATTAATTGAATGCTTATTGAATCATTAATAACAATGCCCCTGCAGCACTGCGTAGTAGGTGTGGTTTGGATAGACTATACAGAAGTGACCAAGCAATTCTCATAGAGTGAGCTGAAACGTGAAAAGGAGGATGGATGGTAAGAAAATACTTCAAAGATACTCTAGGAGCCCATTTGACTGAACACACCCTGTCAGTTACTTCTCCTGGTTTCCTTAACCAAAAAGAGGAGTCTTCTGCACAGGGTTAAAAGCCAGCACAAGTGTTAGCGTATTAGCACCTACCTCCTTACAGCAACAGCATCTTTGACTCTGAGACCATGATAATGATGAACATCATTCCACAGAACTGCCATTTCGCTAGTCTTTCAATAAAAATAGATACGAAAGGAATCAGAGATTCTATGCTGTTTATGTAAGGTGCTGTAGAAGACTTTTAGAAGTGGACACATAAGCAGTATGTGCTGTGTTCTTGGTGGATCGGGGAAGAACAAATCATGAGATAAGTTACACAGCCAAATACTGATGCTGTAGAAGGTGTTTCTGTAAATTTAATCACAGATGGGTGAATATGAGATTTACTTAAGCATGATAGTAGCTTCAGCATTGCAAAACTATTAAAAACCAAGATATTTTAATTGGGTCATTAAGAAAATATTTCTACATTAGCTGCTGTCTCTTGAAGGTACTGAGATACAACTGTATCAAGGCTGTTGTAATTTAGTCATAATTTTACTTGAAACCTGTTTGGTTTTTTGAATGTTTGGACTGTAACAGGAACTTGAAATGCAGTCATTAAACTATAAAAGATCAGGTAATGGCCATCAACTCTGAGTTGCTCTAACCCCTTTGATACAAAGAAGGTAACTTTTGCCAGTTGCCCATGGAGGTTTGGAGCCTGGAAATTCTTCGGGTGATGTACAAAGGCAAGTAAAGGCAGGACAAGTTTTTTCAAAAGGTAATGCTTTTGAAACCATGGAAGCTATTTCACGAAGCAGTGAAGCTGATAAAACTATAAAAGTGGTTTGGCCTAGTGGCCCTGTTCCAAATCTAAGATTTGAATGTACAGTGTAACTTGGTCCATATTGGCAGCTTGGTTCAGAGCGATAATGCACTTTAGAAGCAAATCCCTTAATTGTCTCAATTTACCGTGTATTAGTTCAGTTCTGAGGACAGTTGTATACCCGTGAAACAGATTCTGTTTGGAAGGAAACTAAATCAGAAACACTGCTCCAGAAGTGTTCCAGTGCTCTTTAGGGACAGTAGGTTCCTAACTTACTTGTGGACTATACCACCAGTTTGTGCCTATCACTTTTCCCTGAGCACTGAACCACCTATGTAGTGGAGACATTTGGCCCCGGAAACCAGTCGACATCTAAATCAAGGTGCACCTCCTGAGCCTTATAGAATGGAGATGTGAGGAGCCTTAGCACCACTCATATTGATCTGCTGATTGCACTTCTATTGGGGGACAAAATGTGTCTAAAAAATGGTTAGAAGTTTCCTTGGCTAAGACATTAATCCCAGGATTTAGGTGACAAAACTCATGAGGTCTCCCTGCTAGAGAGTGTTATCAGACATGGGGAATGACATTCAGTTGCTCAGACCTACACATACGGTGGTATTTTAGACATAGAGCAGCTGTAGGGTATCCACCCTAGCTACCAGCTGCTGCTTCAGAGCCTGTGGGTCTTTTCTGAGGCCCTCTGTCAGATCTGCCTGTCACAGATAGACGTCTTTGCACTTTGTTTTCAGCAACTAGATAACAATTAAGTTCAGTACCGAGGTGTGTACTCACCTAAAAAATCTCAAAAAAATCCAGAGCTTTGAACAACAAACTCCACAAATCAGACCAGGTTAGAAATCTGATGGATTCCGTACAAATTCCATGCAAATATAGCATTTTGGTGTCTGTCCAGAAAGTGGGACAGGACTAGGGAGTGATGGTAAGCACTTTCGTTTTAAGTCTGCTTTACCCACAGGTGTTTATTCCTTTCCGAAGAGCAAGCTACTTACTCCTATATCTGAAACTAATTTTAGGAGGCAATACTTTAACAGTGTCATCAGGCTGTATCTCACTTTCTGTGAAGCAAGCATTATTTATTCTCATATATCTTACTCTCTGTACAGCTAAATAGATTATCAGAAAGAAGAACACAGGAAAGACTTTAAGATTTTTAGGATTAGCAAATTAAGTTTCAAAGGTAAAGAAGTCCAGCTGCATTATACTTTCATTACTCTGAGTGAGGTGTAAAGCAGTGGGTAAGGTGTTAACATCATTCTTACTCAAAATCTGGAGATTCAGGTAAATGCGTTTTCACCTGGCTGTACATGCATACCTGCAAGCATACCCATACGCTTTGTAGTCGTAGTGTCTTCAGAGAGTGAAAGGAATTAATGTCTATCTTCAGTTTCACTTTGTCATTATTCGTGTCGCTTTTCATCTGATAGTTTTTAGAGAGCCACGTTGCCATTGGTTCAGTTACATAGGAACCCAACTTCAAGCTATGTTGCTGTCGACCCTGCTATGTGTGTTTCTCTCATCAGCTGCATGCAACATCGCTTGTCTTCTGAAACAGTGCACTGCAAGTATGGGGTTTTCTGCTGGTAAAAAAGGGAAGATGCAGATTTTTATCTCCTCCTGCTGTTGTCCTGTTTGTAGCTGGGCACTGTCAGCTTCTGTTAAGCCTGCAGATGTGTTTCTGTTTTTTACTAAGACAGTCCATGGCACACTTCTCTATTTCCTCATTTCATGTTCTACCCACAGTGTTTCAAAACTCTTCCTTCCAAAACCAGAACAATTTGTGATGTTGAGATTATCAACCATATGCTGTGGTAAGTCAGTCACATGTGTTTTCTCCATAGCCAGTGGCTCCTGGCTCTGAAAGACACACAGCATTACACTAGCTTCTGTCCTAAGAATTCTAGTCACAATCTCAAAATTTGCCAAAAAAAGCAAGAGGGTTGAAATGTACAAGTCCATTTTAGACTGAATATTTATTTCAACTCAATACTTCTTCTCTGGTTTCTGTTATATTTGCTGTCCCAGCCCCTCATATGTTTATTTTACACCCATCCTACTGTGACAGAGGAGGAAGTTTCTCACAGCTAAATGTAGTATGAATCTGTTATTAGTTTAAGTTTCATTATTGCATTTCCTTTTCTAATCAAGGTGAAGAATCTGCCTTTAACAATGTAATCTCTTTTCCTGTTGACTTGCTCTTACAGATACAACCATAAGAGCAATTGGTTTGAATGGTTCATTTGCGCTCAGGTTCTTTTTCAAAACATTGATTACTCCTCATTGTATTTCATAGCCACAGTGATTTAGAATTATGTCTTTCAGAGTCATGATTTTCACAAAATTATTCACATTGAACTGTCTGGAGATAGTTTGGAGGTGATTGATTTTTCAAAGCATTGCAGTGAAGTTTGATTCATAGTTCTGACTAAAAGAGCTGGCTGACTAAAACCCTGTGAAATCTTTTGAAAATCTATCACTTTCATCAAAACTGATGTTTCTACAAATTTTATTTAGAGTGACATGAAGACTAGTCAGCTCTATCCAATAACATGATGTGCGTCAGATTAGTCAGCCATTGCCACCTGGCAAGACAAACAGATTACAAATGTTTATCATGTTACTTCTCAGTCATAGATTTTTTTTTTAAGTGTATTCAGAACTATCCCCAGTATGACTGGCATCCCTTTGAACAACTATGAAGTCAGGTACAGCAAAGTTACTTAAATATATTTGTTTTCTAGAATTAAATATTTAACTTTAGTTATGAAAAGATTGTATTTGTTCACCATTGCCCTCTTTTTTGGGTAGCTGTGTCTGATTTTATATTCTGTGCTTAGCTTTCCATTTTATTTTGATACCAGAATATCAAAAAGGGAGGATGCCAATTCAAGTCAATATGCATGCTGAGATGTCAGAAGGCATAGCACAGAGATAGCTCTGCTTTGCAGATTTTATGCAAAGTATTGGCATATATTTGTGTTCTAGTATCACTGATTCAGACAACTTCACACTAGCTGTCATCGTCTCTATTACAGTAGTCAGCTGAAAAACAATCAAAGTGAAAATTAGTCTATTCAGACAAACTGTTTCAATCCATCTTTGATCTGATCATTCAGAATCTCGGTCTTAGAAAGAGAATTTCACCTGCATTTCTAAGCAGTTACTTTAGGTTTATATTGTACTTCTAAAAGATAGTACTAACCACAGAAAGTAACATTGTTAATTACATCACATGAATTAATTAAACCGGTTTCAAGGTGACAATTCACTGGCACTTAAAGACAAAAAAAACCCTTCCATCTTCTACCTGAAATCCACAAACACAAATTTAAAAGAATCTCCAGCCAGGGTCTTTGTCTTTGAAAAGGTAGATGTTAAAAAAATATGAATTTATGCATCTATGAACTTTCCAATTATATGACCAATCAATAATAAGACTGATGAGACTGTGTCCAAAGACTGACAAGACGGAGAAAACCTGTATTTTTTTATACTTATATAAGTATGTTTTTATTTTTATATTTTTTTATGCTCTTATCTTCTCTGAATTAATTTTGTTCTGATAAAGGTATTGTGTAGGACTGCTTTTTTCTGCTGAAGCTGGAATGGTTTTGAATGAAAATATGAAACTATAAGTCTTGAGTATAAATCATGAATTTTTCAACATGGGCTTTCAGGAAAGTCAGGTCTGTGATCTCATGCTACTTGACTTCAAAATGACAGTATTCACCAGAAAGACTGAGTTTAATGTGCCAACCTTTTTTTAGTTTAGCCAAATGTCTTTGCCCTTCTGAGAATCCTTCTTCCTCATATGATAACTCTGCTATCTTGTAGATAGTGGCTACATCTTAGAACATCCCTTGCTCTTGTAAGAAGATAGACGTCAAGATCCATCTTTAACTGCAATTATTTGTAGTCTTGTAGAGGTGCTGAAAAAAGCATGAACTTGTGAATAGCAGGTCAAAAGCAGATGTCTTCCAAGACATTGGTAACTGGTGATTAGGCATTTCAGAAGCATCTGAGTGAGCTCAATCTACTTGTGATCACGAGCTTGGTTACCTTAGTCAGAAATGACACATGAGTATCATTTCCTCAGTG
>Ga0065711_1037753_pt1 | contig 19511 bp, 16 predicted proteins | sample Hoacrofraction12_FD_59098 | JGI IMG/M metagenome (GOLD analysis project Ga0065711, IMG submission 59098) | Hoatzin crop microbial communities from Cojedes, Venezuela - Epithelial fraction 12 v2 (version 2) | ecosystem: Host-associated > Birds > Digestive system > Esophagus > Crop | place...
ACAGAATCACAGAATGTTCGGGGTTGGAAGGGACCTCTGTGGGTCATCTAGTCCAACCCCCCTGCCGAAGCAGGGTCACCTACAGCAGGCTGCACAGGACCGCGTCCAGGCGGTATTTACTGAGAAAAAATAAAAGTACTAAATGTATCACTCATCGTGACTTAATTTTGCTCTTACAGCATTCCATCCAGTCATGAAAATCTATGGCACATTCACTTATATTCTTATTTCTTGTTCTGATGGTCTCAGGCCTGGCTTCTCTAACTTGATCCTGCTCAGCAGTCCTTAAGAACAATTACTTCTCACACCTCCTCTCCCCAGTCATTATAAGGAATAATGAAACACCGGGATAAGCTGCCTGGAGAGCCTGTGGAAAGCTCAACTTCAGTGATCGTAAGGAAGCGGCTTCACAAATATCTGATAAAAATGACAGGGGTGAATGTAGTCCTGACTTGGAGAATAAAGCTGGCCTAAATGGTTTTATGGAGTCCCCCACTACCCTACAGGTCTGCGATGTATCAATATTCCTATAACATCGACAGCAACTGGCTTTTGAAAGAACTAAACAGGCTTCAGCACGTTTTCAGCTGCATTTTTGTGATTCTGAGGCAGAAGCCGAGCTTGTCGCATACATCAAACCAGCTCTCTGGGGACAAGCAGCGGCTGCTCCACTGGTTACTGACCACAAGGCAGCAGAAAATCTGATCTCTGATCCATATCTAAAAATCTGATATATCTGCATCTCCTTTTGTGCTCTCATTCATGGCACTGAAAGCTCTAGATTATGTAGTAAAAATGGACAGAAAATGGGCACCAGCAACAGCCACGAAAATCTGACAAAAGGATTTAGCTCTCAAATTGCAAATATTAAGCACAAAGCAAGGTAGACAGAAAAGTATAAAAAACCCCATAAAGTCATGCAATGACTTTATGTAAAACAAACAAAAACCGTAAAATAAAATAAAGAAAAAAATCATAGAACCATAGCCTACAACAAACAGACTGAACTACTGAATGCTCAGCACCGTAAACCAGCTTTTAGCAAGACTCTCAAACACACCCTTCTCCACAGGACGCTTATAAAATCTTACAGAACGCTCAGTTTAATGTGAATTTACACCTACAGGAGATTATGTTTCCATATCTATTCTTATTGCGGTTTTCATCTTCCTTGGCTGTATCCCAGGATGCCGTCTGCCCCTCGGGTAGTGCCTGCAAAATAAACAATAGCAGCGTGTTTATAAAAATCCGGCCAACGCCTGCAGGTGGATTAAGATGACTGATAAGGGCAAAAATAAAGGCGCTGCATAATTCAGTGGTCACCCAAGCAAACAGCTGTTCTTTAGGAAAGGGCACATCCACTAATGCAAAGAGCAGAGCCCGGTGCAGACCATTTGCATTTCTTGGCTTCTGCCAGCAAAGCATCACTTTCCTCCTGCTACTTCAGCTCTAAAAGGATCAGGGGAATTTGGTTCTGGCTGCACAGTCACAGGTGAACCTCATTTTCCCCGCAGAACAGGGCTTGTGGAGATTTCATATGCATACACTTCTAAGCAAAACCTGATTGCTGAAACATAGTGCTCAGTCTTTCAGATTTAAGTTGAAAAGAGATACAGTGGTTTCACCTATTTCTGTATTAATGATGGGGTGATGCAACGCAAACCACTAGCTGGTTTCCTTGGGGGGAAAGTAGAAAGGCTCAGAGTTTTTGATCATGCCTTAGGAAGAGAGGTAAAAGGAGGTAAAACACACTCACAAACTATGAAAATAAAGAGCCATTTTCCTAAAATCTGCTCTTTCAGTTGAGGAAGGATTGGGTAAGGAAACTGCCAGCACACGGTGCTGCCCTCTGGCTTGGTCCTGTAGCTGTTCTGAACACACGCAGATGAGCCACCTTCCTCTTGAGACAAGTCCAGTAAGCATTTTCATGGCAAAGCCAGGAAAATGGCAGTTGTCACCAGGTCTGGCTGGAGGACAGTCTTGCCTTCCTTGGAAGCTGGCCCGGACGTCTGGAAGCAGGATGATCCCTCTCCCTGTCTCCAGACAGTCAGGTCCCAGCGCAGGCAGAGCAAAGCAGCCGGCACAGCAGTGCTTTCTGCCGGAATAGCGATGCAGCAGCTCCCTGGGCATCGCTGCCGGACAGAAAGCCATGATGTGCTGATGGTCGCTGGCACCAGCCCAGCCCTGCCCTGTGCCTGGAACAAGAACAGCTCCCAAGGAATTTCCTCTCTAGATCTGCCTCCTCCAAGATCTACTCCCTAACATGAGTCTACATCACTAAAAACAACGGCAACATTATAAATGGCATTATTTATGGCCCCCAGGGAATTACGGGGTTTTTATACCACAGTCATTGTAGAATCATATCTGCCTTAGCCATCAGCAGGTAGTTTGACAAAGCTGTGCTAGAAAATGAATTTATATTCATCTTCACAAGCCATCCGGGTCTATTACAGTGCCTGAATGCAATAGCAGAGAGACACAATTATTAGGATCTACAACACTGACATTGCAATTAAACTTAATATGAGCAAAACCCTGGCAGACCAGATCGCTGTGAATTTCTCCCAAAGGGGTTCCAGGACAGAAAATGTCCGGTACTGCAGCACTGCCAGGAGCACCGCTGATAAAAGACAGGGACAGGGAGTTCCTATTCAAACGCCCAGGAGAAAGAGTAATAACTCTGTAATTGGTGAGGGCTTTGATCACACATATCTCCTTTACAGACAGCTGTTTCCAAATAGCAGCTCATCTCCTGAGCAAAAAAAAAATAACAACAAAAAAAATCCAACCCACACACAACAAAAAAATCCCGGAGTAAAAGAAAAGAGGTGAGGAAGGTTCATTTTTATCTTCGAAGACTGAGGAAAAAGGTGCCTTATTTTTCCACTAATATAAAATTACAGCAGATTGACCAGAGAATGGCAACAGTCATTAGACATCTAATCACTGCCATCTGAAAAGAAAAAAAAAAAAGAAAATCCGTTCTCATAACTTCCATGTGGGAGAAGCTAGCTTGGCCAAAGAAAACACATTCAGGTCCAATAAATCCCTTTTCAACAAGCCCTGTCCTTTCATGAGATCTGAACACGAAATTCTCCATTGAAATTGATGTTTTTATATTTGCCTGATAGAGCCTCCAAAGATTTAAGAGTCCAGGATTTTTCATCTCATTCAATACCAAAGAAATCTCTGCTTTTGACAGAACTCTCCACCTCTGCAGAGAGGAAGCACAGCTCTGCTTGGTGAGGACCACAAACTGCCTTTGCAGAGGTGCACCTTACGCCCCTACTCCTATGCACGCCAGATGAACAAATCCGAGTAGCTGCACATACATGGGTGGTACAGCACAAAGAATTTTTCTGTGAGATCACTAAAAATGCAGCGCCAAGAATTGAAACTACATTAGAAATACAAGGGCAGAAATATCAATTATAATTCGGTTGCATCCAGAAAAAGAGGAGCATACCTCCTGTTCTGCTCCTTCAGTTTTTGCTTGTAAAGTATCTCTATAATAGCAAAAAGCATTAATAGTTCTGTTTCTCTCTGCATTATCAGCAATGGTATATCGCAACAGACCGCTCAGACATCGGTATTTGCTCCACATTTCACAGAAAATGCTCCCCCTTCTTTCTTTAACAACTGCATAATTTCAGTGTTCAAAAATCTGGACTTGATTTTCAGGCTTTTCTTACTTTTCTTCTTTTAGAGAAGTTCTGTAAAATTTATACTGAAATGTCTTCCCAGTAGAGCAACTTAAGTTACAATGATGCTTTTTAAACTAAATTGATCTAATTTTTACTGAAATTGCAAGGACAGAGCTCTAAAAGGCAGCTTCACCTCAATCAAGCTTTCTAAGCAACATACCCCAAACATAACTGAAGTGCTCACATTAAATTGAGGCTTATTGCAAGCCAATTTATATTTCCAGTGGATGCATTTAGTTAGTTTGCTATTTGTTTTTAATTTAAATACGAAAACTGGAATCATTCATTGCACTGATCTACCCCAGCGCTGCACTATTGCCACCAAAGGCAATGACATCAATTAAAAGCCTTACTGCTCATCCCAAAGCCTGCCGCAGAGCCCTGGCCCTCTCCCTGCGGCCACTACCTTCTCAACAGTGATGGCAAAACTGTTACCACAACTCTGCTGTGACCCAGGATTAAAAACTGCTTTGGATAAAAAAAATAACCTGAAAAGAAAACTGCAGCCAGTTCAGTTCCCCATTGTGGTTCATAGCAAAGCCTTAAGCCAACGTTCTCCGAGGAGAGCAGCTACTGTAACACCCTGCTGCCCAGCATCCTGCAGTGCCACGCCATGGCCTGAGCCACAGGATCTGCTCCTTTGACCAGCCAGAGCTGACTTCAATAAGCTGAAGACCTTCAATACTAAGATGCTTGAGGAAGGAGCCACAGAATCCAAAATAATGAAACTGTCTCCGTGATGCAGCAGGAGAATGTACTTTAGTGACATCCTAAATCATAATGGAAAATGAGCTTGGATACTTAAGCTTATTATCTCCGTAGCCAGTAATTGGTGCTCACACCAAGCCTGTGGCAGTAGTCCCCCAGCTCACAACAAATCAGGGCTGATACGTTCTGAAAAAGGAGCAGGCGACATTTAAACGTGTCCCGTCTAAATGTTTACGGCGACGCCTAATCCCAAATAGTGCTACCTACATCCAGCGCCGGTGATAGACTTCTCTCTTGCAGTCCACACGATTCATTGCTAAACAGAAGCAGCAGCCAAACATCCCAAGTCACAGGGTGGCCTCAGGTGCCGCAGGCAGACCCAGAATAGCACGCACATGGCAAGTGCCGACAGATTCCCACGTTCACACGCTCAGTTCTCGTCCATTTCACACCAGCAGTGACACCGCTTACACAATCCCATCCTGCTTTTCATCTCAGCGTGGAGTTATGTGCAAGGTGCAAGCAGCAGAAATATTCTTATCGACGCCCTCGGTAAAACACTTTGCCTGTGCTGCGATGGTCGGTAGGTGAAGGTATATTTTAAACAAATATCGCATGCAATTTCCCGGTTGCTCAGTGGAGATGAGAATGTAGAGAGATAAGAGATTGTCAAGTGTGACTGATGCACTCTGTTCAAAGTGATTTTGCGTGATAGTAAAATTATTTGGTAACATGTCATTAAACAGGCTGTAGTTTATGCTGTCAATTTGCAAACTAAGTAGAAAATCAGCTCCTTAGAAGAAAAAACATATTTGGAGGTGACACCGATATTAGCGTATGAAAACACATTTTATAAGAGGCATCAAATTCTTTTTTAAGACTTTATCAACCAATCTGCAAAACGTTTTGCCAAGCCAGTTTCTCAGCTTTGTGTTGCTCCAGATTCCAGCCTGCGACCCCACTCTCAGCCAACCCAAACCTCCACCTTCCAGGAGCTGCACCACTCCCGGCTTTCCTCCCCGCATTCCCGGGATCGCTGGCGGTGGCTGAAAGCTGTTTGGAGCCCAAGTGCTGCCTGCGTCCCATGCTCCGAAACCCAAATGCCACCACTGAAAATGACTGCTACGTCGGGCGATTACCTCTGAATGAAGGGTAGGACAGCGCTTGTGATTTGAGAGCTTATGGCATTCTCCAGGCTATTTCGTGTGAAGAAAGAAATTATGCAAATCTATATAATGTCATCATCATCATCTACAAATGTAGATAGCGCTTTCTGGGAAAGGCAGAACTTGTGGAGCTGAAAGTTGCATTGACATTTTTCATGCTAATGTGTTATTTTGATAATTACCAATGCCAGTGCCAGAAAATTACATATATGCCAGCACCTGTTTTCTTCTTGAACATCAAGAACTAGATCTTAGGGCATCTGTAATTGAGCTGAATGTAGTTTTGGGTACTATTCATGGAAATGGAGGCCAAGGGAGGGCTAAGTAAATCTCCTAAGAGAATTATTACCCTTTTTCAATATTAAACAGAGCTCTTTATATTGATAGTTTAATTAGTGTGCTTGATTGTGGGGTCTGAGTGCCTAGACCTGGCTAACATACAGTTACCAAAAACATTTGTTATGACAGTCTTTGATGCCATCTGATCAAAAAAATACTCCTTAGTGACAAACAGAAAAAGATTGCCTCTCAATTACAGCAAAACCCAGCATCAATGATACAAACCCCACGGACTTACTTGCAGAATGGAAAAGTGAGCTGTTTTCATTAAGTAACTTATTTTTCACAGCTGTTATGTTATTTTTAAGTAGTTTTAATGCCACTATGCATATTAATTGCTTATTGCCTTCCCACAAGCTTACCACATTCATTATAATTATCGCTTGCTAGAGCAATGTCTCACATATGTTTGACGCTATTTCCCTCTTCTGTTCTCTCTCCTCTAAATGTATATTCCTCTTCCAACTCCTCCCCAACGTCATGTTTCTGCTTGTCATTTCAATTACATTCCTGGTCATTCCAGCTTGGGATGGAGCTGGGGGGGAGCAAGGCTGCTTTCATTTTTGCAGCTTACTCTTTGCTTCTCTCTTCACATGGAGTAGGAAGAGTAGATCAGACAAACATATTCTGAGCCAGAGGTTTGAGCATACTGGAAAACTCCACTTTCATTTAAGCAACACAAGGTTCCTGCCTTTGCCTTTACAACTCCTCATTCAGGTCATTACACTGTGATTTAATCTGATCAATTGTTAATCGGAGCTCCCAAAAAGCTCAAGCAAAAACTTTTCCTTTTCTCAAAGCCTGGCTTGCACTATCGTCGGCTCAAGCACATCAATAAGTAAGGGACCATGGGACTCCAAGTCCTTCACTGAGTTCAGCACCTGTTAAATATTTACGGTCTGCTCTTTATGGGAGAGAGGGCACACGCTAACGGATAAGCACTATGTCATTTTCTTACTGCTGTAGTAAATACTTTTTCTTTGGACTAGAGAGCCACCAAAGATTGCTAGTGCTGTAAAATCCTACCCTCATAAACAGAAATACGACGGAGAAAAGAAAGGATAAAGAGGGTAAGTGAATTAAGGAAAAGAGGCTCTTAAAACCCGTTCTCCTCCCCTCCCAAGCACCTATGCTTTGCGAGTGCAAGTCCTCTACTTATTCACGTGAGTGAAGGTTCCTCTCACCTCGTACTCCTCTTTAAATCCATAGCCCTGTCCTCGCTTCATCTGGGTGATGTGCTGCAGTAGGTCGGCCACTCGGATGGCTGGCTGGAACTGCCCCCGGGGGTAGGACATTTCCACCGGCTCGCAGCTCCGGTACGGGTGGGTCTGGATAGTCAGGGTTGGCTGGGTCATCTCTCCATGGCTACTGTCTGTTTTAAAGACAGGGAGGCAAAACAAGCTTTCACCTATCTGGTATTTCCACTCTCATTCTTGCTCGGTTTGTTTCTTTCTTTCTCCACCACCCCACAGGCTGGCGTAGGCAAAAGAAACTAAAGAAATCAGTAGGAAACACACACTTGCCTATAGCTACCTACAAAGACTGAATCACGCTTGAATATTTCTTGTGTCAAGGAGACAAACCCAAAGAGATGGGAAACAGAGTGAAGAGCCAATCAGGCTAAGGAGGATAGAGCACATAGAGCGAAACAGCACATTTCATAAGGCTGAGCTCCGCTAATGACCCCAACCGAATTACGTACCTTTCTTCACAAACCTGGAAAGAACGTGGCTGAAAGACACATACAGGCGAGCAAGATATTCAAGCAGGATTTGGGGCATACAATATGAGATAACTGAAAGGGGCCCAAGTTAATAGCAAACAAATTATTAGCATTTCAAATAAGCCACACAGGGCGTTACAGGCAAATTAGAATGCTCTGCTAGGTCAGGCCTAAAATATAGACCATTACAAAGATGTAATATTATCAGAAAGAATAAACTAGGATAAAAATATTGTTAACTTGCATGCAGAAACTTAAATTTCAGATACATGAACTTGAAAAAAAAGGGTTTTTTTCTGAAAGAAATGGATTTAAAAAATCTCTATGACTACGCAGATCGAATTTCAATCTCTTATATCCCCAGCACAACACACACACAACAAAATATTCCTGGTGAACTAATAGAAAACAGCTTAAACAATCAAATAACTGACTATCGCAATGGTTATTTTTAACAACAGAAACTCAGATTAGATGAAAACTTTAGTTTCTTATCTACCAGAGCTGACCAAATTTAAATAGTTGGCCAAACATATCATTAGTTGTTCCTGTGATTACAGGCTTCTGAGATGCTTGGGTTCTTTCGCACATACAGACCTTAACAGGTCTTACCCCAAACCAAGCTATTAGCAAACAAAAAATATATCTCCCTCTGTTCATAAAAAATCCTTAAGATTGCATACACAAGGCTTGTTTCTTACAGAAAGCCTACTGGCAAAGAGCCTAAACGCTATCTCTTGACAGCAACACTGCAGTCATGTTTTTGAAGGCATAGAGAATAAATAAATTAAATGGCAATTTCAGGGTGATTTTTGTGAGGCAGAAATATGGCCGGAGGGCTACTGAAAACATTACTATCCTTGAGATATCGCCATGGAGCTTTGATCAGCAGCAGTCAGGATCTCTGCCTGTCCCTCACCGTGAAGCTGGGTAGGAGCAGGCAAGCTGAGGGCATCAGACAGCCTGCCCTGCAGCTGGCAACGAAACGACATGACAAAACACGACAAATAACGTTTTAGCTGGTTTATGATTATATTAGGGGGAAGATATCAAGACAGACATATGCTCTGTTTTCAGGTTGCATGACTACAAGGAGGAGAAAGGAATGCCAGCAGTGAACATTGCCACAGAGCAAGCTGATCTCCAGTGTGAGATAAATAAGTCTGGTGGTTGAATTATCAGAGATGCTGAACACATCCTGCTTCTTCTGAAATAAATTAGCACAAAGTGGTCATCTGCTCTTGAAGAGTAGGCTACTGAATTTAAGGATTTCTGAATCCCATGTTCCCATAAACACAGGAGCATTCCCAGGACACTCGGAGATTTACAGAGCTATGGCTCTAGCAAAGCAACCTTCAGATACAAAATGTGAATAAATTTTGGATTTAAGGAAGAGTAACATCCAAAGCATTTGTATAATCATCCCTAATGCTCCGACTAATGACAGTGTGAGAACTCTGAACAGAGGGAATTTCAAGGCTTATTAATTCCCCTAGTTGGATTCACTTTCTCTGTGCATTTTTCCTCCCCTATTCCCTATTAACCTCCTGTAATGGAGAGGAGAAGATTTTTATCGCGGACCATTTCCGATAGACGTACTATGCTTAATTTTCCATCATTAGGCTTAATACAAACCCAATTTCACAATTGGCTTCTCTGAGGAACCTACAAGCAATGCCACATTTTTATCAGCCCCAATTAAAAAACGTTGCAATATCCCTATTCGAGAGGGAGCCTTAAAACTAATGTGCAGTTCTAGTGCTAATACAGTCAGGGCACATGCAGAGCACAGGCTACTTGTAAAATGTAGCTCAGATCACTCAGCTCCTTTGCAGGCAATTATTAATTTCTCACTTCATCAGATCCTTTAATTCTGGTATACTTGGCTCTCTTCTCAGAGAGAAGTAGCATAGGGAGAGGTGAAAGCCAGGAAAGCAGTGCCCCCTCCCTTCCAGAATAACTTCCCTCAAAGTAGGTGCCCATGTGAGGAATCTGGTACTTGAAGAAGCCGTTAGCAGCAAAGCAGCATTTGACTCTGGCCTTCGAGTTTATACTGACAACTGTGCTTCTCCTCCCTTTGGTCAGACAGATAAAAAATGGTACAAACCCCGCTGACTGCAGTAGCAGCTCTTGCAGCATGGTCCATGGCATCACACCGTTGGCGTGCCTCTCACCCATGCATCACAGTCTGGGTCGTCCTACTCTCAACCACATGACACACAGAGCTGAAACCAGGCAGAAGATCATCTATTCCAGGCGTCCGTGACAAACAGACAATCTTGAATGGCCTCTGCGCTACCCAAAAGAAAACCCAGGCCTGACATTTGCACCAGCTCAGGATGGCTATCACAACTTCCACAAGCCAAGGAAAGAGTGGAGAGGCTTTTATGGAGACAAATTGCTATGTATGAGGCGAGCCTAGCGTTCATATGTTCTGCTAACAAAGCCTGATGCAAGAAACATATTGTTCCTTCTCCTTCTAATCCCACCATAAGCCTGAACCTAACCATGGTTAATGAGGCGCTCACGCAAGGCATGACACCTTCGCTCAAGATGGGCTGCTTACAGCAATGTTGTGAACAACTCAGAATGCAGGTAGGAGGGGAGGCAGCGGCAAACCGATCTCTCGCTAGGACAATCAACCAAAGGACTCTTTGAAGGGCTGCAAACAAGCTTTGCTTTTCCTGCAGGTTGCAGCTACAAACCACACCTCATTCCTCTTGGCACCATTATTACTGCAAAAGACAACAAAAATAGCAGTCCCTGAGCAAAGTCAGACTTCTGCCTTAATTGTTGTACTAGAGGCAAGTCACAGCCATTTTCCACAGTCCCCTCTCTCTGTCCCCTTCTCACAAACATGTCCCCACTCCCTTGCAAATGACGATGACTTTGTAGGACAAGTTGGCCAAGACTTTCTCTAAAGTTTCGGCAGCACCTCTAAAGTACATATGCCTTTTATGAGTTTTCAGTGAGCAAAGCAAATCAAGCAGATTTTTTGGAAAGATGCTTGAAATAATTCACTCTGCTACTCAGAAACTACTAAATATATGGAATCGTACATCAGGGTTTTTTTTATTATTATGTCACAGGCACATCTTATTTCTAGTCTTATGTCCTCAATTTGTTGATAGGAACACATACCACCATATTTCATTGCATACCAATGATGGAGTACACTTCCCAGAGATAATCCAAATTAAAATGTTTCAAGAGATGGTGATTCCATTCTGACCCCAAAGGTAGTGGCAATGGTTAATTACCCTTGCTGTCTAAACATTTCTTAATTGCAATTTGATTTTGCTTAACTTCGACTTGCAGGCACTGAGTCTTATTATACCTTCTGTTAGATTAAAGAGCCCTCTGAGCATTTGAAACCCTAACCCATGCAGGCACTGATCAAATCACATCTTCAGTTTCTCTTTGATAAAGTAAATCAATTGAGAGCTTCTGAAGTCTCATTAGGGCAGGCTGTTCAGGGCTCCAGTTCCCTCCTAGAACCATTTCCAATTTTCCACAGTCCTTTTTGTGCAGCTGTAAATAAAACAGGTATTCTGCACGTTGCTGGAAACATGTTGTTTGCAAGAGGACCATTTCTAATATCAGCAGCTGCCACAGCAAAAAATGTTGTCAGCTTGTTTGTCAACCCTTTTTAATGCAATACTCTTACTCCCCATATCAAGACGTCTGTTGCCAAGGCAGATATTTTGATTTCTGGAAGCTGGCACTTTCATTTTCAGCCTAAGCATTCACAGAATACCCTGAAATTTTGTATAAGATGTTAAATCGATGATTCACTGGCTCTCACATAGCTAGTCTGATTGGGAAACTCTTCAGGCATCTCAGCTTATGTTCTTAGAGTGTAACTGCAGATAATGAAGTCTAACAATGTTGACTCCACTTTTAATATTCACAATCTCTCCCTGCTTATGACGTGCTGCTTCTTGTGATGCTCTTCTTTGCTGGAGAAATAATTGTGAACTTGCTGAAGTAAACTCTGAGGTCTTACTCTGCCAAAGGAAACCTCAGGGAGTCCAGCGCGTAGAAAAAAGCTGCAGCAGAGGCCGGCTAGGTGGGCAGCTTTCCCCACTTGATGAGTAACCCTGAGGGCGAGATATTATTGCTTGCCTGCTGCTACAACACCTGTTATATATACTTCTGTTGCTACCCAGACAAGCAAAATAAATACGTCTCCCTCCACAGAAAAACTGATAAACTCCTCCATAGATGTCATAGATAAGATGAAGTGCAGCTGAGAAATTAGATTCCCAGCCTGCAAGTGGCTCTGCATGATCAGACCCCTGTGCAACGTCCCAGTAAGGCTGCTGGGAGGGAACCCGCTCATCCGGAGCACCTCTGGGGATTGAAACTTTGGATGCTTTTCTACATGTCATCTTGTTTCATAAACACAGTTTCATTAGTCTGAGAGACAGGTATTTGGACACAGAGTATGATGTTGCCTTCTGACCAGAAAACTAACCTATGCCTCAAACAATGAAAAGCAATGCTGCACTGATGTGTCATCTAGTCTATGCAGAGAAGCTTCTTTCAAAACTATTGCTTTACTATCCACGAATTCCTTCTGTGTCTGAAGTGACAGGCCTATCATCTCTGCTTATACTTTTATTCTCTTATCCTTGGCAAGTGTGTAACACGATAAGACATCCTTTGCACAAAATAAATTATATTTTGAGTGGTGTTTGTGATGGATTTAATTATACACATCTCCAGTCTCTCTACACTAGAGTAAGGGTTGTCAATTATTTGACATCTTCCAAGGATGACTACAGCATGGCTAATATCTATTCCCCTTACACTAGGGATATAGTGCAAGCTGGTAAAATTAATTTTCTTTTTTGCATGCATCAAGGCTTTATTATATGATAAATATCCAGCTATAATACTCTATATACAATACAAACAGTGGTATGGCAAACCAAAGTCAAAACATCATTTGTTTAATGATATCAACTGAGCTATAAAAAAGCACATTCCTTAACAAAAAGCCTTCTGACACCAGGTTTGACAGAGCGGAGGATGCATCTTTCATTTCAAAGGCTATGAAACAGCCCCACGTGCATAACAAAAAAAAAAGAAAGGCTGGAGAAAGTAATTTTCTCTAGATTCTGAAGAGATTTTTAAGAATCACTTGGTAAACAACTTACACAAATGTATTCTAATCTTACAAAAACTACTGCACGCATTTTGTTTTCTTCAGCTAGCATAGAAGAATACCCCTTAAAGATGTAAGAAACATGCTTTGACGAGGTGGGCTAAGATTTGGGACTACTGGGTCCATGTATAACAGTGCAGCCCTTCAAATGCATGGACCTCACCAAGAGAAATCTCTCTTTGCCTCCTTGGTGAAAGGAGGCTGTCAGACCTACCTACCTCACAGAGCAATTCGTTAGTTACAGCTGAAAAACTATTGGCAGCTTCAGAACAGCACGCAAAACTAGGAGCCACTAAAGACTGGAAAAGAGAGTTTTCCAAGCGACCTGATCACCCACAGGCAGAAAGAGATGTAAGAGAAATCTAGCTCAACAGCCTACAAGGGCACGCGCCTCCATTGCTCATTCTACTGTTGGCCAACGTTAGCACAGCAAACTGATGCAGAAGCCTTTCCTGCAGCTCCTTAGAGGCCTACATGGCCTGGGAGGCTGCAGATACAACTGAACAGATCAAGCCATTGATTTTTCAAGCTTCCATGGCATAAAAATAACTCATCTCACAATTTAAAAAGCCAGTAATGGTGACACTCGCTCATGCAGCAAAATCATCTTGGTATCTTTTTAGTTCTTCAAATGTCAGGTTGTGGACATAACCACAGCAGATTGATTAGGCACAGGCAAAAGCCCATCTGAGCTACAGAAGAGTGAAATGCAGGGCAAATTTCTATGTCTTCCTAAGCACAAGCCAGTTTTTGTGTGAGACTTCATGACAGCGAGCTTTCTCTGCTTGTTCTGCCCATCTGCAAGGAACAACAAGGCACTACAGTCCTCATCCTACCCAGAGGGCAGCAACTCCTGTTGCTAGGATCCTTTAGTAGCTGAAATGAGAACAAGGGCGAATATCCTTACACACTGCCAGGAGATATTAATGGAAGCAAGGGAAGGGCATACTTAAAAGGGGCTTATAAGAAAGATGGGGACTAACTTTTTAGCAAGTCCTGCTGTGATAAGACAAGCAGTAATGGTTTTAAACTAAAAGAGGGTAAATTTAGTCTGGATATAAGGAAGAATTTTTTTACAATGAGGGTGGTGAGACACCAGCACAGGTTACCCAGAGAGGTGGTAGATGCCCCATGCCAGGAAACATACAAGGTCAGGTTGGACAGGGCTCTGAGCAACCTGATCCAGTTGAAGGTGTCCTTGCTCATTGCAGGGGCGTTCGACTAGATGGCCTTTAAAGGTCCCTTCCAACTCACACTATTCTATGATTCTGCATTGGTTCCCTGAAGCGACTGCCCTGATGACATACTTGCCATATACATTTTCTCCAAGAACAACTTCTAAGTTTGTACTACCTCCTCTTCAGGCCTTACACTACTGGTACGATGTGGGCCTTACAGAAGTATTAAAAATAGGGAAATCTACCTCCTTTATTTGTTAGTACTAAATATTCACTTATTTAGTGAAGATGCTTGTGCACAACTTTTAAATCCAGACCTGTCTACAACTGTGAGAGAAAATTAAGGAGCTAAAAATATGCATTGCATAGAACAGTATTAATCAAGCACGGGACAAGGTAGAGACAAAACCAGAATCCCCTATACCTTCCTATCAACTAATCACATCACAGTCAAGCCTAGGGAATCATCCGCTATTGCAGATACAGAACATTTATTAGCAGCAGGCGTAACAGATGGGAACAAATAGCACTGAACTGCAGATAGTGCCCAAAGACAGATATTGGTAGTGGGATGACTGATGCCCTTTTTGAAATCTTTTCCTTTCCCAGGAATGAATATTAATACACTTCAACAATTAAACTTCTTTTGCTCATGCAGCAACATCCAACGTCTGATGAATCTGTTCAAGAAGTCAGAATACCAAGGTTTTAATTTGTCTTCACATCACAAGACAGAAATTTCTTCAACGCTAAGAGCAGTTTTACAGCACCTGTGGCTGTTAAATTCAGCTGGACCTTGGGGGGTGACCTGTCCTTGTAAATCATGTCTTAAAAGTGCTCTGTACTCAACTTCCTGTAAGACAGGGATGTTAATCCTTACTCAGATCTAGCGGCTAGTAGAAGTTAAGTTAGAAAGAGTTTTTTATTCCTAAGCACAAGACCAGTTTAATTCCTATTTCCTCTTTTCCATCTCTAGAATCTGGGATTGTGAAAGTTTGGGGGACTTTTTTGGCTTTTGCTTTCCCACGAGAAGCACAGATTGAATTGAATCTATCGCTCCTTGCGCTTCAGATTACGTCATTCTCATAACGAGACAGAGGGGAGAAAACAGCTCCCTCAAATGAGGGTCCGGTTTTCTCAGGTGCCAAGTACCAGACTGAGAGCAGTTTGATACCATTCAGCAAACTGCAGCTCTGGGCCCTGTTTCTGAAGTACAGCCAAAAGATAAATCTACCTTTAGACTTTTCTATTGACAACACTGAGTCACTGGGAAACGAGAACAAACCTTCTGGAAAAAGGACTCCTTTCCTTCCCCATGTCATTAAAAGAGGGTTCATTCATTGCCGTCAGCATTTTGATAGATAGCAGGATAAATGTGTGTGCTGTGGCAGTCCCTCCAAGCCTCTGTGCCCCGGCTGTCAGTCTGTAAGCCAAGGCACTTAAGCGATCGGTTGTAATTTCTTCCTGGTCTAACCGAGGGCCTTCAACATGCTCAGAGTAATGTTTAAAGCAGCCACGGCAGATTACTGTGTCTGGAAGTAAACATTTACTGTAGATAATCCAAAACGACAGGTCTGATAAATACCACTGGTTAGATTCTGATCAACCACACATCATCTTTCTGATTCATAGCGGAGAAATTGCCTTCAAATTCCACACGCAGGCAGCATCCTCTGGGGACAGCCTGAAGTTGCAGGCTGTTATTACTCACTTTCAAGCATACATCTCCAGTAAGTTTCTGGATAACTTCTTTTATCAGCTAACAGTTTCTGCCAATTTTGCTGTCTCTGTTAACTTACTGTAAAAATGCATTACTCTTAAAAACACAAAAGCTAAGAGCTACACACTGGATGCTTTACTTATCATCTGAACAAGGAAAGCTAATTTTCAGAGATGCTGAACACTAACACCTCCCTCCAGCAGCCACAGAACAGCTTCCACCTCTCAGAGTCTGCCTTTTTATTCTCCTCTCAAACCCACACCAAACCACTTGGACATTGAGCATTTCCCTTTCAGCATGCGCAGAACGAGGTGGGGCCACTTGCCCAAACCCAGCCTCTGATTTCTCCAAACAATCTCTCTACTTGCAACCGAGTTCGAAACTGCAAGCTCTCCCCTGCTTTGGACTTGCAGACCCTCACTTGTCCCAGGCAGCTGAGCCTCACCCGCAGGACTCGGCCACGCCAGCTGCGCGGCACAACCACCTACGCGAGCCAAAACCAAGCCAAAGGCAAGGCAGCGCCCGGGAATTTGGCCCGGAATGTCAAATCCCATTCACAAAAAGAAACAAAAAATACTTGCTATCACTCCTAAACTTCAACTTTTGAACTCTTCTTTCTTTAAAATAATTAAAATACCAATTAATAGCAATAATAAACCATGAGTAAAATAAAAGTCTTTCCAATTAACAAAACACACGACCACACGATTAATTATGATTTTGGAGCCCAGCCACTTAACAGTGCTGAGTTATTTTCAAGATGCAACGAGTGCGTTTGCTCTCCAGTGATGTGTGATACACCATACCTGTCTTCTTACCTAACAGCGTGGTCGATGGAACAGTGTCTGATGATACTTTGAGATGGAATTCCGTTCACCCACACGACACGGATCAATGGAAATCAACAGAAGATCAACAGGAAAAAAAGTTAAAAAAATGAAAACAAGGTTAGCTGTATATCACACTCCGAAGACTTGGTCTATAGTTCATATTGGGAAACGTACAAAAGCAAGGAAAATTTAGAAATGAAAGAAAAGTCTGGCACTAGTACCTGAGTAGTAGGAATTCAACAAAGATTTGCTCTGAAGGGTTTTGCTTTGGACAGAAAATGAACAAGGAGAGGGTGATGCTAGGTAGGAAAGACATAAGGAAAAGACTTTAGACATATATTAAGAGAGAGAAAGAGAACAGGGACAATGCTCCTCAAAGAACACAGCAATATGGGATATATAAGGCTTATCAAAATGAATTATATTTTTCATCTCGACATGCATATTACATTTATTACATTGTCATCATGATGGATTTTCTTTAATATAAGCTCTCCAGACCCCAAATACAGTGTTATAGTTATTGTAAATCACTGTGTTCCTTCCTACACAGGATACACGTATAGGACTATATTCTAGGTACTTATTTTTTTAACTGAAGGAACAAACTAATGTTTTTGTCTCTAGCAGAACAATTCTTAAAAATGACCCCCAAAATACAGAGAATCAAATGCAGTATTAAACAGTAAAATAAGCCTGCTCCAACACAATGAATATTAATACCACAAAAAAAACACAGGTAAGGTAGCAAATTTTTTTGTAAAAATAATACAAGATAACATGGGACTTGTTCTTTAAATGAGAGCTGTTCACAGCAAATTCTATAATACTTTCCCCTGTGAGTTGGGTTCTTTCAGCAGGACAAGCATCCCTGCTTTCTCCGATGAAAGCACTATCTTCCTCTGGACAAGAATCCACAAATTATTTCCATATTAATCAAATATTTATGGAAAGAAGGCAGGGCTCAACCATCTTCACAGTAGATTCTTTCATTGATAGTAAATTTATGAGGCTGGTTTGTATCTACAACAGCATACATGTACACTCTCATCGTAATCCATCATTTCTGAAGACATTCTCTTGTTATCACTCTGCATTCACTCTTTGAGTTACAGGCATTTACTTATCTCTTCCTCAGAACATCGGGAAACAAGCTAATACAAATCTCAGTATATCAGAAAGATGACAATAGATAACACAGGAAAAACTATTCCATAATCCAATAGAAGCAGATAATTTTCCATATACATCAAAGTCATTTCAGAAGCAATTTTCATATCTCTAGAGCAAATACCACTTAAAATTTCAAGTTATTCTATGGGGTGAACCAAAGAAGTCACTAGTCCAGGGAGTTTCAGAAAGTCTGCAGAATTACCTCCTAAGAAGTATAGAATCATCTAGCAAATGAGCTCACGCTCCTTCTGCATTCTTCTGCCATATTTTCAGAATTACACCACTTGAGAACACATTAAAATAATCAGATTTCTCTTGGCTTAGTCTGCTGGAGTTCTGCCCCAGCTGCCTTCAAGCCACACATATCTCTCCTTTGGGGCCTCATATTTTCTTCCTTGTGTTGGTCAGCCTAAATCAGGCCCCTCCCCTTCCTGCACCTGGAACGTGGCCATTTATGCAGCTGTATCAAATAAGGTCTAAAAAGAGTAATTTGTTTGCCCAGGGTCACAGAGCAAGTCAACAGTCAGAGCCTGAAGCGGGACTCAATTTTTCTGAAATTTGGGAGTATAAAAGAACTCCTTGGGCCACGCTGCCTTCCCAGGAATTGCTAACGATAAATTACTTCGGCAGCTGCAGATACACACCTCACCTCAGTTAGTCTGATTAACAGTGTCACCAGCTGAGGTTCACTACATGAACCACATTTATGAGACGGGGAGGTAAATTCTAGCTTATTTCTTCAGAAGAAAAAGGGGGAAAAAACCCACCAAATACCAAGTTTCCACAGACTTTGGAGAGCTCATTCTGAAAATCAGTCAGGTAGCGGCTTGTGTAAGGAGAGATGTGTAAGCAGGGCTGCTACCTAACCTGAGGCTCGTACAAGCACCGGCGTGTGCAATCACAGGGAACACTTCTAGCGAGGATTTCTCGTCAGGGTAGAGATTAAGACTTCATTTAAAATTCTCTTTACACTCCCTGGATTGGCACGTGAGGCCACACAGATCCCTCTAGGCATGCAGCATGGGGGAGGCTCCCTCCTCTTCTGAAAATGATTCTCCCTTGCTTTTTGTAAGATTTTCTAAACTAGCAAAGCCCATAACAATCCCAAACCAGTACGAAAATCGGTAGGAAGCATTTTGGTTTGTTTTTCTTTTATGCCTTCATGAAGTTTGGCTTTATTACTATTAATTGTAGAATTTTTCACAAAAAAAAAATACTATCTCATGGTCATGATCCTGCAGGTCCTTGGATAGAATTTAGCAGGTATCTCAACTTGTAGCGAAAATTATCTGTGGGGTAGGAGTAAGAACTAGATCTTGATGTAATCGTCTGTTGTGACTTACAGCAAACCTAAAGACCTTTGCACTTCATTGATCACAAAAACATGCAGGATCTAGAGAGGTGTGAATTTAGATGGTTCTTGATTAAAAACAATCCTGAACGCCCGGAGTGCCACTTACCTACAGCCTCCTTCTACCTCCTTGTTCTCACTGGTAAAAGCACAGTAACTTGGTAACTGTTCAATAGGGCTCGCTAATGCAAACTCAGTTCCCTACAGCTTCCAAAATGCTGCTTCTGTCCGTAACATCAAAGCAACCTACCTAATCTGTATCTGCCTCACTCCTGAAGGTTAGAATCATAGAAAGTTTTGGGTCGGAAGGGACCCCAGAGGTCATCTAGTCCAACCCCCCTGCAGCGAGCAGGGACACCACTAACTAGATCAGGTTGCTCAGAGCCCTGTCCAACCTGGTCTTGAATGTTTCCAGGGATGGGGCCTCCACTACCTCTCTGGGCAAC
>Ga0065711_1037754_pt1 | contig 19510 bp, 10 predicted proteins | sample Hoacrofraction12_FD_59098 | JGI IMG/M metagenome (GOLD analysis project Ga0065711, IMG submission 59098) | Hoatzin crop microbial communities from Cojedes, Venezuela - Epithelial fraction 12 v2 (version 2) | ecosystem: Host-associated > Birds > Digestive system > Esophagus > Crop | place...
GCTTGTCCAGGTCCCTCTGGATGGCATCCCGTCCTTCTGGTGTCTCAACCGTACCACTCAGCTTGGTGTCATCTGCAAACTTGCTGAGGGTACACTCGATGTCACTGTCCCTGTCATTGATAAATATATTCTACGCAAGGAATTTTTCAAGGAATTGTAGGGTTGCAAGGAATCTATCAGACTTGCTTCAGCAAATACCAAGATCTCATATCAGTATGCTGCATTCACTGCTAGGTGCAAGTTAAAAACTTTACAGTACATATGCCAATAATACTTGATTACTACATCTGGATTTCCCAGCATTACTTTTTTTTCCCCAAGCAAGCGAAGTATGGCAAGAGAACGAGAAGGTTTACTTTATGGCATGATTTCTGGGTAAAAATGAACTGACAAAAGAGTATCAGTATCATTAGGGGTCAAAGGAAAGATAAGTAAAAGGAACAGAAAAACTTCTTCCTAGCTTGAGTAAATCTGCTCCCCTCTCTACTCCAGTTCCCATGGCTCCCCTTATATCTTAACCATTGGGTTGTGACTTCACTTTCCAATAATTTAAAACTACAAGTTCTTGTAGGTTTACTATACCAGCTGTATTGCTAATTCATACTTCAGAACCTTAGACGTTTTTACCATGTAATATTAATGTCACATGATCAGTTATGTAAGCATAATTTTACATGTAAGATCCTTTATGATTATTCCATACAAAAATTTCGATGTTTTTACTACAAATACATATATATTCATTTTAAAATTAAAAAGAATAAAAAACGTATTCTAAAACCTCCCTATAAGCTTCTAATTATAAATGATCAGTTATTAATATTTCTTGTTTCACTGAAAACTTTCTACTTGGTTAGCATGGTTAGCATGGTTGCAAATACAGTAACTAGTTCTACCATCACTTTTTCTTTCACAACACTGAGAAAATTACAATACATTTACTTATTTATAGTTGTTTCTAGAATGAACATACAGCTGGCTTGTGTTTAAACAAGTGATAACCAAATGATTTCAGAAGAGAAATGATGGTGCAGTCAAAACAGGCAACAACATGAGAAATACTTTGGAGCCTCATTTTTTTTTCTAGGTAAATATGTAGATATAGAAGCTTACCCTTAGCTAGGAATGAAAATATATTACAAATATTTCCCCGACAAATCAAAATTATAACATCATATTGTAAAGCAGTAGAATACACTATGAAAATTCCACATAAATAGAAATAAAACTGACAATTTCCTTGTATATGCTGAACAAAAGCAAAGCAAAGATACAGTATTCTATAAGGAAAAAACAGAGTTAGTTTTTTAAAAATAAATGTTCTACTTTTGCTACTATGTGTTCGTCAAACTACTCCAAGTAGGCACCTTCTTTAATGCCTAAACAACACCCTGAAACTAATGAGAGTTCACTCACAGAATGGGTTTTGGGTGCCACCAGACAAGTAATGAACACCAAAGTATCCACATATTATAGTTTTCTCCCTCCAACAGATATCACTACGCTAATCCTGTGAGCAAAGACTACCTCCATTAGCATCATTAGTACCAACTGAATCACAAAAATCATTTATTTGCACACAGTTGCTTATCTCAAAACACTGGCTCTGTAAAATCAGAATTGCTTTTTGCACATCGCAATTTCGTAACACAATTTGGGAGTTTCACTCTAACTTACCACCAAGGGACATTCGGAGAACAGAAAGTTGAACAGCTACGGGACCGGATGAGGACTCTGAGGGCTGACAAACTGCCTTCATTAACAGCGCAGCAGAATTTCAGGGATGAATTCAGAAAGACAGTAATTTGCCAGCCTCAGCTACATCATTTGCACACTTGAGATCGACTAGTTATATTGGCTGGAAATGTTTTCCTACTTTTATCATCAACAACATTTATAAAAGATTTCAAGCAGTAGGGACTGAAGATATATAAGCAAAAATTAGGTATTTATATTATCTTGCTATTATTAGAATAGTATCAAAACATCTCACAGACTTCAGGGTTTACTCAGAACACTGGCGGCCTTGAAATCATTGCCTTCAGATTATTTAGACTAAGCAGGGAAGTGTTATTTGGCCCATTTTTCCAACGTAAAAAAGCAGGTACAGAGAAATTGAAAGGCATGCAGGAAACCTGTAACAAAATACAGATCTGATTTCAGGTGATGTGTTTTAAGCTATAGCAGTAATGAACGGAATAACCTTCCTCTTTCACATGGCACATGTAAGCGGAATACTTTGCCTTGCTAAAGAAACTACACATAGACTTGCAGTTACTTCCGAGAAATCCTTTGTGAGTCCTTGAGGTCTTCTTTGCAACATAACCCCATATTACTTGGTGTATATGTAAAATGCATCCCTTATAGTCTGGGTCCTTTGACAATTTCCTATTCTAATTAGTTTCTATTGCGCTAGAAAACATAGTACTTCTCAGGACTGTAAATTTAGCCTACATCCTCATTTTTTCACCCTTCCTTAAAGCAAAAGAGTCATCACAAAATTCAAGCTATTCGCTAACCATGTTTTGGCAGTGTTTTTGTAAGACATTGTCTCATCATAAGAATCCCTGCAGCAAAGTTGCCATTTAGAAAACAGATTACCAATTTAATTCTTTGATTAATTCCTTGTATCTCCCACCAGCAACTCAATCTTTGAATGTAATGAAATAAAATCAGATGGACCTCTCCCAGATACAGCAAATCTGCACAAAGGCAGAACAGTAGCTTCATCCAACACACTAACCCTAGGCTTCTATGACCAAGAAATAGTTGTCCTTGTTGTAAGGAGACCCATTTTCACATGAATAACATAAGTGTATCTGAAAGTGTTCTCAGTCAAAAAAAACCAGAACTGCTACTTCAGCTCATGTTTAAGAAACTTCTGTGTACAGTGGCGAATTCCCGCCTGCCATGCCAAGGACTATACTGTACTCATCTTCTATCCAAAGAACTGTTCCTACAGTCTGTGAACAAAGTAAGTTCAGTCTCATGAACAAGAGAATAAAAACCTTGCATTCCAAAAATGAGTTTATTTTTCCATATAGAATTTCAGAAAGCAGTAGGTGATAATTTAGAATTAAATACACAGTACTGCAACCCTTCTTTCAGAGACTCGCAGTATCTACAAAAGCAACGTCCTCTCTTCATGTAAGAAAACCAACATACTGGCTGAGAACTATACAAAAGCAGTTTGTGTTTTATTCTTTAGCCTAAAGAGTAAGAAGTGAACATTAGACTAAAGATAATTAGGAGCAATAACTGCTTCCATCTGCTATGATTTCTGAATATTAAGATCCCACCTTATGCCTCAGCTGTGCTAATATCCAGCACTAAGTAAGCTGAACTATCATGATATCAACCAGTACTGTAACCAGTTAAGCACGTCAACCACTGGACTGCAAGCAGGAAGGTGATATGCCCAACGCTTAATGCATGCCATGGAAAGTGATATTTCACCATGGAAAACATTAAAATTTCCTTGAGCATTTTTGAAGCATTACTCAAGTTCAAACTCTACCAAGTTGTTTTCCAACAGCTACTAAGTTAACAGCAACAAATAACAGGCTAGATGGAAATTTCCAAACTGTCTTTTGACAGCAATTCAACTAATATTTAGCAGCAACACTTTTGGAAGGCATGTTTATAAAACAGAGAAGGCCGATCACAGAAGCTATACTACTGAGTACTTTCACATTTTGTAAATCAACATACCTTGGAGAACAGCTCTATGAACATCAGGTTACATGTCTTTAAATTCTTATTGTGCCATTAGGACTTCTACTATTATTATTATTATTATATTAAAAATACTCTTTATATTTTTTGTGAGGTTTTTTTGCTGCTGCTTCAGGATTAAATTAAGAATATGATGCATCTACATCAGATTGAATTGCAGATGCTGAGATTTGGTTCACTGAACTCAAGCAGTACTCATCCAATATTTAGAAAGTTAATGAACAAAAGGATTTTATTTGGGTTGTGGTTTGTTTTTTTTTTTTTCTTGATTTTTTTTCCTTTGTATCCAGGATTGCTGTTCCACTTGATAGCTATTTTGTTTTTAAAAAAAAAATAAAAAAAAATCCTAGGGTCTGTGAGGGGGTAATGAAGAATGTCTTCATATGGAAAAATACTGAGGAGCCATTTCAATACATTTTTTAGATGACAAACAACTTGTTCAAATTTCATTCTGTAAAATGACATGAGAGGTTTCTACAGTACAGAGAAATCTCTCCCAGTGTTCTACTCCTCTAGCATTTTCAAAACACACTTTTGAGTTATACTTCATATCTATATTCGTTAGGCACAAAGGCAACGTGTGACTCAGATCACAAAAAATCAAGGAATATTAACCTTTCAGCCTTTTTTTTTAATGGAAAAAAAAAATTACACTGTTTGGATCCTATAAAATAGACAGAATGTTGACAGTGATTCTACTTCATTTCCTCTCTGATGAGTAATTCAGTGACCTATTGTGAAATAAACAAAAAACCCACCCAAGTGCATCTATTGATGAAAGCTCCCTCTTCTATAATTAGCTGTACCTTGACTGCTTTCCTGAATATATTTCCACAAAGATAATTTTATTGTAAAATATGTACATACAAAATTTTTCTTAATAGTTTCAAATTGTCCCAACAACTGTGGCAAATTACTGTATAACACAATGTAGTTATACGTGTCAAACTATCACTTAACTAAGTGCTGAAAAATTTACCAGAACAATTCTAATCTCCATTAACAAAGTACATTCAGAATTCATACCAAAAGGAACATCAGTTAAAGGTCATAAGAAACTTCACCTGACAAACAGGAACTTGAAGTTAAAGTATACTACAGTGATGTGATAGATGCATTGACACTTACCTACCAGAACAAAAATATTTAATTCTTATGTAAAACTAAATAAGAAACAATCCTTGATATAGTATGAGCAAAAACCCAAAGACTAGAGTAGATTTTATTGACCAAGCAATACCATGTCTTCCATCCAGTTTTAATTTGCTGAGATAACAGATGTTCTGTAATAACTGAACAGATACATGCATAGAAAAGGGCAGAAAGGAAGCAATTTCCTACTCAGTCTGATTGCACCCTTGAGGATTTGGTTTGCGTAGTAAAGAAAATATTGATTTGAAAGTCTTAAGCAGTTGTGTAGCACTGATAAAGCTTCACAGCCTGAACAACAGAAAATCAGAAATTTCTCCTCTCACACATGGAAATGCCAGTATCTATTAATAATCATCTATAAAACACAAGTTTCTGAAAAATACCTTAAATCACAACATTTAAATTTTGTTTTCAGTAATGTTAATACCACTTATCTTTACCCTGAACTTGCTATTGCGTAAATTTTGGAGTTGTATTGAATTTTACACCTATATAGTAGATAAGTTACAAAAATTAAATGGTTTTGGTGACAGCACTCCATTCAGTTGAACACACTGAAGCTTGATGCTGTAGATGCTATGAAGTTGTTTGGGTTCAATAAGAAACTGAACAAGCTTATGGACGAGAAATCAACCATGAATTGTTAAATGCACACTAACTATATTAGGTTCAGAAAAAACGCTCTAGTAGCAAACAGCTGGAAGTTTGGAGAAGAATAGGAGGGGATCATTATATAGGCCAGCCTTGCTTAAACACTCTTCTATAGGCAAACATTTTTGGCTACTATTTGCAAAAGAATATTTGGCTCCATGGATCTTTGCTACAAACCTGTTCATTACGTTCTTAATCAACAAAAGGGAATTATTTACTTAGATTATTGAAAATAATGCTTTGCTTTGATTTAGCTAAATTCCAAAGGAAGAAAGCAGGGCAAACAAATACCATCGTAAAGAAGGTAAATGCTTGGAATCTGTAAAGCTAGAAGGATTACAGTCACCCGCCACAACACATGCATACAAGGTTTGGGTCAAAAGTTGCAAGTTATACACATGGCTATGTCAAGGAATATGCTCCTTGTATTAGCTAGGTTACAGCAGAAGCAAAAAGAGCTAAAGATAACAGACAAAATGGCAAAGAAATCTGGTGCCTTAAGGCCTATGAACAAACTCTCACCTGTACATGTTTGTGTTTTCTTTGTCTAAACGTTTGCTTTGTTGTTATGTCTTGGGGAAAAAAAGATACAGAATGCAAATACCTACACCTGATGACTTTAAAAAGACATGTGAAACACGTGATTTGAATCTGGTGCTCTTTGGGTTTTTCCCTTTGCCATTCTTCGCATGCTCCTGGTAAAAACTGTCCTTAGACAAACATTAGGGGAAACATTCTAATTAACTTTGGCTTCGAAAGACTGAAATGGAAAGTGTCATTCTGTAATTGAAGGAGAGCTGGCTGTTACTTTGATAATGACGCACCAAATGAAGATCTTCTCCACTGGAATATGTTGCTACCCTCGATTATAGGTTAAATTCCCAGAATCAAAACCCCATTCATAAGGATTTGAAAGCCTGAGTTTAAGACTTGCCTTCCATATGCGCCTGTTCTCACAGAACAGCGGATGCTACTCCGTAACTGCCCACAGGAGCAAACAAACAGAACAAAAACACGGCTGCAGGGAACATCTTTACACTATAAATGATTATTAGCTGAAATACACCGCGTGCTGTGCACCTTATTACAGTCTCAAAAAAAGACTGTGACTGGAAAAATGCCAAAAGCCTTCAGATTTCTTCACTTTTTATATAACATTTGAGCAATACAATTTCTTAGGCGATTTCCAGGCCACTGGCCGTTGTTTATTTATTTTCGAGAATATTACTATATAATAGTGTTCCTGCAATCAAAAAAAAGCATTTACTTTACCTGTCATTGCAACTCTCTACTCATTTAATTTTAACCAGAAGCATAGAAAAGAGAATGGATTCAAACCGTGTTTTTTACCATATTCTGATTCTTCATAAAATCTAACAATGCGTAAGAAGAGTAGATGTGTAGTTCACAGTGTAAACGGTGATAAACTATACTTTTCCTATGTGTAAAAGGCAGCAGACTCCAATCCTGACATAAAGGCAGTTCACACCGAGTAACTGAAGACCACCAGACAGCGCTCCTGAGCTTCAGTCTCAAACACAGAACCGAATTTCTGAACTGTTTTCTCTAACACATACACAAATGCAGATCCATGTTGGGAGTACAAGTTCCAGCTGATTTTAACAGGAGTTAATGTGGGTTAGTCTGCAGTACACAAACACCACATGTTTACCATTTGGTGCAGATGCCACACGCATCATATTGCCGACTAAAGTTACGAGGCTGAGTTACTCCTGCAGGCTAGAATAATACTTCTTTTTCAGCAAATGAATTTTGTTCACTGCCTTTGCTGCTCACCGAGTGGAAAACCATCAAGTTTGGAGCTGAAAACGCAATAGAATCAGTAGATAAACTCTGTGGACCCGTGCAGCTAATTGTTTTGCTTTTGGCTATAGCACATGCATTACTTGACTGCTAATTTCACGCTCCGATACTGCTTCTTTATAGCAGCAGATGAAACTGAAGCTCTAGTACCCCGTTCAAACAGGCTGATAAATATGTATTCCACCCCTCCGCAATATGTTTGACACAATCCTCACCCATTGTTATGCTTCCCTGTTATGAAGTCTAAAACAATCCCCTATTTTAGCTTATGCTTGCCATTGTGAAACCAAATTTATATATGCTCCTAGCTTATTCAGTATGCAAAAAGGAGTCCTAGTTTTCCTGTTTACAGAAATCCTCTCACAAATTTGTCACGTCTGTGGAGTTCTTAGGTTTAAGGTGGGGGTAAACACTGCTGTACATGTATAAAAAACTTCAAGAGAGTAACACCAGCACACTTCTCTGCAGATGGATAGACAAACACTGAAGAAACCCTACTGTTCCATGTGCACGACCGCACTTACCCTTTCAAACTGAGATTCAGATTCCTTCTAGGAACAGCAAGTATTGCCGCTGTAGTTAATCATGACCTACCTGGCTGTAAAGACTGTCTGAGACCAAGTTACAGCATTGTGGCAAAGCCTAAGAGGGTGGCTGAAAAAACTAAGCTTTGGCTGGTCCCCGAATTATTTGAACACCGTGACGTGAAAGCCGTGTTTCTAATGTTACCTTTAAATGAAGTAAAAAGCAACCAAGAACACTGAAATCTATCAAATCCATAATAATTACATAATGGGGGATCATACAAGAATGATAATAATAAACAAATGGTTGTGAAATCCAGAACAAATGGGATGAAACCGAAAAGCAAGTCTAAGGAGACAAATTCTGCTGGTTGAATTCAAATTTATATTCATTTCTGCTGAAACACTACAGTAAGATTGTATGTTCTCACACCATTGATACACCAGGAATATCTATAATATTTCAGCTGTGAAAGAACCCATAACTGTTGCATTCCTATATTTTTAAGTGACTTTTTAAAGTGAGTTTGATTCATTTTTTTAAAGGAGGAGGGATTTTTGCAGAATTAAAGGATCTAAAAGCCAGATTGTAAATAGAAGACTCAAAATGAGAAACAAAAATGAGAGGAACTGAGGTAATCCAGGCGTGTCAAGAATGAGGGGACTTGGAATGAGTAAGTCTTTGGTATGCTCACGTAAGAAATCTAAGAAATCCATAAAAAAACACTAGTGTATGCAAACTTTCAAGTTCATACTTCTTTGTGAATTTAGCAAATACATATACATACATGCATTTATATACATAAAAATAAACACACACACGACGGGCATACAATTTTAGATCCTGTGCAACACAAATCTGATTTCCTATAGAACAAACCTTCATCATTGCCTAGCAACCAGAGCTATTTTTATGTCAAACTGTAATAATTCAACATCACAGCTGTCTTCGCTGAGATTTGAGAGTGTGGGAGATCACTTAAATCCCATCTCTTCCCATTTGTCCCTCCAATACTCTGACATTTGAACTTTTCAAAACCAAGAATTGCTCCTTCATAGAAGCCAAGTTAGGACAATTTCAGCATATTAAGTGCAAGCCTGAGGAAAACTCCGAGTGACAGGATAGGACGTTACTCAGCAAACACTCCTTTCATTCCATGTATGGGTACAGTCTACTGTAATTTATATTTTCTATTTTCAGAGCCCTCCGTAGGTTGTGATGCAATAAGAAAAGGTCTGTGCAGCTAAAGCTGTGTAATGATGTGTAGCACAACTAGTTCTTGTTTTAAGTGCTCAGTAAGTCATAACATTATAGTCTTGGACATAAAGGGCATTTTACTGAACACTGTAAACTGTTGTATTGCATTTTAATTACAACATTCACTAGAAGAAATGAATACTATTATCCTGGGATTTTATACAAATAAGTTAACTGAAACTCCCTTACAAGAATTATGATACAAACATGATGGAGGAGGGGATGGGCGTTTAAAGCCAGAAAATAGGTACAATACTTTCCCAAATCCAACGCCTGTTTCTGTCAACAAAAAAAGGCTAGATATATTATGTCAGAATACTATCCCTGCAAGTATATAAGGAAGATAAGACACAAAAAGTATTAAAAGACTTGGTCCTGCACATTCAAATGGCTTGGGCTATCTTGAAGACAATCTTCCACATATTCTTGCATATCTCAACTCTGAATTTTTTAATATTTTTTTCCAACACGTTCTGTGCTTTACCTTTTGAAAAATCAGCATTAAAGGATTGGAAACACATGTGTTTATTTTAAGCTTAAGATGAAATTCTGATGCATCCACATAGCACCAGAAGGTAAAAAGATGTCTCCATGGCAATTCTCATGATGGAAAAATTCTAAGAGCTGTTAACATTACATAACCTGAAAATGCACAAGACTGAAATTCCTGAGGAAAAGATGTACCAAAATACAGCCTTTACCCACAATTTCCCATAAATAACATATCTAGGCAAGAAACCTACAGAAACCTACACCAAAGCATCCTCCTGGCAAGGTTACCTCTTCCAACCAAATAATACACTTTGGCCACAGCGTGCAACCATCTTCTATACTGTCTTCGGGTAAGAATATGAAAACTAGCACAACCAAAACTCAGAGGTGCCTCTCGGACAAGCTCTACTCCTGTTTTAGAAACAAGGAAACTAACTTGAACACAAGGAAGTTCAGACTATTCCCAATGACACCAATTTTAGGGAAGCAGAGCTTCAGTGCTGGGTCCAAGAGCAGAAGGTGCGTAATTGCTTTAAGATGTGCTACATTTCAAAGATATGAGTGGTTAGAAGATTGCACAGAACACAATCAGGAAAATTTGGCTAATATTAATTCACCAATTAATTCCTGTATGTTTGGAGATAAATCAAAAGGCAATTTCAATTGTTTCTTAATTACGGGGTGCACAAAGTATTCACCATGTAGAAACGCACCAACTCCAGATCTTTTCTTCCTTAAATATTGCAAAAATTTATAAAGATCCTTTGCTCTGTAGGGTTTTCCCAGAAATAGATTTAGGCATGGTACCTTTTCTTAGCTGTTGCTTTTGAAATTTCAGTTCTTTCTATGGCACTTCCAGGAAAGTGTTGTTTCATGGAAAACACTGCTGATGCCCAAGAGCCACGTTTAGTCACATTTCAGGAAATAAATTATAACTCTTTAGAAAAATCTATGGATCTACATAAAAGCAAAAAATGAGAGTATAATTTAATCCTTTAAATGTTCATTTTTATCCTCCAGTATGATGAGCCAGTGGTAGTCTCAGTGCTTTTACTAAATATTAACACTTATTCTCTAAAATAACTAAAGTGTATTAAGATAACACATTCCTGATGATTACGTAAAAAATACCTGTAAAAAACCAGTATAGAAATACTCGGAGACTAGGACAAGGAGCCAAAGTGCACACAGAGAAATTCTAATTAGAATTTCAGTTGACATAGGGCAAGACAAATTTCCTATGCTATACAACAGGTAGTATATGATTCTCTTCCCTAAACTGAAAACATATCTAACGTTATGTGTAATATATAATAATATTATGCATTTGGGATCTCCAAGCACAAGTGGGGCTTCTAAAAATTGAGACAATGTAACAGTGTATAATTACATATAATACTTGCCCCTTAAAAACTTGGAATTTTAAAAACACAAAACAGACAAAAAAGTGAGAGTCTCAGAAAGTGTGCACCCTGTCAGAGAAGAAAACTATCACAGCCAACAAATAATTCACAGCCAAACATTCTCCACTCACTATCCAGTTTTTGCTTTTCTGTACCAATTATTAGCAAAATTATGGTGGAAAGCTGGAGCAACTTTTTCTTACTTTGGCTATTATTACACTACTTGCCTTTTTTTTTTCTGGAAGATTCAATGTAAAAATCATGTCAAAAAGTTCAGATCTCTAAAACACTCCATCCATGCAGTTGCATACACATGTGTATTGAAAACATTTAAAATATTGTTTCCCACAACAAACAGAGACAAAGATGTCTAAAGATACAACAAAGTTTCTTCCTGGCTTGGATGCTTGGTGGCTATGTTTTAACTTATAAAAACTATTCTGAATACCTCCTAATGTAAAACGTTCCTTTAGGAGCTTTGGGTATTATTATAATTGCAAATTATTATCTCTTATGTTAGCTCTATTCTTCCAATGGTCATCAAAAAAGACAGAATGTCCTCAAACTACCTAATTATTTGCCAGAGATATGTCCTAGTTTTCAGTTTATTCAGGTCTAGATTTCTATTGTTTATATATAACAATTTTCTAGAACATTATCATGTATATGGTAATGACAGTGTAAATGAGGAAGAACCTCAATAAAATTTTAGAACTGATAAAGAATAAACGCACGCAGCAGCAGCCCAGTATCTTTAGAAGTGGGTAAAGTAAGTTCCAACAGGCCTATAAAGATTACTGAGGCCAGAAGGCTTATTTTAAAAAACTAATCTCATAATATTAGTAACAAAGAATAACTGCAATAACTGTTTGGGGTTTGTGTTTGGTTTTGTTTTTTGTGTTTTTTTACTCCTCCTATTTTCCCCTTTGGAATACTGTCCATTCTAGTCTAGATAGGCTAGAAATTATAATTTCATTCTTCACTGCTAATAGCAAGGAGTGTAAAGTCCTTGGCTACTGTATTAACCAACAGATATAGTTGTATCTCATTCTTAAATCTGTCTATAAAAAGAACACAGAGATGTTCTTCAATGAAGCAACACAGGACTATTTGATAAATAGGATATTTAAAATTAACAGCTTCAATGGATAATAAACTGAAGGTTATTTGATTACTATATCTGCTACCTTTAAAATAAAAAAAAAAAATAAAAAAAAAAATCAAAGAACAGCTACATGTTTTAACATAATTTTTTTAAATGCCATTACCTCAGTCATTCAAAGCCAGTCTAGGAAAACTAGGTCAGGCCATGTAATTTCATTCATGTAATTCTGTCTTTCTCTTTCCATTCAGTTTTCATTCTTTTGTGGCTTCAACCCAAGGAAACATTACTTCAAGAATATATCAGGGCTGTGTGGCTTGAATTTTTTTTTTTTTTTAAACACTACATATGATTGGCTTAACAACAAGTCAGCTTAAGCCCAACAGATGCACGATGAGGTTCACAGTAAACAGATGTTTCTGAATGAGAATAATAATAAAAATAGAAGGTTCTACTCACTAGCATTCTTCCTATGAAAAAAACCAAAGGATGCTAAGAAAGCTTAGAGTACTTGTCTCATGACTGTGCACCTAACATTACAGCAGCAGGGACAAAGTCATACATCTTCATAGCCAGAACTCTCCATCAGGAGGATTGTAATGAGTAAGACCTGTCAATAAGAGTTTTAGGATTTGCTCAAGTATTTGAAGGAAATTAAAGGAAAAAAACACACACACCACCACACACAAAAACTTTTCTATTATGGACTTTCACAGCATGGTATCGTCATTTACAGTTGATTTTGCCCATGTTCTTGCTATTACCTTGATTTCTGTCTAGTGACCAAAAAAGATGCCATAGTTATGAAATACATGTAAATTATTATGTCCCTTTCACTAAGTACAATTAATTTTACAGAACACAGCAGAAGTGAAAACTTCCATCATTGTTACTCATAGTTCAGACAGATTTAAATTCCCACTCAATTCAGAAATGCAACATGTAAATCTCTTATTTCACAAGGAATAGTTAATGAACATTTATTGCATCTTTAAATAAACAGTACAACTGGAGACAAACAATGTTCTCTGGGTCACCCATCACAAAATAAAAGCTGCTTTGAACACTTACTTGCTTTGCACATTTTGTAGCTTAGGAAATGCTTTCTGTAGTTATTTCTCAACAAAACCCTCTGAAAGGTGTTTGAATGCTGATGCTAGACTAGCCAAAAAAAAATCCATATCGAAAAAAAAACTCACACCTAATTTCACAGACCAGCGTCCACCATCCTGTTCTGTCAGGCTAATATTTGACTTAGAATACACATGCTTTTGACATTTGCCCTCCTCAAAAGGATCAGTATAGCATTCATTGTTCTTAATATACCACAAAAAAAATTAATAGAAAGCTTTCTGGTTTGGATCTGAAGCCCTATGCAAAGTGTAGAATATAATAAGAGTATTATAACCTTTTTTTTCCTGAGATCATTGCTTATCAGCCTTCTGGGTCTGTTTCTCCCCCTTCCTAATTTTTCTAATATATCCTCAGTCTCCAGTGGAAGAAAAATAAATTCTTATTTCAGGATTTCTAGTAATCAATAGAATCTCTTCAAATAAGGCCTTTTTTCATTTTAAAAAGAATTACCAGAAAAAGAGTCAACACAATCTTTACCTTTAACTGTTAACACATTTAAATCCTATCAACTGTACTATCTTCATTAGATTTTTACTCCGTGTGTGTTAGCGCGTCAGCTTACACAAGTGAAGAATACGTCTTTTTCACAACAACACTCTAAGGAGTCTTCCAGTTTCAAGACTATCACCACTTACTGCTGTAAGAACAGGACCTGGTTTCCAGGCTGTAGTGCGTTTCGCAGCCATTTCTACTGGAACAGCACTGAAGACTGATCTTCAGAGGTGTAGCTATTTTATTGCCAAGTAAAACAGACTCAGTGTAAAGCATAAACCTAACTCCAAGAAGGTCAGAGCTAACACTGGATGAAATAAAGTGTTTAACAGTCTGCATCACTAATGCTTTGTCACTTCCAAAGGAGTGGAAAATTTAATTTTCTTTACCTCACTAAGACTATCTTGTTACCAGATGAAATTTGACAATAAAAGAACTAAATTTTGGATTATTTCCGAGATGATAGACTTGGTCAGTTACAGAGTTCTGCTATTATAATGCATAAAAGCAATATTAGCTATTATTTTCTAAACACTTACCATTAGTGGTACACCGGAGTATTCAAGTTTTTAACCTGTAATGCCTTAAACAGCCTAGTTTTCCAGAAACAGAAATAGCTGAGCATATACCTTTCGGGGGAAAAAAAAAAAAGTTCAAGCACCTCAGAAAATTGCTAATCATTTATGAGCCTACTTTTTATTTTCTTTAGGCTGCAGATGTTTCACCTCTCCTGGGTGTTTCCTACGCAGCGACAAAAGAGAAAGGACCTTCAGAGAAAAATGTTCAAAATCATCAGTTGGAAGAACAACATAAGAATCAAGATTAAGCGACCATCAATCTGTAGCTGTAGTTGATTACTGAAGAAAGGTCAAGGTATTTGAGGTATCTAAAGATTGCTCTTTACATAAAGAGAAGTAACAAGGCAAAAGCAAGACAGCGTAGTCACTTGGCTACTGTGGCAGACCTTCTGACAGCGTGACAGAGGGACTGAGATGAAACCGCCATCTTAGCGATTGACTGGAAATTAGCCTTTTAAAACTAGACCAACAGAATGTTAAAAAAAATCAAAACAGACAAGGAAACTTTCCTACATTTTTTCAGGATGATAGCGATGGAAAAGTTTATACTTGGCTGTGCCACAAAGAAGAAAATTCTACAACACTTACACAGAATGAATGTGTACCGTAGCTGTTAAATAGCTAGAAACGTAATTGAGCTTCCTAAAATCTTGAAGGAGCATGCAAGTTTATAAAGCCATAAACGAAATTCATAGCTGAATTTCTAAGCATGGCCATTAACCTACAGAATTGCAGGTTAATTTTGCATATTAAAAGTCACAGAAGAAATTTTTATTAGCAGCAGTGAGAATGTATTCAGGTTGAACAACGCAATCACAAATTGTATGGAAGTTAATTTTTGGTCACCTTACACTTGAAACTTCTGACTACAGAATAAATTATATATGTTCCACAATAAATAAAATAGCAGTGCTTATTCAACCAAGCAGCACGTGTATCTGTACTGTCCACATAAACAAGGGCAAACGGCAAACAGGAAAGTAAGTCAGTAGAGATTTAATTGGCAACCCACTGAGATCTTGGCTTCTGTGATTCAGAAGCTCTAAAAAACATTTTTTCTTCCATATAAATATTTCAAGGAAGACAGGATCAAAGCCCCTTCCATTTTGCAGGTATCTCATAGCTTTCATCCTAACTAAATATAAAAACAGCTAGAAATTATATTCTGAAATGGCAGCCAGAATTGCTCTTCCTCAGAAAAGGGCTAAGAGTGGAACCGTCTAATCCAATTAGAGGCACCTGGTGATGTGACTGGCAAGCTCTGGAGAATCAAATCCAACGTGGCAAAGAACCAGCAGAGATAAATTAGGGTGCAAGACAGAGAAATGTGACTTTTTAGACACTCAGATGTTGAAGTAAGACCTCAGAGGGAAAACACTCAAAGTCTCCATGTTCTCCTCCTCTCTGGCCCCCCAGCCTAAACACCTAACCTGGGAATCTCATGAAAACAGGTTCTTGCAAAACTTCTGTCCTTCTTGCACATTCTTCCTTCAGTGTGGAATTTTGCCTTTCCACTGAGCATACCATATAGACATAACATCCACGTACTACATCCATTTTTTGTGCTCCTTATTTCATTAGCAACTCATGCATTCTATTTGTAGGTAATTTTTTTTTTACAGACGGACTGCTTCTGGAATATGCTGTCTGCCTGCTCAGCAAGTAGCTTCACTTGCTAATCAGAGTTCTAGTACAAGATCTTTTACAGAAAGTTAATTGAGAATCAATAATGCAACTGGATGAACACACAGACTTCCTGATTTAACATGCATGCATTTTATTCATTCAACTTCAGTTAAGACAGCAAGCTCCCTGCAGAAGTGTTAGAACAAGTTGGTTTTTGTTGAATCAAACATGATAGAAAATTGTCATACTGTAAGCAATGTTTTTTTTTATTTTAAGAAAAAAGAATTTGTGCTTTCAGCCACAGAAAAACAGATGGTCAAACTAGTTCGAGGACCAGACCTTTCCGTGCCTCAGAAAGGTGATCAGGATGATCACACGTACTTAAGTTTTCCCCCACATTTTTCTCGTGTTGCCAGCATACGTAGCTCAACACAGAATGCTGGGAAGCACTCCTTACCGTCTGATGATTGGAATAACTCTATCGATATTTCAAAACTACTCTTTACTACCATGGCTGTCTGTAGAAGCATAAAAACTTTTCTCTTGTCTCTTATTTGTGGGGTTGTTTGTTTTTTTTTTTACGTTGGAATAATTGCATTGATTACGTACAAGGAAAGAGGTGGTCTGATTTCTTCAACTCACAGTAAAATTCACACGGAGCTGAGAACAACTCACTAAATCTGAACTAATCTAATAGTAGGAATAATTTATCACTACAGAAAATGGTAAATGGAGGCATTAAACTCTCAGCAATGGTAGGCTTAACAGGTTTTCATGTCATGTTCTATCAGCGTTAGCATGATGTGCATCATTTACACAGATTAGCTGTATCTAATTAAAAAAATAATTATACATTGATTTTGAAAATTACTTTTCAAGTCAGTGAGCACAGAGGTAGTATACAACAGTATAGATTTCATGAGAGTTGAAGGAAGCAATGAAAGATAAAAACCAGAAGGACAAAATAAAGTATCTAGAGAAACGAGATGAGCTCCCTGCTGAGTCTCGCTAAGTGAAACAATATTTGAAATTAATTCTACTGTAAATAAGTACTGTTATATTCATAATTGTCATTTACATTGCCACAGCACTGTCACTTTGAGTATAAAACCAGAATTACTTTACGGCATCTCCATGCAGGAACTGAAATGCTACATAACTTCATCATAGCTCGTGTTTCTAAAACAATTTCCTAACGAGATCCAGTTCCCTCTTATTTATGTGTATGTTCAGATCTTTTATTAATGCTGAACCATTTCCGGCCAGCAGAAAGGTAAAGTGTTCTCCAGAAACAGTCAACGTTTTCAAGGAAATAGCACTTAGAGATTGCTGATGCTTAATATCTCCAAACAAAAGCAATTTTGACTTGTAGAGGGACAATCATACAAAGTAAATGGAACTGAGGTTACCCTTAGTGTTCAGAAATCACTTTCATTACCAAACTGAAAAGCATATAAAAATAATCTTGTTCAAACAGTTTAGTCATATCAAAGATGTCAAGGTGTTGAAGGATAAGTACCAAGAATCCCTTACAGCGGCAACCTTAAACCACCAAGTTAAGCTTATCTTACCTATTTGGCCCACATCCCATTACATGCTGTTTTCACATGAAAAAGATGTCCGGAAACTGAGAGAGATCAAAGACAAATCTGACCTGGAATTTTCCAACTGAGCATATAGAAAAAGAAGTGATAATCCTTTCTCTTTGCCAAACAAGAGCCCAACCATTGCTCTGCTGAAGGAGGTTGTGAACAGAAACTCTAGCTAACAGGAAGGCTTTTAACCAGCCTGGAAGAAGAACAAAAGCTGTCTCTCTCAGATGGGATGACATTATTTTAAGATACGTAATTCTCAACCCCTTTGAAAGTAAAGTGTCATATATATGAGTTATTTTGTGTCTCTTGATTTCTTCTCATGCTGCCCGTGAAGTGACCAGATTAGAAACCAACTTCTAAGAGACAGAGCAGATAAAGCATGTTTATGCTAAACAAAACACTAAATAGCAATGCTATTACCAAGTTTAGTTTGGCTAATGCTAAAAGCGAGATGTTTCAGCTCTATTTTCCCAGTCTTCCTTTCTTCAGATTACCCTTTCTGTTCTCTTAATATCATTACAAATCACAATTACTTCAGTTTAGTACATCAACTCCTTAGGGACAATAACAATTCTGTACAGTTACTTGTTAGCTGGTTTTTAGTCATACTGTTTTAGACTTCTTAAGTTCCTTTAGTTTTCAATTGGGAAAAACCAAAGCATTTCACAATGGCTTTATTTCACTTCACTTGGAATATTTAAAAACATAGAATTAACTAAATTATTGCTTCCACTTTGTAAGAAATGAATTGCTGTTCTTGTTATTTGACACAGTATTTCATGAGACACAATGTCGATTACACATTTTCAGGATATATGTTACAATTTTATGCTGTGACCATCCTGATCCAAAAAGGCAATTAAAGTAAGGAAAAGAAACTGACTTGAAATAATATTTTTGAAGTTATAAACCACCTTATTTTTCATATGTGAAGGTTTCACATTCTCTTAAGCTAAAGGGAAGCTTACTAAGTAGTTTTTAAGGCTACTAATACCAAAGGAAAGCAAGTGCTTTAGTATTGACTTCATGGTAAGTCATAGACTTGCTGAACAAGAAAATACTCTTATTCTTTGTCTCGACTTTACTTCGGACATCTGGCCCAGCATCAATGGCCATGGACTTGCTCCTGCACTGATCTTCCTAAAATCTTCCTTTGCAAAACTTACCACACCGTCGTCATTACAAGGGAGCACTGGGAAAGGAAATAAGGAGAAAGAGCAGGGCAATCAAAATATATTGACAGCATCCCCAGAAGGACTGGCAGAGCATGGTTGTACGTTGCTAACACCTGGAAATACTCAAACAGGAATGGGCATTGGCAGGCTGCCCAGGTACCAACAGCGGTCATCACTGTCGTGAGAAACGCAGTTCCATCAGTTGCTACAGTAGCATCGCATGAAGCGACTCAACGGTTTCTGAAACCACACAGTGGAGACATAGAAAAAGGTTTCCCTTAGAGGCTGAGAAACTATTCAGGTATTGGGTCACCTTAACATGGGACTTGTCCTCTTGTGGAGGACTTCACTACAATCAGGTGTTAACAAAAAAAAAAAAAAATTAGATTATGAAACAAAAAAAACCACTAGCATTGCCTAAACGTTTCAGAAAAGGCAAGACATGATTACTGGTAAGAAAATGAGAACGTGGGTTTTGATTCATAAGCCAAGCCTAAGAATTTTTTTTTTCCTTTTTGTAATATACAAAATTAAAGGAATCACAAAACAAAACATTGACTGGTCAATATTTCTCCCCTCCTGGCAAGGCTCTAGCTTTCAGAAACTTCTCTGCATTTGAGGATCTCCGAAGCACTCTTCATACTAGCTCTTGATTACAGCAAAGGAATTAAAGAATGCAAGGAAAACAAACTAACCTTAATCTACCCATTATTTACAATGTTTTCAATATTTTCAGTCTCACTAGCAACAAAATCCACTCCCCCCCCCC
>Ga0065711_1037755_pt1 | contig 19510 bp, 12 predicted proteins | sample Hoacrofraction12_FD_59098 | JGI IMG/M metagenome (GOLD analysis project Ga0065711, IMG submission 59098) | Hoatzin crop microbial communities from Cojedes, Venezuela - Epithelial fraction 12 v2 (version 2) | ecosystem: Host-associated > Birds > Digestive system > Esophagus > Crop | place...
GTACACGCAGTAGCTCCAGATGGGGCCTCACTAGGACGCAGTAGAGGGGAAGGAGAACCTCCCTCGACCTGCTGGCCACACTGTTCTTAATGCACCCCAGGATCCCATTGGCCTTCTTGGCAACAAGGGCACACTGCTGGCTCGTGGTCAACTTGTTGTGCATCAGCACTGCCAGGTCTCTCTCCACAGAGCTTCTCTCCAGCAGGTCTTCCCCGAGCCTGTACTGGTGCATGGGGTTGTTCCTCCCCAGGTGCAGGACCCTGCACTTGGCCTTGTGGAATTTCATCAGGTTCCTCTCTGCCCAACTCTCCAGCCTGTCCAGGTCACGCTGAATGGCAGCACAGCCTTCCGGTGTATCAGCCACTCCTCCCAGTTTGGTGTCATCAGCAAACTTGCTGAGGGTACATTCTAACTCTTCATCCAGGTCATTGATGAATAAGTTGAACAAGACTGGGACCATCACTGACCCCTGGGGAACTCCACTAGTTACAGGCTTCCAACTAGACTCGGCACCGCTGATGACAACCCTCTGAGCTCTGCCATTCAGCCAGTTCTCAGTCCACCTCACTGACCACTCATCCAGCCCACACTTCCTGAGCTTCCCTGTGAGAATGTTATGGGAGACCATGTCAAAAGCCTTGCTGAAGTTGAGGTAGACACCATCCACTGCTCTTGCCTCATCTACCCAGCTGGTCATGCCATCACAGAGGCTATCAGATTGGTTAAGAAGACCAATCATAGAAGGCTATCAGATATTGCCATTCATTCAATGGCAAATCCATACAGGGCCCCATCAAATGCTACAGGCTGCAGCTGTTTGCACATGCAGAAAACTGCCATATTATAAGGTTTTAAGTTATCGGCCCTTTTTTTCCCTCTCATCACAAAAGTCACCACAGTCCTTAAGCAGAAAAAGCATAAAAATCACAATATTGACAAAATGCTAAATTAAAGCAAAATCAAGGCTCTAAATAAATATTCTGTGAGTGAATTCAGACTCACCTGTCTTCAATCGACCTTCCTCTGAGGCAGGTCGCTTGAGGACTTTTATATATATGTGTATGCAAAGGTACCCACCCTACAGGCTTTGGAATGTTAATTCCTACCTAGTGTGATGACTTTGTTTTAAAGTACAGTAAGTAATATACATTAAGAGCTTAGAACTCTCATGATTCCTTTCATCCAAAGATTTGCACAAGCAGTGGTTAGTAAGCCTCAGGACAGCTCTGTGAAAGGAAATAAATACTGGGTTTCCTCCATCAATAAGCACACTGATGCACAATAAATGACTTGCACAAAAGCATTGCAGTGAATCAGTGGCAGAGGCCAGGCAAAAATCAGACCCCTGTCTAGTGCTTTACATCTCAGATCAGTCTGGACACATTTCTGGCAGGGTTTTTGTCTCATTTCCTCAGTGATTTCAGATTGGCAAGCTTTTAATTGAGCATCATACTTCCATACGCGTTCCAAAAATGACAATTAAAGAAAATAATCTTGCTGCTTCATCGCTTGCAGCGAGCCTAATTCAGGAAGGCGACTTGACTACTTTGAGAGCAGAGGCAGGGTTTGACTTTCAGATTTGGGGAGGCAGGACACTGCAGCTGGAGTGAGGAGGGAGGGAATTGGTCTCTCAGCAGCTGAAGCCAGTGGGGGCACACAGAGGGTCTCTGAAAGACTTGCACCTTGTGGCCGAGACACTTTCACATATGTAAAACATCTGAGCTGCTTGGAGATGGAAAGCTAATCTGGGAGGTCAGCGCCCTTCAGTCCTGTGCCCTTTCCCACATTTTTCTCTTCCCAAGACTGCCCAGCATGTGTGGAGGCTAGGAAAGCAAGGTTTTCTTCCAGCAGTTTTTTCTTCATTATTTAATACATCACAAATCCATTTATTCCCATTGCTTTCTTTTGGGCTTGAGATGTGGCAGGTAGGAAACACTGTTTTGGCCAGATACTAATTACTGTATTCAAAACCAAGCAATGGTTAGTAGTCTGTGAAGCACGGGAGATGATCAAGTTTGCCTTGTCACCTTAAAAATCAATAACCACAAATATCATGGATTTAGATCCTGAACTCAGGATGAAGGAGGGAAGCTTCACTGGAGAACCAAGCCCTGTTTTTACAGGAGGGCTGGGATACGAGTGAAGGTAAGTCTTAGGTATAAAACTCATTTATTTGGGTGAAACATGGAAATAATAGACATCTCCCCAAAGATTACAACAAGACTAGGCATTCATTCTTCATGTACAAACCTGATACCTTATTGCGGTATCCCAGACTAGACTACCACTTAATTGTTTTACTGGGGTTTAACATTTTAAATTGCAAAAGGTAAAATTTGGCATAATGTAAGGTAAGAATCTGTGTCGTATCTTTGGAAGGAACAGGTAGAAAATAAGGACATCACACGTACAGTGTGGCTTTAAACCTTTCAAAAGGAAAGAGTGACTCAAGAAATGCTGGAGGGGAGGAAAGCCAGAAGAAATGGGCTGGGAAAAGGTCAGAGCGCACAGCTTGATGGCAACAAACCCACCAGATATATTCATTTGCCTTCTATAGAACAAGATAATCTGTATTAGAGAGAGATGTGTTCTCTCAAATACATGAAAAAAATTAAGTATTAACATCCAGTTACCTTTCATAAAAACAGTAGCATGTTAGTGACAATAAATGAATGTTCCTCTGTCACTGAACCTGTGTTGATGCTGATGACTTGGGACCTGTTTTGCAAAGTAGCCTCTGACCTTCGGTAAGATTTCTTTCCTAATGCATTGGCCACTTCCTGATGGTCCTGAAGATAAAGTTTTGAATTTAAACACTGTTTGTCTCTGCTATGTATTTTCTCTCTCATTTATCACCAACATAATAACAGATTTTCTACGATATGAATTCTTAACGCCCACTTTGCCTTGCATTGCTCTTTATTTACCCGCCGAATGGTGGATGTTATGTTTTAAGTACAATTAATTTTATTTGTGCTGCTATATGCTCTTAGGTCCCTGGGGCAGGTTCCTTGTGTTCTCACATTTTCCAGTATAAGGCCAAATAAGAGATTATTTTCTCAGCAGCATTATGAATGAGACTTTTTCTTGCTGAAAACCTCTTTATGCTCACAAAATTTGCCAACTGCCTTTTAGAGTGAATGCCGAAAGCAGGCAGCCTCTGTGGAAACAAGGTTGTGCTCACATACGTTGAACAGGGCAGGGCTCTAAGCCAGTGTGCTTGTCCAAGGCACTGCCACATAAAGGGACCTGCAAGATGTTAGAAAACATGATTTGCTGCTCAAAGGTCTTTGCAGGCTGGAAATCCAGAGCATCTAATTCAGGTGAACCACTACATGGGAGTTGGCACGATTTTTTATTTTTATGTTAGATTTAGTCTGGAAAATTATGTCAAGAGTCAGATGTCTACTTCTGACAGCCCATAACGCAACAGAAGGGATGTACACAGCTGCGATATGATGCTACTTTTGATAGGCTGAAGAGGGGATGGGTTAGAAGGCACCTTTGCGTGTATGGCTAAAGCAGCTCTTTCTAAATGGCTGGACTTCACAGACAGATATCCAGGAACGCGCTGGACTGATGTCTCTGAAAAATGTTACCTTCTATCATAACAGTACCGTAACTGTTTTTATATTTTTATTTGTTGTTCTTGGTATTTTGTTTAGAAGCATGAGTTTTTGGATTCATATGATATTGTGAGATTCTCATTTAGCAGGACAGCAAGTTGCTAGCCTTCGTGGCTGATAGCAGGGAAAATATATGAAAGCCACAGCAATACAATGTAGTTATTAAGTTAACACTAAAGAAAAAGGACACAAACATTATAATTTTAAAGCAACCGAACACCCTATAATTTTAAACTCCTTTTGCCGTTGTGTAATTTTTAAACATAAAGGATGCCAGTACATATTCCCCTTGTGCTGGATTGTGGTCAGCACAGCGTGTGATTGAGAGCGAGCGGATGGAAAGTCAAGGAAAGAGGAGGAGTTCACTCATCAAATGGTATCTGCACCTTCTCAAACTTCAGAAGCGGGAAAGCTTTCTGGTACTCACAGGGGCATCCCTGCAGTCAGTGACCACAGACATGGCTTCCCCGGGGTCTTTCGCTGGCTCCGTTAGTTGCACTGAGCTATGGGGAGTACAGAGTGGACAAAAAAATGCTACCCAACAGAATAGCATTTTCCACCTGTTTTACATAAGTTAGAAAGGAGCACACCTGAGATCTAAACCACAGCAAGGTTCAATACCACTGGTTCCTTCCTACTCACAGATTTTCACTTTATAGTTTTTTCTTCCCCCTGCCAAGTGATCTACCGGGGCGAGGTTCTTTTTCATTCCACTTAATAGAGATGTGATCAAAATGGAGCATCATTTTGAAAAGCATTATGTATTGCACATGCTATTCTCCTTCAGGTTGCAGGTTATGGCATCACATTTCACTGGGTGGTGAGAACACTATCTAAAATTACGAGGAACAATACCCGTACTAATTACTGTCTCTGTTGTGAGTTTCAACTCTGGTTTCATAACATCGGCAGGCAGATGCATTTCTCAGGTTGTTCCTTTTGTCTGGGATGTAATTGTAGCTAACACCGGGTATTCACAGACTTTGTAACTGCTTTATAGGGAAGCCGCCTACGACAGCTGACACTTGCTGAATGCCTACCACTAACTGGCCAGTTAAAGATGCATCGGTAGCATCATCTCAAACAAACCCTCTAGAGCTGTCTTTCCCAACTTTTAAAGATATACAGCCAGTTTAATAATTACATTTCCATAGATTTTCTTTTCTACATCTAGTGTACCTGTAAGTAATGACAGCAAAGGTCTTCAAACTTGTAAGACATAAAGCGCTCATTTTTCACGGTGCTCAGAAGCAAACAGGTGCTCAGGGCCCCAATCTCTTCCTTTATCTTGCCTTTCTGAAGAATGCAGGTGAGCATTGAAATGACATCCCACTCGGCAGAAAGCATCTCTCTAGCCATCATGTAAAACAACAAAGAACAGAAGTGTTTATGAAGGAGAAAAAAAATATTTTCCTTCTGTCCTCTGAAACAAGACCTTGAATTTTACTGTAGAAAAGGTGTTCTAGCAAAGAGGTCACTGGACTGGATCTTATGAGACCTTATGAGTTCTCATCCCAGCTTAAAGACAGATGCGTCACCCAATGCAAGTCTTTAGAAGTTCAAGCCAGAAGAGGGTTTATGCTCATAAAGCACGAAGCAAAACACTGTGCTCCAAGTACTTGGCTGAGATGCACTTCCGCTCCTGTTTGAGTCTAAAGTGGCCCAGCCGGAAGAGCTTGGTCCTTATGTCCCACAGTCTGCTTCTGGACTCTGTGTCCCAATGCCAAAATCTCTGGGCAAATGGGAGTTTACAGTGCACGTTCAAGCATTTACTCACAAAAAGTGGCCATGGTGCCTACTTTGTTTAAACCAGTCATGGTGGAAGCAAGACCAGTCTTAGAAGACAATCTTACGAAGGCAGAAACCCACAGTAACCTCCCTTTTGTGTAAAGCACCCACATCCCTCACCAAGACTGGATGCACATGTGTTCTTTCTTCAGCCTGTGGAGGTTGTGTTACTGCACAGCAGAGACCACCAGAGATCAAAGGGAAGTTGGTGGGAAGACAAGAGGATGGCCCTATTGCCCCTATAGGGACACAGTTGCATCAGCTTCATATTCCTGAGACTGCCTTGGTGTTTCGTATTGAACAGGGAGAGGAGGGGAAAAAAAAATAATCAACATTATATTTTGCAGTAAGTGTGGAAAGCTCACAAACCACTGGGAATAGGGAGAACCCCATCTTCTCTCAGATCTATAAGCTACAAAGTCACATTTTCTCTCTCCCTCTTTCCAGGCCCACACACCTGACGCTGTGCTGCACAAAGCTTCAGGAGCGAGGGTGGAGAGGAATGCTGCACTCACATTTTGTAGTCGCTCACTTTGGCAGGGCTCATCACCTTCCGGATGCCTTGGATCCTGCCCCGGGGCAGCACCTGCTAGAGAGGGACCCAACACACCTAATCCCAAAATCTGGATTCCGGGAAGAGACTGAAATTAGATACTCCAGCACCTAATTCCTGATGTTGCTAGGTCCTTCAGCAGAGCTAGTCTTGTTTTAGTTTCCCACGTACAAAATGAGCACAGTACATTCATGACTCACAGGGATGTCAAACTAACACCCATTAGCAATTATTAACTTTACCCATTAATCATGATAACTAAGAGCATCTCCATGTGCCTGGAATTCGTGATACAGCATACTGAGGACTGTCAACATTTTAGAAACCAAACAGGAAACAGTTTCAGGCTTTTTTCTAGGGCAGCACACTAACAAAAGAACTAATTAACATGGCGGAAGAAGATCAGGAAAGGAATTAATGGGAATTAATGTGGTTTTGTGTATTACAGTCACCTGATTTTCATACAATGTCATCTGGGGAAAATCCAGTGGTGACTAAAGATTGCATGGTTTCTGAAGCAGACAACGTGACTCTTATAAAAAAGGTTTAAAAATTAAGTTAAAATCATACCACCATGCAAGATGATGTCTGAACAGTTTGTGTTCAAAAAGGCAAAGTATATTAACACAGATTCAACACTGAGCAGACACAGCTACCTGGTTTATTTTAGGCAGCTCAAGCCATGGCTGTAATGGCTAATCCAAAAAAGGTAGCCTTAGAATATGCACCCCATGGGGTCCTAAAAGCAAGCTTTCTTAACTACCCTCTTTCCATCAACAAGCATCAAGTATCTTCCAGTGTACATGCAGGTAAAATCAGTCCACCAAATCTGAACAAGACTTTTTTGGTGATGTTCTGGTCTCTTCTGCACTGCCATAGCCAGCTGGATGTGTTAGCTTAAACTGGTGAGAAAGGTATGGGTGCGCGTTCCCTTTTGCAGCATACGACAGAGAATGGTGCCCTCCGGGGGACAGATAACAAGGAGCACCTGGGAGACGGGAATGTCTTGGATCACCACAGTTGTATTTGGCAGGCTTAACACTGAAGGCTCCCAAGTGTGATCCCAGAACAAGAGATCAGAGCACACCCCCAGAGCAGTAATTTGCTCAAACGTGGTGGAACCTATCTATCCCTTTGTCCTTTAAAGGGGGCTTAGGGGCAACATCCCCCTCAGAACAGTTCTAAAATACTCCACTGCTAACATGAAGTACCCTCCAATTCTGATGCCTAGAGAGGCTTTCCTCAAACTCTGGAGTGTAACCCTCACTCTCGAACTGCCCCATACCGCTGCTTTAAAGAGACAGACAGCTCAACACACTACCAACAGAATCTCCCCTTTAAAAAGTGGAATATGCAGCTATTGAATGTGTGGTAAGTACAAAAGCCATATCATTTCTGCATCAGCTTGTGCTTGTGTGTGTGCACGTGTGCGTATGTACATGGGAGACAATGTAACAGCATCCCTCATAGTGGCTTGAGGACACTGGTTTTACTCTCACACGGAAGGAAAAGGGCTCGTTTCAGACACTACTGTTCAAATCCCAAATTTCCTGTAGAAATTCCTGTTGAAGTGTTCCTTTCAGAATTTCCAAACAGGTAATAGCACAATGTGGATTACTCAGATTTTATCTTTCTAGTCGGCATCCCCCAATGACCCCTATAACACTTGCAGACAATCCAACCTCCTAATGGGGTCTGAGAGCAGTTTCTCACTCATTGCCCACTTCAGAGTTTACTTCTCAACCCATGTCTTTGAAGGACCAGACTACTTCACACTTCTCACATCCCAAAGCTCAATTCAGCACTTCATTTCTAGGCAGATTTCTTGAGCAGACCATCATAGGCATAACATGGGGTCAATCAGCGATCAAAGAGTGCCCAGTCAAGTGCAAATAATCTAGCATTAAGAGCTGAACAACACAGATCTTGTTGGGTTATTACTGTCTCCATGCACTTCTTTAATGATTAATTCCTGCGAGCATCAAGCATGGACTTAAGCACTAATCATTTCTGAAGTTACATGCTGAGTTCATGCATCAGCCCCATAACTTCTGAAGCCATACCTGAGCGTTTCTCATCTCTGTATTGTGTAACACCCTTTCATGGCTAACACATGGCAGACCAGTTACCATTTTGTGATTAGTCTAGGCTCAGGAACCTTATTTAGTCATGCCCTTCCATATACAATCTGTCTGCTGTAAGCGGTTAATCACATGCAGCCCGTGCCCTTTCTAAATATTGCGCATCACCTTTTCATCTACCAGCCACATTGCCACTAGACCGCTGCTGACAAAGTCAAGCTTCGTGCTTTTCAAGTCTGTGCAGCTGACATTTGTTTGAGCTGGTGATCTCTGAATTGTTTATACTTCTAGCTTGCTGACACTTCATTATTTAATCTGCACTGCAAAATTACTGAGCTCTACCGTAGAATAATTTGTTCCTTACTACTCAAACTAGAATAATTTTCCAGTTCTTCAAGATTTTTAAGTTTCAGCCAAAACCAAATTCTTGGATTTGAATTGTCCATCTCAAAGTAATGTGCATATCAAGAATGGAGATCTTACCAAGAGGACCGTTCAATGGCAGTTTTAATCTTCATTCAAGACAAAATGCAGAAAGCAGACATGAAAGAGTTGAAGCAGACAGATCTATGAGGCTGCTACCTCAAAATAAACTTCAGCTTATTGTACAGTCTCAACTTCCCCTTTCACCCAAGCCACGCATTCCTGCAAACTTCCTGTATCAGCACTGGCGTGCATGTGGCCATACTACAAGCCAGGTGAAGGAAGAGGTCCAACTGAAGATTAACCTAGAAACAAATCAGCAGCTTAAAGTGACACAAAACCACAGACTCTGACTAGGACTTGCATTGAGTTTGTAACAGGGCTGTTCACACATGGAACTGAATAACCTCTAACAACGCACCATGCTGGAATCCTGACAAGCCCATATGTATTTCCACACAGCACACAACTATGCTAGACATGATTTTGTATTTCCCACAGCCTATATTCAACATAATTAGGACTTAAGAGACAAGTCCTGCTAAGGCACTCTTAAAAATGCTGTTGGAACATTGGTTTCCTAACTTCATGCAGCTGGATGAAAAACAACAACAAAGCAAACACTTTCTAGCACATTTAGAGTTTCTACCCTAAAAAGGGGATCAACTCTCAAACCAGGTTTACTTTATGCTTCTAGTAGATTAACGGGCAGCTGTGTACCTCTTAAGCTGATTGCCTTCTCAAAGCGATGTCTTAATGTTACAACAGAACTGTAGGTAGTTTGTTAGAAATCTAGAAAGAGCGCATGCAACTTTATGATGGACATTATTAAATGAAAAACCCCCACAGCACCTACACCATCTTATCTGAAAGGATGCAAAAGTCAACATTAGAATTAAAATAATTTTATTTCAATGTACACAAACGGAAATAAAATATAGGTTTTTAAACTTACTTACACAGATATATTGCTGGGGCTGGCCCAATCACAAGTGTTCTCTACTACAAGGCAGCAAGACTGACAAGACCCACCTTCACTGCTTTTTGGGCCAACTGGATTCAAAATACCACCTCAAAAGGGTCATTCAGCACACAGCAAACTATTTTTTTTGAAAACGACAAGAAAACTCACCAACTCTTCACCTAGCCAGAAATTTTTTATTGTGTTCTAAGCAAGATCTCCCTTGAAAATTCTGTCCATTACTGAAGAACAGTACACAGTATGAGGTGCTATACCTAAACTTAACGGATCAAGGTTTCTCCCAAATACTTTCCTCTAGTCTACTCTCTCGTACAAAGTATCTGCTATAAAAACCCACACATTCAAAACCACAGAATTATACAAACCTGTGAACAAGGCTGTTTTCAATATGCTTGTTACTATGTGCTATCACCCGCTGTATCAGCTTTAACATGCAGCGTACATAGATGGTAAAAGGGCATTGCTCCTGACCATCTAGTTCTGAATTCACAGAAGTTATGACTGTTTTTACAACTTATAGTGCAATGTAGTTAAGTTATTCAATGTCATGACATGGCACCATAAGATAAGCAATCATTTGTTAAAATGCAGTTACTTTACTAATCATTTTGTGGTGCTTCACTGATAATGTAAGTAATAATAAATTTAAAAAGACAACTGGAAGAGGAACCAATAGGGAAAAATCTTTTTTTGAGAAGTGGATATCATCACCTTTAATAAAGAAAATTACAAAAAACCTGGAATTGTCAGATTCAAGGAAAACAATAGGCAGTAGTTCTTCACACAACACAAGTAAATTGTGGGCTCCTTGCCATATGATGTGGATACTATGAGGATTTAAAGAGATTTTTCTTCCATGATTTTAACCAGTAAATGCTCTCAGATACAGTTTCCTCAGGCCACAGATGGCTTAAAGTATATTGTAGCGAGGCACTGCTATCTGCTCATCTTATTTTTACTCTTCCTTGTGCATCTGCTTTTGGCCACTGAGACTGGATGCTGGGCCAGAGAGACCTTTGGTCTGACTTGGTACAATTGTTTCTAACAGTTACTTCAAAACACTTCACCAACTTATAGTTAAGACAACGTTAATCATTCGCCACGTTATTTAGTTAGAAGGACTCAGATTTTTGAATTACAAATGACTTCCAAAAGAAGGAAAAAAAAAAATTAAGCTTTTTTCTGCTATGACTCAGTTGTATAAAACTGTATAGAAAAATGAGCATTATGTGCAGATGTAATGAAAAGCAGTAAGCTTTATAAAAAACATTCTTAAAAATGTACCAAGCATAAACAAAAGATGATTTACAAATATATTTAGCTGTTCTTCTAGTCATCATCGGAATCTGAGTCATATTTCATTCCTCTGATGGTCTTCTTATCCAACTTTGTAAAGCTTGTTTCATATTTCTTTCGACTTTGAAAAGGTGGGTCCATCAAGTTTCCACTAGAGGAAAAGAATAAGACATGTTGATTAAAGCCGTATCTATGCAGACAGCAAGCAGCATCTCTATTTACCTGTTTCTCCAGGAAAGTATTGTAATAGAACACAATCCCGGCTTCTTAAAGCCACGCTAAGTAGCATTGCGGTGGTGCTAGCATAGCATGTCCTGAACGATGTAGCCTGGATAACCGTACTTATGACAGGAGAGTGAGTGGAAACAGCACCTGTGAATGGAGCTCTAGAGAAAAACTGTCTGAAAGGGCTTTTGCTAGAGACTGATCACGCTGAAGACAACCATCTGTCAGATTAAACAGTAACCAGCAAATTACAGAGAGACTTGTCAAAACAAATGAGCAGACAGAAGTATAAAAGAAGCTAAAATTTTGTACTGGGGACTTTGGAGTAGAAACCAACAAGTCAAAACCGGGTTTTGTGTTGCCAGAAGTCACCGTGGACTACCCCTGGACCAGACAGGGCAGCTTCCCCATCGGATGCTGTGCTCCAGTCAGGGGAGTATGGAGGGACTCGCACCTCAGTGTGCATGCATGACCCGGCGGGGGCTTCCTCACCAGCACGGGGGTCCACAGGTTGCTGGGAACACCAAGCGCTCACACAAAGCTGGAGCACCCACATCTCTTACAGCAGGGGTGCGAAAGGAGGGGAATCCCCTCCCCTTGCTTGGAAAAGGGTGTGCGTGCCTTCACTCAGATGACCAGTGAGGGGTTTGCATCTAAGTCTTAGTGAGCGAGCAATTAGAACCTTCTGCAATTAGCTACAGAAGGGTGTTTAGAAATTCGTAGGTGTTAACATTTTGTAAATAACATCTTGCCGATATTGATCCTAAACGTACAGTTCACTGATTGCTAGTTAATTACATATCAGTAATAAGTCAGTACACCACTTGAATCTTGATTTTGGTCAAAAATGGTCACCTGAACAGTTTTTCCCCTAAATACAGTATATCCTTTCACATCCGCTATCCCACAGGAAAAGAACTGGTTTTGGCTCTGAGGAGGACTATGTTCCCTTCAGAAACTCCAGAGAGCAGGACGTTACATTCCGAGCAGTGTGGAAATGCAACACTTGTACATAAATGGACGTCTCCTGGAATGGATTTCCTGGGCTGTGCAGATATCGTGGCTCACTTTGCAAAGCCAGGGTACCAAACTCGGGACCTGGTAAAATGAACAAAGAACGAAACAACTCCCTCACTCCACAAGGAGCTACGAGCAGAATACACAGCACTAGCAGAGTCAAGCAGGAAGTGACATTACACCATAAGCCAATGTACTAGCATTTAGCAAATTCAACGCAGCTTGGTACAACTCCACTGAAAGATTTCTCCCATAAAAGCCTGTTGCTATCTAGAATATATAACGAAGCTGCCTTTCACTCCTCTGCATATTTGCTTGTTACTGAACTGGGAAGTGGGTATTACCACTTGTTTTGAACCACAGATTTCTATCTCAGTCATTTCATCTGAAGTTCAACAACTATAAAGCTAAATTGAACAGTAGCTTCTTTGCCTTTAAGATACAACAGTATTTCCTGCCAAAATTTGGAAGTTTGACACTGAAATAAATTCAGATAATGAAGTTTAACAAACACAACAAAAGCCACCGAAACCAAAAAGCCAAAGACATTCAAAACAAAAGAGCAAAATTAACCTAAAAACATAAAGATGATGTTTTAGCCAAAGCAGAAAGTGCTTGTAAATGATTCTCCCCTAAATTTAGGTTATTGTGGTGACAGTTATCTTCTACTGCCTTCTATCCTGCCGTCTTATGTATGGGATTTATGATGATTATACTGTACTCCTACACAAACAATTTAGTTGTACATCTGCAACTTATTTTCACTTTCTGTACTGTTCATTGGAAAAAACCCCCATATTCATGTATGTACTATGGACTAAGATGTAGTTTAAGGATGACGTGCTGAGTTTTCTGTGAAGTGGATTAAAAATGCTCCAAGCATTGTGACTGTGAGATCTAAGCATTTCTAGCTGATTTAGAAAGGATTACATTGGATGCATGACTGAGCGGCCATATCAAAGCAGTGTAGCTACTCTACACACCTCATGGCAAGAACTCTGTATATTTTTATTACTGTACAAAAAGGACAATGTAACTCTCGTCATAATTTCTTAATACTTTGCCAAAGAGATACTCTCTTCTTTCCCTTGCTGAAGTACACTGGAGTACACAGTTATTTAACTGGATTAGTGTGTCTTAAGCATGCAATATATCAAAGTTACTAACTTTTACAGATTCTCCTGTCTACAAGCATGTTCTCCTTGCACTCTAGCTGAAAATAAAACAATCACGAAACAATTACCTGTAATTAATTATGTCTGCACAGCCTAATCTCCATTCTAAGGTCTCCGTAGTAAAGTCATCAGTGTTACCGAGATCAGTAAAGCCCACAACATAGTCTTGTGTTTTTCCATCTTTTACCAGTGCTAGAGTGGGAATTACTTTGATGCGCAGTCTCTCACACAAGAAAAGAGATTTTTCAGCATTTAATTTCAAGAATTTTGTCTCAACATGCTTTTTTGCCAATACAGTCAAGTGTTTGTCCATTATCTGGCACCTGTGAAAAAACCCAAAATATGTAACGTGTTAGAATCAATAAGGTGAAGAAGATGCATTTTAGACAAAGTTTAAAAGGAACAGTAAAGAGCTAGTTCTACCATGTTAATTCCTCAGATACGACCTTTGTAAATAAGAATTTAGTTTCAAGAGAAACTGTGTTTCAGGAGTAGCTGGAATTAATAACTAACAGAATAACAACTTGAAGAACCTTTATTGCACAATTACATCATCCATTTCCTCTTATTTATTCCTAATTAGTTCCACACACATCTGAAAGCCTCTCTCATTTCTTGAGGCCTGCATTTATTGATGAAATTTCTCTCTGACTTCTGTTCTTCCTGCTCTACTTGCACTGCCTGGCAGCTGGAAAAAATTCTGTATAACAAACTGCATGTCTTCAGAAAAGTATTCTCAACATGTTAACAGCATTTTGTTTATTTTCAGTCACTACCTCCACAACTGAGATGCAGTAACTCACTGTACGGGGGTTGGGGGGGGAGAAAAAAAAAAGTGATTTGCACAGACTGCTTCAGTGGTGCTTACAGGCAAGAACATTTGACTTTACTGTTGCAACAGAATAGGAACGACTATACAACTATTGTTTCTCAGCTAAGCGACAGTAACACGAACTTCTCAAAATACTCATCAGATGGCAGAGATCTGTGGACTTGTCACCTGCAATCTCAACTTTCTGGATTGCCTTCTTTAAGTGCTTTGGTTTAGCTGCACGAACTCTGTGATGTGACTGTCCTTTACGTCAAGAGGAGAACTGTGTAGATCAAAAAGCTGGAGCGGGCAAGGATGAAAGCAACTTGATGCTGTGATTGGTAAACCTGACACACTAGCTTCAAGGCGGTTGTCAGCACGACAAAGATCACAAAATGTTACAAATTATCCGTCTCCTGTCTGAGTCTACAGACCTTGTTGGTTCAAGAAACAACAACCAAACAACCCAATCCTGTTCTAAGCGACATTATTTGCAGAGACAGTCTTTCAACTTCTTTGAGTAAAAGCTAGCCAAATACAACCACTTCAGGTATTTCTCAAACTTACACGTTTAACTTAGAAAATGTAGGATGCATATACCTCACTGCATAATCCAGCTTTGAGCTCTTTCAATTTCTCACAGAGGCCATTTCAGTTTATATTCTATAAGCTAGTGAGATCATAACACCTTTGGGGATACAAAAAACAACCAACCAACAGCAGGACAACTGGCTCCTCCTTCAGTAAACCACTCTACTTTGCAACTGCATTTTAACAGAAGACATTGAGACAGATCCACTGAGGAACAGCCTACAACCCAGAACTTTCGAAATTCTTCCAAGGAAGTGGAAGATCTTATTTTAGGTTCCTGAGTCAGGACACATTTTCAGATCTAGGTCTCTCACACCCTAAAAAAGTGACAAAATAACAGAGGCACAGGCACAAGGGGAAAGCAGCTGCAACTGGAATCCACAAATCATTTCAAAGTAAAAGGTTAAATTCTGAAGATGCCTAGACAAGTTTTTGTTTATATTTTTATTTTCACTTGCCAGAACTGTCCAGAGTATCTCTGTCTGGAATAACCAAAGTGATATTTTTGAAATGCTACTCCTGTACGGTGACTATGTTTAAAGACCTGGCTCCCTCAAACTAAATCAACAATGAAACACAGCGCACTCAAATATTGCCAAAGAAGTTATACATTTATATTCTAATCAACTATGTAAAAGAGTATTAATCAATGTCAAATCATGTCCAGATTAACTGCAATGGGAAAAAACAATTTAAAAAATAAAATGTCGTGAGAAGGGACTGAGATTTGGAAAATGAAGGAATGTGAATACTTCTTAATACATAAAAATGCTATTTACTTGTGGGATTTGAAAGAATAAAAGAACACGTCTGTTTCTGCAGACATCTATAAACAAAAGGTTTCTTGAGCATAGCTTATTTACTATACCTGAAAGTTGTATCCCTGTAGAAATGGCAAACTACGTTTTTACTTTCTTTGACTTCTTGGAAAAAGTCTCTCTCACTTGGGATTTCTCTGTATTCTCCATGTCCTTTTGAAAGCCACTCCTTTTGGAAAACATAAAAGGAAATAATTAGTATGGAGTTTGTTAGTCCTGCACCTGTCATGCAAGGTCTACAGCCTTTAAGAAAAATAAAAGAGGTGGACTGCAGCGGAACCCTACTTCATACAGTAATAGAAGGAGTAACAAATTAATCTTCCCCCCCCCCTTAGTTCTGTTTTGGAAATAAGCAAGTGCCACTGGGCTAGACAACACTTCTGGGTTGCCTCTTTCTCAACAACAGATAGGTGACTGAGCAGTAAGGCTACCTTACTTACTTGGAAATACAAATCTCGTACAGAGCTGTACAAATCTCTGCAGAGCAGCCTCTCAGTAAGACTCGACCAGTTCAAAGAGAACACAAATGACAGAAAATTCTCAGCATTTGAAAACTGCTAATCGACAGCTCGGGCTACTCTCTCTAACCTGTTTTTGTACACTCAAAGAACTGTTGTCTAAAACTGATGCAAGTCATTATGTCTACTAAAATGGATTTCTTCTAATTTTTCCCTTTGAAAAAAACAAGGATAAAAAAGCCTACTAACTCACCTGCAACAGATGATGTTTGTCTATCAAATATATACTGAAGATATCTTAACATGAGGCAGGCTTCCAGAAAACCACTCAGAAAACACCTGCATACCACTAGTCATAAAATGTATGGAGAAACAGAATTTCACAAGCTAAAATTTACAGGCATCTTCAAAAACTGCCTCATTAAGAGTGCAAACATAATTTAGAAAAAGCTGATGTTCTAGATTTTCAAGAAATACACTGAAGAAAAAACATCCAGCTTCTCCAATATTGAAAGTTAATTGTAGTGTATTAAAACAAGTACAGGCTAAGCTCAATGATCAGAACTAGGGCAGTATGACAACAACTTCACAAAAAAATTTAGGTTCCAGTAGGGGGGGAAAGTTTAGATAAGTCGCTCTTCTTGATCTTGCAGTTTTGTCTTAGCAGAGTTTAAAATAAAAAAGCTTCCAAGCAAACAAAAAATATCCTGTAAGCTAAAATAGAACAAAGAATTTCCCGAAGACTGTATACGTTAAAAATGCATATAAGTATGAGCACATGGAGAAGTCATCATGATGCAAATCAAGAACTGACTTATCCTTCAACTGTGGGTATGCATTAACTCCCCTCTGCACAATCCTATTTCAGCATGGCGTGGCAGCTTACTCCTTTTACATCCTACTCCAAATTTGCATTTGAAATTGCATGAGAATAGTGACCTAAGATCAACCGACATGAACAAGTTTTCTCGTGAGAACTACCACGTTCACACCCAAGTGTTATGACTTCCGAAAAGGGAAAACACTAGAATCAGATATAAACTGAACTTCTAGAGACAGTATGCCATTGTCTCTACTTCTGCGTTTAGAGAACCAAAGCTGCTAACACTGTCTCTCCTCCAGCATCCCAACTAGGATGTGACACTTTACTGCATTCCAGTTTCAAAGCATGGCATTGTCTTTTACGGGTTCCACCACAGCCAAAGTATCTCCTTTCAACCCAGTCACCTCGCCCCCAAACCAGTCTAATTTTTTGTTTAGGTTTGCTTAGACGGAGTAAACTAAGAAACCTATGGCTTCCCTACTTACAGTTCAGGTCTCACACCATATGTTATCAAAATTTTGGTGACAACTATGTTCAAAGAGACTTTTTGGGGAGCATAAAGACCACAACTTAGCATGAGGTATCAGGGACCAAAGCAGAATTTCTTTCATGCAAGAAGAAATGAGCAGTCATACAAACACAACATTTCACTGGGTTAGAAGGAGGGGGACAAACGATTCCACGTCAGGAACACGGAAAGACCTTGTATCGCTCTTCCACAAAATACCTTAAGAGAAAAGTATGCATCACTGCACGCCATAACTAACAATCTACAGAATTCAGAAACTTAAGGAGCCTAAAGCATCCTATGATTAGGTTGCCTACAAGGCTTATTCTTCCAGATAGCAACGTTCAGTGAACATGGACACACACAAATCTTTGTAGATACTTTTTATCCTATCCTTCTTGTAAACTATCACAGAGGTTCTTCTCTCCTCCTGTTAAAAAACACAATGCATGCACACATGGACAGACACACGCTTTCTTGGATAATTTAAAATTAATAAGTACAGAAAGGTGAGAAAGAAATAAAAAAAACCCCAAAAGACTTAGTTCATATATATGATTTTCCTAGGATTGCGAAAAAGTTTGCTGCACTGTATACATCAAGAGCTTATATTACTACAGGCATTACTTGTTTCTGCTGCTGGGCTTTTTTTAGTGCCGCAAGCCTCCTTTGTTTAAGGCATTCCAATTCATCTTCATCCATTTGGTCCAACTTCTGTATTTCAGCATCCAGATGTTCTTCTACAACCTTTGCAGTGTGAAGTAATTCATTCTGCAGAGCTTTTTGAAATATTTCAGAGGTATCAGCAGCCATCTTTAACTACAAAGTGATCTCTTCAGAGCTGTGGAAGTAGTAATACACAGAATAATCACGTATACAAGCACTTAATTAAAAGCCTGACTTCTCTTACTTGCAGTTCATACTGTAGGCGAACAAAATACTAAGCTATTTGAAGATAACAGTAGATAGCTCTTTGCTATATTACAACCCCCTTCAGAGGACACTTTCACAATGAACGCAGACGGCAACAAAGATACCAGTCAGGTCCTCTTGTCTCAATCCCAAAGGCAGCTGTTCAAAGCGCACAGGAACTTGAGACTACTTGTCGATATAAAGAAGTAAAATTCACCAGTTCCAAAGGAACATTTACCCTGAGCCAGATCTACCTACCTTTAATAAATATTCTGAAACTAGAAGACGCAACTGGAAAACTGCAAGCTGCTGGGAGGACGTGTAAGATGTCTCAGAATAAGTCTAGGCAATGTTTAGTATATAAGATTCCACCAGTAGTTTAAATGCAATTACTTTAAGCATCTGATGCATATTAACACATTTAAATCTGAATTAACACTCCTCTCTCCTCAGCTAAAAGAAAGGCAAGGCGCTCAACAGCAAACGCTTGAGGCCAATACACTGCTTCAATTAGTACAAGAAAACTGCTATTGCAAACACCACCCTATGGCAGCCACCGAAAGGATTTAAAAAATCCTAGCAACCACTACCTAATTGCTGTGTGACGACACACAGCTAAAATAATTTTCTGTAAATTCTCCCTGCCTAAACACTTCAAAAGGCATGAAATACTACGACTGGGGTGCCTGAAGAGCTGGGGTAACGTAACCGATTGTTCTCCCCAGTAAACTTACACTACAAAGAACTGTCACTGTAATGAGTTTTGAAATGGGGAGGTGCAGTCACCCTAACCAGACAGGCAACCTGCAGGCCGCGATTCTGACGTGCTGAGCCTGGGTTCCACAGTACTCCTGGCCGTGTTTCAAAACAGCCAAACTACCAGTGCCACTGCCTTTGTAAGCACCTTGCACAGAGAGACAAGAAAGCATTTCAAGCAGCGACCGGGCGAAACACCAACCCCACGGCAACGCTCCAAGTGTCACGCAGCATCAGCAGTGCTACGCCTGCTGCCGCATGTCCCGCTCGCGGCCACGCCCGCTCCGGCCCGCAGCGCCTCGCCCGGAGTCGCTCCCCCCAAGCTGTTAACGGCAAAGCCTCTCCGCTGGCGTCTCATCTCCCCCTTTCCCGTACCTCCAGAAGAAATAAGCACCTCGCCAACGCAGGTCGGAGGCCGCTGGGTCTTCAGGGGAGGGAGGGAACTCTGCCCAGCTGGAGCAAAGGAGGGCTGGTCCTGCAGGCAAACGGGAAGGAAAACGGAAAGTCAGCCCCGGCCAGCCTCCGCTGCTGCCACCGCCGAAGTCCGGTGGCCAGCAGCCGCCCCCTGCGCAGCCGGGAGGCCTCCGCCCCGGGCCCGCTCCCGGGGGGCTCGGCAGTGCTGACGGGGCCGCGGCCCTGCCCGCTGCACTGGGGCCCGGCCGACAGC
>Ga0065711_1037756_pt1 | contig 19510 bp, 18 predicted proteins | sample Hoacrofraction12_FD_59098 | JGI IMG/M metagenome (GOLD analysis project Ga0065711, IMG submission 59098) | Hoatzin crop microbial communities from Cojedes, Venezuela - Epithelial fraction 12 v2 (version 2) | ecosystem: Host-associated > Birds > Digestive system > Esophagus > Crop | place...
CCTGGACAAGGTCCTGTGCAGCCTGCTGTAGGTGACCCTGCTTCAGCAGGAGGGTTGGACTAGATGACCCACAGAGGTCCCTTCCAACCCCTACTATTCTGTGATTCTGTGATTCTGTGATTCTGTGAAAATGTCTGTCCTGTGCGGAGTTTATGTTTTCTGGCCAGCCGCATTTCATATAAACCATCTGCTAACTACTGGTAAACCGGAGAAGCTCCAGTTTTAAACCCGCTTAAAGAGTAGAACGAGGGTGAAATAATTCATACTCTGTGTACCATAGAATTAGCAGAGAGAGATAGAGAGAAAACACTCCATTCATTGCAGCTGGCATCCTTTTTATCAGGTACGCTATACAAGCAAAGACCGTGTTGAGCTGTCAAGTCTGAGGTCATGGTCGCTCCAGAAGCGGGGCGGTTTCGTGTATTTTAGTACGCTTTCATTACAAGGCACAGCGTGCAGTTAAGAAACGCGATTGTGGCGCCAGGCTGTGATTATGGCAAGACGGGCTGACCACCGGGAAATTGCTGAGCTAACAGGGAGAGGAGCCGTGCCGCGCCATGCCGGAGCCGCGTCCGCAGGCGGTCACCACGACAGCACGCCTTGTCGTGACAGATCTGCTCAGGATGCTCCTCAGAGGGACGGCGTTGTTTGCCTAAGGGAAAGGCACCGAGCGTTTTCAAGGGGCTGTTGACGAACCCTCCCCGCTATCCTATTTTTGAATTCTCCGGTGTGCCTGTGTGGGTTGTCTGTGTGTGCAAATTGTCCTGCTAACTTTCTATCTCTCCACATCTCTTTGAGTTGTATCCTTTTCCCTCCCTCTCTCTTTTTTTTTGGACGTTTTTCCCCCACCCAGAAAAAGTTTGAAAGCCTAACCACAATGTAAAACAAACAAAAATAATACAAAAAATCAGCTTCATAATTAGTGGTCAACTGGATGCCAAAATCTTTTTCAGAGTGACCATTATGTGAGGCAGGTATAAGTCAGACACCTTAAAAATAGTGACAGTTTGGTCATGGCAGGCAGCCTATTAGTCTGTGGGGGTTTTTGTGGGTCAAAAATGTCTTTCAGCCACTTGTGAACATTTTCCTCTGCACACAAATGCTCGCTTCCCTCCTCCCTGCTCCCCCCTTCCAGTTTCAAGCAGCCTGTTTATTCAGGGTAAAAAAAGAGAGTACAAGAGTTGTTAAACAGAAAAAGAATTTGGAGAGGGTGTCAAATGATAACCATGACAACTTAGGAAGAAATAATGAAGAAAAGAAGCCCAAACCCTGAGAATCTAATGTTTGTCTCCCAAACCTGAAGAAATTCAACAACTGAAGTGGACAGTGCTCTGGCTTGGGCACCTGGACTGGGTGGGATCTGAGACGTTTATACAGACCCAGGGACCTATGCTTAAGACAAAGATTTGCAATAGCAAAGAGTACTATATGAAGATTTGGTGGAGATAGGGCAGAGATAGAGAGATGCCCGCGAAACCTTGGTCCAAAATCTTCGCCTAATTAGTGACTAATGTAGTAGCCAAAGGCAATATTTTTTATATAGGGTAGCAGTGCTGAAAACAGCACTAAACCCTGGCACCCTTATATAGGTATTTTTTTCTTCAAACGATAAGAGGCTTTGAGGTTGGGATTTTTTTTTCTGTATGATTCAAAAGGTTCTGTTAAAAAAGTTGGGCTGCACCCAGGGCCACATTTAAGCTGACCACAAGCTCCTTGTCCCCTGTTCTCTCAGGACAGGGCTTTCTTCAGTCTGTTTATCCCTTTAAAACATCTTTCTAAAATCTTCCTTTGTGTTGCTAAACCAGCAGTCCCTACCTTGCTAGGGTGACTCTCACCGAGCACACCATCACCTCACCTGGAATGAATGTGTTCCTTTGGCATGGCTGAAGCAGCTGAAGATGCAGGAGTATTTAAGAAAAAGTAAAAATATTGTGGATGAAGCCCTTGTAAAAACCTAATTCTCCATACCTGTAAGAAATCTAGCAGAACAGCTTGGCTGACAGAGAAGAGTGCAACAACAGGCACCTCCTTCTTACTAATTCATCCCAGAAAGTATGACCTCTAATAGGACTGCTATCTTACTTGGGGCTTATTTCTGCATATGTAAATAAGAATACACGTTACTTAAGGTTCGCTGTTGAAAGGATGTCTGTCTTTGTGTGGCATTTTGTGCCTGTGAGGCACTGGAAGGACCGCTTCCCAACTGTGCCATGTCCCTCTGGGTCATCTGGGGGAAGCCAAGATCAAAAATATGCCACTTTATGTCCCCTTTTGCAATCTGTCAAGGGAAGCCAGCCTCACAGAGCATCGTTTCTAAAGCTTTGAGATCTCTGCATGAAAGCTGCTCAACAAGGCGCTGTTAACAAAAGCGAGCTTTGGGAAACTTAGATTATTGAACTAGGTCTGTGCAAAATTCACACTGAATTTGATACATGCAAATTTATGCCTCATTTTCAGCGCACAAAGGGTTGAACAAACTTCAAATGCAACTGAAACATCCGCATGTCACTGACTGTCACCCGCATCTTCAAGCTTCTTAGTCTCCTTCAGAAGTTTCCTCTGCCAAGAGCAAGTCCTCTTCTTCCCCCCCACAACCTCCCATGTCGTGTCCTCGCCTCCCTTTATGCTCTCCTTCTGCTGAAGCGTTTCTTCTGATACCCAGCTGAATGCTTTAGAATTAGAAGCTTTTCAGAATCCCAAAAGGTTGTTGAGGCACAGCTCTTGAAAAGGATTTTGTTGTTTTGCTTCTACAGGAATTTAGCTACTTTAAAGGGTACTTTAATAGGTGTTTTGGTGCCTTTGGGGTCCAGGCCTTGATGCACAATTCCTACAAGCTTCATCAGCAGTTAGACACCTAATTACTAATAGTATGTTGTGCATAAAGATAATTTTAAAGGACTACATAAAGTTCTCCAATTCATATCAAGTCCTTGCTTATTCTGAAATTTCTAAGTTATATTTTTTATGCCGTACCCATACTGACTATTCTGGGCTTTATTTTAAAATAACAAGGATTTTATTTTTAATAATGGAAATCTTAGTTATTTAAATTGGAAGTCACAATCTCTTTATTTTTCACAACAGATGCTCTGTGAATTGTATGAACTTGTGAATTTCGAAGCTTCTCTGAAGAATTCAGAAGCACAGCTAAAACTTGTAAAGTTTAACGGGATAAAAGTGAAAATATCCCTGAGTTCTGACATCTATTTGCTCTAAACCTTACTTATCTAAAAAATGCCGGGCATCTTTTTTTCCATGTGTTTTAAAAGCTATAGGGTTTCATTGGTAGTGCAAACATATGCTATCGATGTTATATAAAGACTGTAAGCTCATGACGGTATCTTAAGAGCCCTGTGCAAAATATAAAATAAAATAAAAATTCCAGTACCTGCAGGGGAAGTTGCCATCGATTAATGTGGAGCGCTGTAGCAACAACAGTTTATAACTCAGTTAAACCTCAAGGTTTGACCCAGCAGCGGCTGCTGGGAACAGCTGAGAAAGGTCTGGTATTTTTTTGTGTGTAGCCACTTCCCCTCCTAACACGTTCTGTGCATTGGAGCTCATCCCTGACTTGAACCAGCTCAGTTCTTTTGAAGCGTTTTCTTAATGAAACAGCTGCCATCTAGATTTGCGTGCTCTCTGCATCGTTTGCGTAGTATGTTTTCTCCGGGCGAGATGGTATTGCTCGTGTGGCTGCTTCTGCTCCCAGCACTGCACTGGACTTCTCTGGGAACAAGGTCTCTGGTCTCTGCATTCCCCTCCAGCCCCTGCAAGGATTGCAAAGCCCGGTTCTCTTGTCAGGATCTCAGAAGAGGCATAAAAGTGGGTGAAGGAGCAGCCACGGTGAAGCAGAGGTGCTGGGGGACTAGTCGGTGCGGGACTGTCATTTTCCTAAAACCTTGCTGGAGCGAGAAATGGGCTGCTCCAACCCTTGGTTTCAAACACCGTGCTGTTGCTTTTAATACCCAAGTTGCTACGTGGACCCATTCTGAATCCTTTTATTTATTCCTTTATTTGTATCATTATTTTTTTCAGTGGGCTTCGCTCCCCATTTTTTCTGGCTGCTGCGAAATCTCTCTGAATTCCCGTCTCTGCGGGCTCACTTGCTACTTGGTGCAGCAAGCAGCGGACCAAGCAACCACATAGCCGTTGCGACTGCCACGCACACAGCTGCCACGGTGACAAATACCATGAGGACCACGTCTCCTGTTACGCCAAGCCTTAGAAGGGATGCACTGCAACAAATGCTGGGTTTGACCGTCAGATTCTCAGATGGGTCACATATTTCTTTGGAGCTTGGGGCTGTTGCAACAGCTGTTTGTAAACACTGTAAATCCATCACTAGACCGGGGAAGGAGAATTTTTGGGGGGGACTTCAAGCTTCCTGAACCATCCTTAAAAATGTTGCAAATACACTGGCATTTCTGCTCTCGATCTAAATAGCAACCAGTATTGGTTTTCAGGCCAGTGGGCAGGCTCCGTCCCCGTGTCCTCCCGTGTCGGGTGACTCATCAGCCAGTCTGAGAATGTGCACCAGGCTGTGGCTCCGGCAGGAAAACACAGCCAGCAGCTCGAGGAGCACTTGGGAGCTGGAGGGGATTTGATCATATTCAGTCTGATGCTAAAAACAAGATTAAAAAATATATTGCTAAAATTGGTGAGTCGCATTCCAACGGGGTGTGCTAGGCGGTGAAAGACAGGCTGCCTCCGATTCACGGAGGTTCTTCTGGTAAAGCATCAGCAGGTAAAGAGGGCTCAAGTGATGTAATTTAAAAATTAGGTTGGCAATAGCATTGTAGTGGTATACTTCAACTTGCAGCCCTACTCTGGATGTTCTGCAGTCTGCAGGCTTTTCCTCTGCTTTCCAGGCAGTAAACACTATACAAAATTGGATCTGCAGTGTCACAGGCTTGACTGGAAAATGCTCTTTTCCCACTATGTAGACAAGGGAGAGCATGCAGGAAGCAGAAATGCCACCTCTTCTCTTTCCAGGTGTGCTTTGATTCATGGAAAATCATCTGGATTTTTAACTCATACCATAGAGGTAAAAAGTTGCCCCTCTGTTTTTGAGAGTAAAGAGAAACTTACCGACCCTACCCTTCTAAGGATTTAACATTTAGAAGGATTTTCCTCAGTGGTTTCTCAATGATAAGATTGCAATTACTGTCCAGTCTGACAGGGGAAACATTTGAATCTACAAGCAGGAAGGACAGCTGCTATGATAACCTTATTTTGGTCCAATGAGGTAAGAAGATCTCACCTTCATATTGTGAATTAAAAAATTTCCTTCAGTATTTCTTTCCTGGGCCTGCTACCACCTTATCAGCATGTAATACAGGAAAACTACTTCAACATCTCCAGTTGCAAGGCAATATTTTCATTGTGGTAAATCTAAAATCAGACATTAAAATACGTTTATACATAGGCACCTAAATAAAGAGTTCAGGTTTTGGAGAAAAAGTAAAGAAGAGCTTTAAGAAGTCACCATCTCAGAAAATTATGATGATAGCAGGGATAGTAGTTTCTGTCAAACAAATTGACACAAATCTTTTAAAATGCTCTCAAGAGGCCTGCGAAAGTCCATATAGCATTAGACCAGCAACAGAAGCAGGGACAGGATCTGAAAGACTTAACTCACAGGATTTAGACTTTATAACCTGTTTAATCTACAGAGAAAGCGCTGTTAATAGCTGCATATAGTGAATAAATAATAATTTAAAGAAAATTCTGATTGGTTAGTGAAAATGGTTCACTGTTTGGTTTACTGTGACCTGGGAAGGACATGAGCATCCCTTGGGATGGATGAGCCCTTGGGAAACTTGTGCTCTCTGGCAAGGACTCTTGAATCACAGTGTTCACTCTTTGGGAAACCTAAGGTGTTCATTAATAGCATGAACGCTCCATCACCAGGAGGAGAATGACCAGCAAAAGTGAGTATTCTATGAGGAACAGAGTTGGTTAAAACAATTATTTTTGTGTGAGTGTGTATTTTCTCAGACAAAATTACTACAAACATATAGTGAATTAAGATTATACACAGCACTGGTCCCAAACCAACAATACTAAAATTAGAAATACATATACTGTGACCCCACACATTCCACTGAAACTCAACAGAACCCACCTACAGTACATATTTTGGCTCCACTGATGTTGTCGGCAGTGAAACTAATACACATGAAGGCTGCCAAGATTACAGCAAACAAGAACATTATTCAAAATATAAGACTATTGATGTTCTGTTGCATCTTAAAATACCAGGAGTCCTATTGTTGTTTCTTTTGTGAACAAAGTCAAGACCATCTCATTTCTCTTACTGATCTAAAAAAAAGGAAATAAGAATGTTGGGAAATACTGTTATCCTTACTTGACATTAGACCAATATATTCTTAATTACAATTTGACTCTTCTCTTCTGGGAAAGTTGGGCAGTCCTAACAGAGAAAGAAACAACCCTGCCATCATCAGCGAGAGAATATATTTCTTGATTTGTAGAGAACTAGCTTGAATGCACTAATAATTTCCAGACATCCTTTCCTTATACCCTAGTTACATTCTCCCAGTCAGGACATACCTTTCAACACATGTCAAATGATAAGAAACAGGTGTAAATGCAAAATTATACATATGAATTTTGAATGTGAACCACTGCACTGTAATGCTTTGCAATATTGTTTTCTCTTGTCCTAACGCATTATGGATCAGCTCCAGGTGCTGCATCAAAGATCAGAGGTTACGTCACCTTTATGCTGGTCTAGACTGGATGGTGATAATGGCAGATGGGTGGGACACTTCACATTCATGGAATCATAGAATGCTTGAAAAGACCATTAGAAACCATCTAGCCCAAACCCCCTTCAGTGAGCAGGGATATCTTCAACTGGATCAGGTTGCTCAGAGCCCCGTCCAACCTGGCCTGGAATGTTTCCAGGGATGGGGTATCCACCACCTCTCTGGGCAACCTGTGCCAGTATTTCATCACCCTTATTGTAAAATATTTCTTCCTATATCCAGTCTAAATCTACCCTCCCTTGGTTTAAAGCAACTACTCCTTGTCTTTTTGCAACATGCCCTGCTGAAAATATTTTTCCCATCTTTCCTATAGGCCCCTTCAGGTACTGGAAAGCTGCTGTAAGGTCCCCCTGTAGCTTTCTCTTCTCCAGACTCAACAGCCCCAACTCTCTCAGCCTTTCCTCACACCAGAGGTGCTCCAGCCCTCGGAGCACCTTTGTGGCCCTCCTCTGGACCCGCTCCAACACATCCATGTCCTTCTTTTTCTGGGGGCTCCAGAGCTGGACGCAGGACTCCTGGGCAGGTCTCGCTAAAGCAGAGCAGAGGGACAGAGTCACCTCCCTCGCCTTGCTGGCCACGCTTCTCTTGATGCAGTCCAGGATACTGTTGGCCTTCTGGGCTGCAAGTGCACATTGGTGGCTCACGTCCAGCTTTTCATTCACCAGTATCCCGAAGTCCTTCTCAGCAGAGCTGCTCTCAGTCCTTTCATCCCCCAGCCTGTATTGATAGCGCGGGGTTGCCCCAGCCCTGATGCAGGACCTTACACTGGGCCTTGTTGAAGCTCGTGAGGTTCACACAGGCCCATTTCTTGAACTTGTCCAGGTCCCCCTGCATGGCATCCTGTCCTTCTGGTGTGCCAATAACAGTATCGAACACTATTGTTCTACAAAATGTATTCTTCCTGCAAAAATGCTGTTGGCTCCCACCATGCTGCTTCAGAGACAGATTTAGACCAGAATAAAAAAGCGTCCTGTTTCTCAGATGTCAGTGGATAGGCTGGACACTATGTGATGCAGTCCCAGAAGTCAAATCAGTAGCCATGGTTAGCTGGCCAGGATTCTGCCTGACTACCTGTGCTTGCTGCTGATTGAGGGAGTCCTATAAATTTCAGCTGTAGGTGTAGTCTGTAAGATGGAGATAACTTGATATCCACAAATCCTAAAACAATTCGGTCCATCCTTTCAAGCTGCATTATCTCCCAGGGCTCATGGAGACACCCACGCCAGCTTCCCTGTCTTAAATTCTCCAAATAGTTGAGGCAGCTTCTCCATCTGCCAAGAAAAGAGGGTCCAAACAAACAAAGGGCATCTTGAGCATTTAGAAAATGCAGACACTGCTCCTCAGCTTTAGCCAGACGCAGACACCCTGACGAAACTGGAGGAATGAATAGAAGACCACATGTATATGATTTAGTGGGTGCTTAAAAACTTGTGACTGATTCTGAGGAATTACTTTCAGAACTGAGGGCTTAATTTATGTAATAAATTAAATTCTGCCTGCACATATATGTAAATACATATATATGTAAATACATAGAGGTGATGTTTCTATTTTATGCATTACAATTTCTGGTTCATCAAGATTTCCCAGCAGCTTGGATATCTATATTGGTTAAAAAATATTTATGTAAATTATGTATAAAAAAGATAAAATCTAGCCAAATTTGTTATGATCAACAAAGGCCTTTTGAAAGGCCAGAGTTGATCTTTTATGTTTGGTATCTTAGACTTTTTCCAAATTGGCTAGGTCATCTTTCAAATCTTCATCTGATGGTGAAATCAGCTCTAAATTTAGAAAACTGAGGCCAAGTATACCCCAAAATTACATGCATGCCTTGCATAATTCATTGTATCAAAACACTAACTCCATCCTCTTCTTCTTACTGTTGTTTTCCTTCCTTGATCTTTGAGTGGTGAATCTGAACTTTTCTGATTTTCTTGTTTTAACTCCTTTTGAGCTACAATAAATTACTCCAATGAAGAGTAACTTTTTCCTTTTCACCATATTATGGAAGGATTGAAAAGAGTTAACATTGTTCTAAACATATTTCATAAACCCGTGATAATTTGATGTTTTTTCTTGCTTTAAAGTTGACAGTAGTTTAGCTTTGATAGTGCCAGGTGGTAATCCAATGTGACTTAGATTTCCTATAGCAATAACATTTGGCAGATTCATTCCTTGATGAGAGGAAACCATTTCTATTTTTAGCCACATTTTTTGATAGAACCATAAATAGAGAAAGCCTTTCTGCGAGCATTCTTAAAAAAAATATTACACAGTGTAATGAACCCCATTTTCCATGTTTACTAGAGTTTGTTGTCGTGAAAAGGAACAGGAAGACAGGAATGAAAAAGTACCATGACAAGGTATATTCTGCATATATTCTGCATATAATATTTGCTTGAGGCTTAAAGACAACATGACATTCTGCTGAATACTCATCTCTGAAATTATTCAGCATGCACTTAGTTCTCCCTTTAACCTGTGTTAGAAAACATGAATGTATCTTGCCATCTGAGATTTGCCTATTGCAGTCACAAATGACAAATTTATCCTTACTGGAATTTCATTGACACTAGTGGAATACCCCTAGACCTGAATCACAGAATCACAGAATAGCAGGGAATGGAAGGGACCTCTGGAGATTATCTAGTCCAACTCTCCTGCTAAAGCAGGTTCATCTAGAGCAGGTTGCAACAGCTCCTCCTCAAAGGTTGTCATCACGTATTTGTCACTCGGAGACAGGCTACTTCTCGAGACTCACTCACACTGAAATCGTCCTACTACAGACATACCTAAACCAGTTATTCACAGGCTAGCTCAGGTTCTACTAGCAGAGCAGCTGTGATATAGTACAAAACCCAACACAGGACGCAATACCCAGCTGCACAGGGTCAGGCCGTTAACTTTCTGCACTGGCATAGACCCTCCAGCTTTTTAGGAATCATAGAATCACAGAATCATAGAACCATTAAGGTTGGAAAAGACATCTAAGAGCATCCAGTCCAACCGCCAACCCATCACCACCATGCCTACTAAACCTTCTCTTGCATGGAGAGCAGCCGTACTGCTGGCACCTCCAGCTGATGCATGGTCGCTCCACGTGCTGCAACCAGCGTAGCCTTAGCTGCTCCCATAGTACAGCAGAAGTAAATGTAGATCATTTTCAGCAACACTGCTGCTGCTGGATAAAGAAAGACAGAAAGTTTAGTTCTCATGCACAATACAGGGGGAAGGGAAATCATGCAAGGGGAGGAGGCGGGGAATTTGAGCTTGGCTGCTCTGGGGAAAAGGAGCCAATGGGATGATCTAAAAGCAGCTGAAAACTGTGAGGAGGTGTTAGAAGGGCAGCAGAGCCAAACTCTTCTAGGCAGTGCCAGGTTATCTAACAGAGGGCAATGGCCACAGATTGTGAGTCAGAGGCTTCATCTTGGACATTGCAAAAACTTCTTCACCAGAAGGCAAGTTCAGGTTAGAAGAAGCAACCTAGCGAGGCTGAGGAATCTTTGCCCTTGGAGATTTTCAAGACTCAGCTAGACAAAAGCATCGCTGACCTGACCTAATGTTGGCAATAGTCCCATTTCAAGTGAGAGGCTAGACGACCTTCAGAAGTTCCATGCAACGAACACTTCTGTGATTTTCTCTGTCTAAGTAAGTAAAAAAAAATTGTAGCACAGCTCAGATTAATTTAATTTACTATCTCAGGACACTGAAGACACCCTTTGACTTCTTCCTAACAGCTAAGATCTGAACAAATCAATATGATCTGAAGCTGTCGTACGTGCATCTCCATCCATAAGAAGAAAGAAAGTTCTGGACCTTCCACTGAAAATTTTCTGCAATCAAATGTTAAACTGTTTTTCAGATGCCTGGTAAAAATATTGTGAAGAAGGAGCTGCTCATTTTCCATGAGACCTGGCACATGGAAGACGGCATAGTGTGCGGTATTTTGCAGATACCACAGCACTCAGATAGCATCACTCAGTAAGGACCATGCAAATACAGTTAAAAAAAAGCACATTAGGATTTTCTTTCTCACTGCATGTCTATCCTGAACAGGAAAATTGTCTAGGTAACATTTTTTTCCACTTCTAAGTCCTTCTTTCATAGCTATTTCATACCCATTCAAAATGGACTCTGTCAAAAGCCTTGGAATGAGGGAGAGCTTGGGAAATATTTAAATCTTTAAATTTGCTATAGAAACAGATCAAAAAGTCACAGACTAGTGTTATAAACATCTCTGTAAAACGCTGTCCTTCTAATGGTCTCTCTAACAGAGACAATAGCTTTTAGCTATTTCATTCATATAGCATGTCTGCCTTGCCTCCATGAAGTGCAGAGACCAGATGCTGGAACAGCCCCAGAGATGCTTGTTGAAGGTAAAATACACATTTTTGTGTTACAGCAAAACTTGGATCAGAGTCCAGGAATTGCCCTATATGGAAGCTGTTCAGGAAGCGTCAGCCCACATTGCGCACTGCAGGGAGGAGCAGGTCATCTCCTACCCTAGAGAAGAAAAATACATGTCAGCTCCAGAGCTATTTTTGTAACAATTTGCTCCATAAATAGCTTCATGAAGGACTGTCTGAAAAGATTCCTGCTTCTGGTACCTCTGGAAAGTCTGTCGGTGACCAGGCGGGGGAGCGTAGGGCGACAGCAATAGCTGGGTCAAGGTGCTCAGACAGCTTATTCCATCATGTTGCTGTGATGTGGCATGACACAGATGAAAAGTATGAAGTATGATGGGCAACAGAAGATCATATACAAGTTCAACTATTCCCATTCCCCTGGCAACAGAGCAAGTATTCTTACCCATGCATACTTCCCTGTAACCTTTTCACAGCTGAGATCATAACTGGAATGAATGCCCATACAGGCTAGAAAGACATGACGTCTCTTGTTTACATCAAAAAGAAAGAATCTTCATAAATGACTCTTTTTCTTCTTGTTTTCAAAGTCTTCATCTGTCATCAGGGAGAGTGACTTGTCAGTTTCACTGTCCTAAACTGAATTTCTAGTATTGATGAGAAATGCTCCAAGGCTAGTCAACTATTCTAAGTTTAGGGTTTGACTCCAATTTTTTACATGTTTTTTGCCAGTTTATAAATGCAGGAAGAAGAGAGCAAACAAATGAAAAATCTCGAAAACCCTCAAAAGAGTCAGAATAATACTACACTAATGAAATTACTGTGTTTGCTCAAGAAACAAGACATTGTGTAAAAACATGAACCTCAGCTATTTTGTTAACAACTCTGGTGATTCAGGGTTTGAATCTGGGCTTCTGTTAGTGCTGGTAAAGCTACATCAAGACACATACAGTGTGTTTTAAAGCTACATCAAGATTATCCACATGCATACACTTGCACACGAAGGCAAGGATAACCTGCAACATGTTTTTCCTTTTTGTTTTAATGTCTTTTTTTTTTTTAGTCTCCCAGTGTGGTAGCTCCCATTTTATTGTAATAACCCCCAGGTTGTTTAATACACTCATACCAGATCAGCTTTTGTCCAAAACAGTATAAACTGTAAATGAAAAGAGTTTTAAGCAATTTAAAATGTGAATGCTTTTTCCTGAAAATGGCTGGCATTTTGAAGAATAACAGCACTGACATCACTGACCCCAGTGAGTTACCAGCTACTTCATCCTAACGTTTCTGCCTGCACTGGATTTTTTTCTTAATGCTTTTATATCCAGTTGTGCCAAAAGACTTTAGGGGAAGTGTTATTTTCCAGTAGAAACACATTTTCCTGTGTCATTTTCCACTTGGAATTTCAAACTTCCTGCCCATGTAGCCCTGTCTGTGCCTTTTGAGAGCTTTATTTGCACGGACAACTCCAAGAAAAGATTGGCAGAAAGGTTGTTCTGGAACAATCAGAGTAACTGCAGCTCCATCCCAGCCAGGGAAAGACCGTGATGATGCTTTGGTGCTTGGATTGTGCTTGGAATATCTGGGGTTGCACCTCCATCATAGCCAGCTTGAGAACCTTGGTCAAGTTACAAGACTGCAAAATGGAGACAGTCTGTCTGCCAGATGGAAACTGCTGCAGTGGATTAGGTGCTTTTGGTAGAATGGCTAGCTAGGAATGGGATCTACCAAAGTGAGCTTGTCAAGCGGGCACACCTCAGCAGGATAGGCATGTGCTTTTGGGACTATGAGGAGGCAGTGGCCTTCTGCTAACATTTTGGTTCTGATCTTTGTCCTGAAAATACATGATAAAACCAGCCCTTTCTTGTAAAGCATAGCACATCTAGAGAAGGTAATGTGTTTTTTTTTTAAATTTTTCTCCCCAGTTTGTGTAGGCGAATGTGCTTACCGCTAATGTTCTTGAGAAAATGAGGTTGCTACACTAACTTTTGACTGGACAGGACTCGGAGCAGACCACGGAAGATAATCAGGCAAAATCCAAGCAGCTCTCTTGTTGAGGCACGAGATAGCTCGTTAGCTGCTGAGTATGATTAGGATTTGGGCAGTTCTGAATACGTCCAGATTTTTACTGGCAGAAAAGGTTATGTTCCCTGTGGGTTAACTGCAGATGAGTGGGAGGTTCGAGAATCTAATTTGGGACGTTAAGAATGGGATGATTAGAAGATTTTTACTGCCTATTGTGCATTCACTTCTTAGGCCCTCAGTGCTGGAAGGCTCTTCCCTGTCTGTAAAACCAGAGCACAAGCCCTTCCCCATGCCAGAGTGGATCTTCAGAAAAAAATATTTGGGTGCTACAGTAGCAAGATGACTGCAGCTTCGGAAAGTCCTACTACTAGGAGCTTTGGAATCACATTACAGAGGTGCATCATAACAGATGATTGTAGAGACAGGCACTATAGTGGATTAGTAACCATTGCTGTCACACAAGCACATCCTTAAATACACAGTTGACCCTATGACACAATCAACCTGTCTTCTACTTTTCCTACCTATTTCCCTGTGTGCTGCTCAGTGCATTGATTATCCCAAAAATTTCTTAAATCTAGCCCTCTGTTTGCATATTCCTCCTTTTTTCAGTCCCTGTGCACAGTGCTGCTGAACTCAACCAGTTGCCCATTGGTAATAAACACTCAAAATACACCGGACAAGGAAGTGTCACTAAAGTAAGAGCCACATAATTTAAAAAATATGTATATAAAATAGTACAAAATAGCAGACTGCCTACACATTTTTTCTTTGGTTTTCTTTGCTGTGGATACTGCACTGAAAGCTGAAATCGAAAAACAGCTGCAATAAATTCTGGGTGTCATTTTTGCAAGACAGGCCAGGTCATTTTTCTTGGTAAATGGAAGACCACTTACAACTCAGGAGGGAAAGGTGATGATATGAGCCAATACCACACAAGTCCTGCTGGTCCTTGCTCACAAACCTTTCCTTGCAGTTCCCTTGATGACCCAGAATGAACTTGACTTCAGTCTGAAGGAGGTGGGAGGAAACCAGCACTCATGGCAGCTGCCTTCTTTTTACCAAGACTTGCTTGTTGCAGGAACAAAGATCATCTGGAAGAGGGTTAAGCAGTTACATAGAAGCAGAGGAAAAAAACCCTAAAAATAGAAGAGACAAATAAAATATATCAATAACTTAACATAACCCCAGTACATCACACTGTAAAATGAGTAAAAGAAAGCTCTTTTAAATTTTACCACTTGCTGCTATCAGTGGGTGTCATTTCCCACCATACCTCTATCTTCACAAATGAGTTTAGCACCAAGAAATGATGCAGCTATGTAGGAGTGACAAATATCAAGCAGTCAATATGCCTGAATAGCCCGGGCTCAGATGGGTCTTCTTCTATGGGGGCACCCTTACGTAGAAGGAAAACGTACATGAGGAATTCTATGCAGCTATTACACAAGCTAAACCTGGGCTGACTTATCTGATTGCCACTTCTGTTGTACTTTGGTTCCCCAGCACATGTTCCTACCAGAGAACCAAATCCACCGACAGCACTGTTCAACGCAACCAAGAGCTGGGCATCCAGCTACCTCCAGACTCCCTTTCAGTCTACGCAAAACTAAAGTGACTCCCTGCCCATGTAATGACGCTGCAGAAATAGAACCATTTGGAACATCATTCAATTAAACATTTTAGAGAGGAAGGAAAATGGCAATTTGTTGAAATAAATCAGTTTTCAGAGGAGCAATGTTTCCTGTTTAAAATGCTATGAGGAAACCATTAAAAATTCCTCAAAATTCATTCAGAGATTAATTTTTTCTTGTTTTTCAAACAAGTGTTACTTTTCTTAGAGATTAGAGAAACTTTTTTAGAAATGAAAGTTATTACAGAATGATCATGTACAAAATAAGCTCAAGGTGAGCTACTTCATAGTTCTTAATCCACTTTTCCCCTCCTTTCATTGTTTCTGTATTTGCCACAGTTATTTGCTCTGTAATATGAATTGAGATGCAGTTTTCCAAATGCTAGTGATTCTTGTAAAACTGGAAAACCTTAACATACAGCCAAGAAAGCCACTATGTTTGTGCTTATAAAGTAGGTGGCATGAGAAAATGAGACAACTTTCTTTTAGCAAAAAACTATTGAAACACAGCACAGATTAAGGGAAGCGTTCTATTAGAAAGCTGGCATGAAGTTTCACCACAGTAAGGTGGGTGTCCAGCTCTTTGCATTAAAGCTGGCAGATATTTGAAGTGCTTGAAGAACTCAATCACACACCAAAGTGACATTAAATTTGCAGAAAAGATAAATGCCCGGTGTATCAGCAATGAAGCCTTCTTAATTGCAATGCTATAAATGCCCTACTTCAGTAGGAACAACACACAATGGCTTCTCCTGATTACAATTATGTGATGAATACAACTGAGGAAAAAGTCAATCAGAGCAGAAGATGATCCTCAGCTGGTTGAAAAACTGCAGTTTTACTGGGAGAGAAGCTGCAATGTGACTGAAACAGAGAGTCTGCTCTTCGGAAGCTCTGCTGCCAGTGCTGTGTCGCACTGATGGTGAAAGTGTCGGGTATCTCAATCTGTGCTGAGGTCTTACATTTGAGATGGATTTATAGATATTGTCTACATTATCGTAAACATAATAATTTGTAGAAAAAATGGTCTTGAATGTTTCACTTGTGCTTCTTCAGAGTGCTGGTTGTAACATGATCTGAATAAATATTCAGAATACAGAAACTGGATTGCATGATAGATTAATTTCAGAAGTCAAATATCTTTTCTTTAAGTGATTTATTGAGCTATTGCTTGTCCAATACATGTAGGAATTTCAAAAGTGCCAGTGGGAATCTTGACAAAAATACAGAAAAAAGAAAATATGCAAAATCTGTAAGAGGGTGAAGATAGTATAAATAGGACAATTATTTTTCCCCTGGCACATAAATTTCATTGCATTATTTGGACAATATTTAAGTCTATTTTATTCAGGAAAAATGAGTATGGAGGCAAGGTTGTCTGGATAAGGATGACAGCAACGGGCCTGAGGTCTCCAGTGTGACGGGCATGGCTATAAGAGAGGCTAAATTATCTGGCTCTTCCCAATACGAGATTTCAGAATATGTTTTCTGTGTTTGTGCAGAGAAGGTAATTCTCTTACATGAACTTTCAAAGGAGCAAAAAGAATAATCCGAAAGTAAAATGGTGATCCCAGCTCTCCCCACTGAATTCAGATGGTTGTCATTAGTTCAGAAAACACTGAATTTGTTTGTACAATATGTCCACGTGGCTCCGCAGTGAAACAGCAGTGGAAGCCCCATCCAAAATCCAGCAGAAAGAGAGCTCATTTGGGACGTTCAGGGTATAGCTGTCAGAAAAAAAAATCAAACTGTGGTACAGTGATTTTGTAGAAATCTTGATGCAAGAAACAGAAAAGAAGGAAACTTTTTTCCACAGCCATGCTTGTCTGTAAAGAGTTTTCTCATGAAATGGGAAAGCCTTGTTTTAACTTTCGTCTTACACTAAGCAAAGATGTTGAGATCAGCGACACAGTAGTGACAATTATTATCAATCGCCGTTTCTATGCTCGTGACCATGAACAAGGTGAGACCGTTGTATGAACACAGCAGTTCAGATTGCCTTGTCCAAAGACCTGAGGCACAAAATCTTGTCAGTTTAGGCATCTGAGTCACAGTGAAGTTGTAGAATTAACCATAGGATTAGACACCTATATACATTTAATTAGTGGAATTGTATAGTCTAGGCAGAAAAGGTAGGTATAGTGGCATGGTGCAAGACTTACGAATAGTGCTATGGCAGAATATATCCTTTAATTTTTTTGGTGCAGGAATAGTAGGATTATTAAAGTTAGAAATGAGGGTAAGAAGTGGAATAAAAAGACATGGAGTTAAAATACTAAAAAGGCAAAACCAACAGAGGCAAAGAATAGGAAGGTAGTTACGGGTTGAATTAGAAATGAAGAAACCTGAAGATAAAAATACTGAAATGATAAAACATGTTTTCCAGTGCATTATTTGAATTAGATAATTAAGTGAGTTAAAAATCAGTGAAACTATTCTGCTTGAAAGTAGACTCTCTGTTATATTGCATAGCACCATGCAGTGGGACCATGCAGAGGAAGTACTGGGGTGGTACCACAGCAAATGCAATTGTGTGTTTTATTCAAAGAATGAAAAAGAGAAAGAACAGAATTTGGAGGCACCTGCATATTTTCAACATGAAGAATATGAGGTTTTTACTTTGAACTTACATAAAAAGTAGTTAAATCACATTTTAAGTGATTTTCAATTTAAAAATAGACGACATCTCCTGTTGGTCAAATGATGTGTTTTGTTCAACCCAAGCAAAATGTTTTCTTCTTTTTTTTAATTTGATGCAGAAAACCAAACTAAAAAAGAAAATTATGCCAAAATGAAAACATTCCCAGAAAAAAGAAAAATTCTTTTCCTCTCCTTAAACCTCAAAAGCCAAATATTTGCACAGTCCTCCTCTGTACGACCAGAACTCCCTTCCTGGCTGCTTCTACAGCTGCTGCTGCTGAATGAAGTCGCATTACATTGTACTGATGAGTGTTTCATTCACAAACAGGAAGGAGATCTATCCTTGTAAAGGCAAAACAAACAAGTTCAGTTCAGTGGGTGAAACAAACCAGCAGCCTGCAGATTCAATTTTTTTTCCTTTTTTTTTTTTCTTGAGGGAGCAGGAAAGGGGCTGATGATGAGATATTTTGGAACAACTTGCTATTAGGAAGGAAGTATGAGTCGGTGTAGATGAGAAGTAACTCACACTCATATGACACACACGTTGCAAGTATGTTGAAGTCTTGGTCTAAGGCAAAGGGTGGGATGGTCAGTTTAGTGATGTAGAACAGAGGGGGCTGTTTACTTGTTAATCTTGCCTGTAGTCAAAAGTTTCAGACATTTGCCGGCTGGGTTGACACAGCATGATCCTGCTGGAGAAACCATGGTCTTTGTTAAATGACCAGTATTTCATCTGAGAGTCTTCACTCGTCAGATGAACCAATTGCCCCTCTTTGAATTTTTGTTAGTTTTATGAAAAAGAAAATTAAGGGTGTTAGAGATGCTTTCAAATATGAGATTTTGACTGAAGAGGCTGTCAGGATAATCCCGCCAGCTCTCGTTGTTGATCACGATCAAAAAACTATCAGAAAACTTACAGACTGGTCAGGAAATCAGATGGAATCTCAGCCTAATAACATAGACATTTCAGTCTTCATGTTTTAACCAAACTTCAAAGTCAAGACTTTTAAATTCAAAATTACAATTTTATGATATCTTAGTAAATTTGTAGGGGAATCTCTGGAGTGCCTTTTCGATATCCAAACCTCAAGTAATAATACAGACTCATGATCAAAAGCAGAAATAATGCTTTAAATTGTAGTTGTTAAGAATAAGAGATTATCTTGATTGCTATGTCAGTGAATGAGATCCGCGGATGTGGCAATTCACACAATTTAAGTAATGAACAGAAAAATGAGAATCAGTTCCAAATTAAGATGAACTTCAAGGAAATTATTCAAGAGAATAAGAAGTAACTGGTGAACTTGTCAAATTAGTTACAATAGAAATAGACAGAATGGTCATTGCTTTTCTTCAATAAGGCTGGGTTATCACACTCTTGCTCACCCTGTGGGAATCTAAGGCCTAAGAAGTCAGTTACAGATAAAGTAGATTGGCTACATTTTGGTAAATAGTTAAAATGCTGAGTTATTCAACATTTTTCTTTGTTTTCAATGAAAAATATGCATTAAAATTACTGAAGTACCCTCCTGGCTTTAATTAACCTGTACATTTATACAATTAAAAAAACTCCTCTCTTCTTTACCTTACACATACCCACTTATTTTCTCTCAGAGGAATTTTCAAGCTGAGTGTCCCTGGAGTCAAATACTGCAGACTTCCAGGAACAAGCCAGTCCAAAGACTGCAAGTGTGTTGTAAAGTTTAAAACTTTTAGAAATATTTAATAAAATGGCTCATATTTAAAAAAAAAAAAAAAAAAAGCTAAAGAAATTCAGAAATATTTCTTTCTTGTCGTAGAGGAAGAAATTTTACCAGATTCGGAAATCACATATTTAAAGTTTCAAAGACAGCACAAATAAGACTTTTCAAAGTAGAAAATGCTCAGGAAAGTCTGTCCATTATCGCTCACTGAGAGGCATTTAAACAAATGGAAGGGAGGCTGACTGCTGTTGCAAAACATACATCATGTGAACTAATGAACTATACATACAGGGAAAGGTAGTCTTTCCCTACATTTAAGTTAATTAGATTCAAAAAAAAAAAAAAAAAGGA
>Ga0065711_1037757_pt1:0-12500 | contig 19508 bp, 21 predicted proteins | sample Hoacrofraction12_FD_59098 | JGI IMG/M metagenome (GOLD analysis project Ga0065711, IMG submission 59098) | Hoatzin crop microbial communities from Cojedes, Venezuela - Epithelial fraction 12 v2 (version 2) | ecosystem: Host-associated > Birds > Digestive system > Esophagus > Crop...
CCTAGCCTGTAGAAGACGCTTTCCTTTCTGTCTCACAAGTGCTACCGGACAGTGAAATGAGAAGACAGCAGTTTCAAAACAGTGAAAGGTTTGTTTTTACCTGGCAGTTAGCTAACCAATCGATGTCACTGGATATCAGTGAAAGAAAGAGCAGCAGTATTCAGAGGAAGAGATAGCCTTTGCCCTGAAAGACTGAATGCGATGTGTTAATGCAAAAACAGTTTTGGAAGAGATGTAAAGGTTGAGCTTTGAGGATTAAGCTAGTCTCCAGATACCAAGAGTTAATCCACAAGTGACTTTTATGGGAGACACAAGACCCCTTGTCTTCCTCCTGTCCATACTACCTTTTGAAGCAGATGCTACTATGGAGAGAGGACTCCAGCCTAGACCGATGTTCATGATGATAATGAGTGCAGCGCTTGTCTCCTAGTTTTACATGTTGTTTATTTAAAACATTGGAAAGGAGTGCTAGTTTAGTGCTAATTTAGAAACAGAGGACGAATTGTGATAGCTGAACATTATCAGTCCTGAAGAAAAGTGACTAGAAGGAGGTTTAATCATGAGTTATTATGTGTACTTGTTAAGTACCAGTATTTAGTGCAACTCCAGTTCACTGTAGAGACAAGAGGTCCAATCCTTTAAACCTCTATTCAAGTAAGGAAGCTCTTTGTACTGCCAGGGACTGATACCACAGATGAACATTATCAAAGCAGGCCAAGTCTCACATGACATTTTGCATTGACCTGGCACTCAGTAGAGGGACATTTTGACGAAATAGCAAAGATCATTCTTTTCAAGCTAGATTAAAAATTCCAGGAATCAGAAACTCGGCAGGAGAGACACAGTAGATGCCAGAAAGTATACTCTGGGAGAATGCTGTGGCTTCCCTGCACTTGCACCCTGGGCTTTTATTAAAAGAAAGCACAGGGCACAGCAGTGACATGGATTTGTGACATAGTTAGGGTGCGAACCCAGAAGTGTCCTCAAATCTCACAGCTTAGACAGCGCCATCATCTTTCCACTAATTATCAAACCTCAGATACTAAATGGATGCTTTCAGCCACAGAGGAGGCGGTGAGCCAAGATGAAGGTCACCATCCACAGAGCAAAATTAATTCAGTTTGACGTTTTCTCACGACAGCCTTGTTTTTGAGCTAAGAAAAGGACTGACATTATTTTAAGAGAATTTCTGATCTGATTAAATTGGTGTTAGTGTAATTGGAAAAGCGCTAATGAAAAGGAAGAGGCTAAAAAGAACAACAGATCCTCAAGGAACTGCATGCTAGCATTTAGTGATAAAAATTTAAATTAGTAATGAACAATTCAGATTTTCTGCACACATCTCTAAAAGATATATTAAAACATCACACCCTACAATCTGATTTCTCTTCTGTGACAAGGCAAAATATAACCATGTTTGCATTCTGTTTTTTAAGTCGAATTAACCCAAATACTTACAGACACATATGTGTTATTTGGGATTTTTCTAACAGACAGTTTTCTACTGTTTTTTGTATTCTTAAAGTACAAAAAGTACTTGGTTAGATTCTGTCATGGAGAGTAGGTGTACCATCCTAGAGCGCAGCTATATCATGATGTTCTCCTTTTCTCACAGAGTAGGATAACTATTTGGGTGAATGTGACATCTAAGCCAACTAAATACCGTTGATACAGAAAGAGTATAGGCAGCTTTAAACTGTGTCGTGTAAAATTCATTACTTTCTACTTCTAAGATTTTCTTCCCCTTTCGTTTAGTCCGGAAGTGGATACACATTCAATTTTAGTAAAATAATCTTTCGGTACATCTACAGGGACCATTTCTGATATAGAATTAAATTGTGGTGCAGGCAGAATCTTTATTACATTTACATGACCCCATAAAGATAACTTTAATAGTTCCCCATAGAGCAAAACCCTGCTTAATTTTGTTAATTATTTTCCCCTGGTTATGCTTAGCTATGTCTTCTAATTCAGTATTGATCTTGATACTGAGGTCTGTCAAATACTTAGCAATCTATTTAAATCTCCATTGGGGAAAAAGATTTGAGGGACAGATCCTAGACAGAGCTGATGCTTTAGAGTTGCACTAATAATTCTAACCAGAAATCCTGATTTTGTGCCTGCCTTTCATTTAATACACTGGTATATGAATGTATACCACATTATAAAAATAAAGAATAACTGGGCACGATTTCTGTCTGGAGCTTCTAAAAATTCTGCTTATGAATTGAATCCTGAGTCTATAACTTGTAATAGAGGTGATAGACTCCACAGCCCCGCAAAAGAGGGACTCACAAAGTAGGAGCCCATCCCACTTCATCCAGCTTGGCTGGCCCTCAGTGATCATAGATCCCTAGAAAAACATAAATTAAATGTTTTGTATCCCTGATGAACTGATAATCTCTTCTTCTCGTGCCTGGAATTCACAGATCTATCTAAGGCAGCTATTGTAATTGCATCAGCAGTGCGTTTTCAAAGTGAATTTTCCAACCATCCTTATTTGCCTTGCTTCACATTGCTGGGTGGCGGCAGAGTGTGCAGACTGGATTCCCTTGGGATTAAATAACATCAGAAGATGCACTTGAATTGCGAATGAGCATTGAGTCCACGTGAGTCCAGGTCTTCCCCATCCCTAAAACCCATTTAGTGTGGAATAGGTTCTTCAACACTGACTGTTTCATCCTGCCTATCTGTTCTCACTTCACTGCTTGTTAATGTAAATGTATCTTTAGAGATAAATTCTGCCATGAGACATTCTTGGTGTTGGTTTGATAATCAGAGTAAGCAGCTCTAATTAACTTCTATATTTATATTTTATCTCTATATTCACATCAAAATCCAAGGGCATTCTGCCATCCGCTCACCTATCCCACCACCCATCCTATCTACAGTGTCTCTGTGTGCATAGCAGCAATATCCTGAAGAGAGATTCAAACATTCTTTTAGATTAAGCTTTCGATATTCTGATCTGGAAATTAGATAATGATGTAAGTGAGAAGATGATAATATAACAAAAAAAAGATGTTTGGCCATACACTATCAGCTAAATAAGAGGTATAAACAGAAGTAGATTCCTGTCATGCTATATCAATCTTTTTGCATTTTGCAGGTCTTTAACCCTAAAATGCAATAAGCTGTTCAAACTCCTGTGCCTATACATTTTTTAAACCTGTAACATCAGTAATATCAAGACAGTTTTCATATGATCCTTACATGATTTAGACCAGTCCTTCCTCACACATGAGACAACACACCAGTTCAGCAGTGTTTACAATTAATTATCTATATTATATTAATCTATTTCCCTTTTTGTAAAAAAATATCCAGACAGAAATCTCCTCACATGCTTGAAGTTGGAAAGTATGTGATTTTCAAAGTATGGATGTGTTGTGCTGGAAGTAAAAATTCATCTACCAGCTGGCAACAGAGCATAAATGAATATAGGATTGATATTTCCTACACTGATTCAATGTTGCTATTTATTTTTCACCTTCTCTTGAATGAGTACCTCTAATACGAAAAGAATAAAAATGGAGCAATAGTTTAGGCTAGTCTATGTGTTTCTTACCCCACACGGATCTAGTATTTGGAAGAAACAGATATAATAGACTGTGAATTACTGAGGAGGAGGAATTAAAGGATCGCAAGAGGAGGAGTCAAGTGATTAATTTGTATTTTACATTCAACAACAGTATCATCTTGGTGTCAGCAAATATGAAAAACTATGGCTACTACTAATTAATTTCTGTATTACGAATACTGTTGGTTTTGAATAGACAGGATTAAAATCTATTAGAAACTCTTTCTGAGTAACAAAAATGCACCATGTCTGGTAAAGACATGACCATGGCCATGATTTTATGTTGGAGGGTAGGTATCCAAATACTTGTGGGAGTGTTTGGATACTCGTGGGACCCAAAGTGGGACACCCTTTAATGAGGTCAGTTGCAAAGCAGAGCATGGGAAGGTAAGTTTTCATAGCACAGTTCTAATGAAGCACAAGTCTAAAGCAAAAATATCATAACTGGAACACCACTTCTAGACATTTATAAGATTCCAGACCGTGTTTTTATACCCTATATGAAAATTGTGGTTAAAATCAAATGTATGCTTGACTATACTGAGACTTCAGTAAATATCACTTCCCACCAGAAGCTCCTCCTTCTTTCTCTCTTTTCAGAAAAATTGAAATTTTACATGAGAATTACAGAGTAGGTCACTTTGTCTATATGGTAAAATAATAAATATGGTAAAATAATTAATTTTTCTCAGTTTCCGTAAGTAGGGTGAAACTGCATGCAGAAAATAATCCCAAGAGAAATCTGAACATGTCTTTTTACAGGAAGTAAATGATTTTCATCATTTCTGTGTGTTGTAAATCAGCAACCCTGCCTGCACACACATCTTGGTCTTATGTTCTGATCAATTCAGGAAGAAGTTAATTGTCTATAGTTGCACTCCAATACAACACTTTCACCCTTATTTGAATTATGTAAGCAAACTGCTTCTGGTAGTGCTTTTCTCCTCTTCTTTCAAGACAACAGCTATTGAAATCAAGAAACATAGCAGCAGCTGAAAGTTTCAATTTAGCAAACAAGTCATTACCTAAATGAAAAATGAGCTTCTCACACTTGAACTCTACCACTGGATCAACCATAGTCCCTGTCCTGCTGACACATGAGCGTATGTAGCTACAGAAGTCAGAGAGAAGACCCATGTGAATGGACTTAGGCATGTACCTAAGCAGCTTTGAAACATCACTGAAGTGTGTTTTTCTGGAGTTGAGTATGAGTATTGCATTGATATTTATATTTTTAAGAAAACGTGATTTATTTCATTACTAACTAGCCAGGAACATAAATAGAGCATTACCACAGGTCTTGTTAAAGAAAAGGCAGGCCTGGATGAGAATCCTCTAATTAATTCCTACCCCAGCTCCATTGTGACAGACTGGACATAAAGCAGATCTTGTATTCCCAGTCTGCTGACCTTGTGATGTTTTTTGTGGAAAGCCATCAGAAAGCATTGGCTGATTAGTCCAGAAAGTGCTATTTTTGAAGAAATTTTATTTGAGATTGGACAATGAATTCCTGTTTTCTAACACGTCTGCATCCAGTTTGATTTAGTTGTACTGAACACTTTGTTGTTTCATTTGTAAAAAGAGGGTAACAACATTTACTTATATCATGTACTTACCTTTTCAGCCTCCCCTGCAGCTAAATTGCACTTAGTCAGAGGAATGATCGAGAATGTAATTACTTCTGTTTTCAAAAAACTAGGCTGATGAAGGGATGATATTATCATCTTTGAGTATGTAAAAGAAGCAGTGCCAAAGGACATCCTTTCACAGTGTCTACAAAGTTCCATAGAGATTGTTTGGGGTTTTTTTCATCCCATGGAAATCTGCAGTGATTTTATTGGGTACCCGTACTTGACAGTGTTTTTTTCACATACCCCTTGAAACTTCAAAAAATGGCTGTGGAAATGTTAGTATAAGTGTTTTGACTACAAACTCTTGCTCAGGAGATTTTACCTGTGCGCTCTCAGTACAAGGAAAGCTTGGAGGCGTAGGAGTGGCATTAGAGAAAGGAACACAGAGTGCATGCTAACAGACAAACTTGTCCCAAAGGATGGCATGTCCATGAAGGCAGGTTTTGGACTTGTGCTACTTACTCTTTTCGTGGTTTCTATCGCAGGAAGATTTACAGAGCTAGCTACACTATCACCTCCAAGAACTGGGTATTTGGGTTATTGGTATTCTAGGCAACAGGATGAAATCATGGTCAAAGAAATCATGCAAGAAACAGTCAAATATTTCTCTCATATCTTGCATTTTCTGTCTAGGGAGGATTTTAAGATCATCATGCCTACCTGTAGTCAAGGCAATTTACAGCAGCTCTTTCCAGCTTATAGACTCACTCAATAACTTTCCCGTTTCTGTCTAAGTACCACACTTTTCAGTGGTACTATATACATAAACCAGACAGAAAAATCTCTGAAAATCTATCCACGTACATAGATACTAAGCATGGAATAATCTGCTTACTTTCATTTGCAGAGTCTAAACAACTAAGATTTTTCTCAATGAAACATTTTAATATTATTCAAATAAAAGGAAAATAAATAAAAGGTTATCTTAATTTTAAAAGCAACTCTCGAAAATCAATTTCCCTATTTAGAATTGATCATTCTTAATAATTCTTAATAATTATACCAAATCATTGCAAAATTACAAATAATGGGTTTTTTTCTCTATATAGGACTGATATATATGTCCTCACATATCTGTTATTTTAGTGCAAAAGTGTTCTGTAGCTGGAATTCAAGAATTCTGCACTATTATCAGAATTCCTCAGAAATGCTGAAAAAAAGGGGGAGACATCAACTTTCTGTGTTGTCAGACCAGATTATATTTGCAACTCCCTAAAAAGGACTCGTTATAATGGTAATCCAGACATACAAGCATAATGGTGCCCGTAATGAAGCAAGAAGTGATGAATGTGTTGGTTTTGTTATCAGCCTTTTAGACTTCTTCAAGCTCAAAGGTATAACTCACTTTTTCAGCAAAATTTAACACAATATTTGCATTTCACTATTAATAAATATTTTTGTAATTTCTTCCTAAAATGTGTTTAAAAGCATCTATAATCTGAGAAATTGAAATATATGTTTTGGTGAAAAGCAATACCAAAGTAACTAGCTTAGATTGCTCTAGATACAGCATTTTGGGAGGAGTGTTTCAGCAGCCGTTGAAGTCAATGACTCACCTCCAGCCTGGTCTCCCCTAGAAATTAATGCCAAGGTGTAAACATGGAGACTGCTCCCTCTTCATTTTGCTTGAGTACCCAGGTGTTTGTTGCAGTTAAAAACCTAAATCGGACTCTCTGGGTTTGTCTAGTTTGGAGAAAAGGAAGCTGAGAGGCGACCTCATCCTTCTCTGCAGCCTCCTGAGGAAGGGATGTGGAAAGGGAGGTGCTGATCTCTTCTCCCTGGGATCCAGTGACAGGACGCCTGGGAATGGCTCAAAGCTGTCCCAGGGGATGTTTAGACTGGACGCTGGGAAGCATTTCTATACTGACGGTGTGGTCAAGCACTGGAACAGGCTTCCTAGGGAGGTGCTCGATGCCCCAGGCCTGTCAGTGTTGAAGACGCATTTGGATAATACCCTTAACAACATGCTTTAACTTTCGGTCAGCCCTGAGGTGGTCAGGCAGTTGAAGTAGATATTTGTTGTAGGTCCCTTTCAACTGAAATATTCTATTCTATTCTGTTCTGTTCTGTCCTGTCCTATCCTATCCTATCCTATCCTATTGTAAATTGAAACATGGCTGTCCAAATGAGGAATGGGATTCACTGTTTGGCAGAGTCTTGAGATACAAATACGTGAATAGTCAAAGTTTTAGAATCTGTCCATCTGTTTTCCTCCGTTCTGGACAGCTCGTAAGTCCAGTTCCACTGAGTAAAAACATACACATTCTTGAGTGCACAACAATTGAAAAGAGTACAAGAAGTGGGGCAATAATGTCTTTCTTGAGCACCAGAAAGCAAAGGTCTGATTCGTTTTCCTAATGGGATAAAGGAGAGAAACTTCACTGAATTCAGCAGGTGCAGGTAAAGGCTTTGTCTTGTTTGCTGTTTTACATTGGCCTTGGTGACCTAATTCTGATCCTACCCAAGACATGAGTTGTTGATCTTCACCGAAACTCACAGCAAAACTTCCCTGTATTCTATTAGTCTGGACCTCTGTTTGAAGAGTAGTCTCACTGATTTTAGTAGAGTTATATCAAATTGAGAGAAAACCAGAATTAGGATGTTCATGTCTGAACTTATGCTTGACGAGCAAATGACACTGAAGATGCTGAAGTGTTGCATTTGAAAGTCTCCCTGAAAGTGGAAGAACACTTTTGGCCAGTTTATATGCAGGTGAAAGCAAAGCAGTTGCATGGATTTGGTGATGTGACGCATTAGTTAGTGAATAATGGCTGTTCCCCAGCTTTCAGAAACCAGGAATGCTTCACTTTTAGATAAAAATAATATAGTACCAGAGTACATTTTTGAAGGATATATCTTCCATTCAATATCTGTCACATTTTACGCAGTGTGAAATCTGTGTAAACACCTGATATTCTCTGTTGCTCACTGTATCTCTTCATGTTAGTACAGTACACATTCTGGATATGAAAGAGACTTTCTCCAAGAGTTACATGTGGATTCCAGCATTAGTTAAAACAGCTGTATGTTAGATATCCTTCATTTTATATCTTTGTTTATACACAGTATGTTTTATTACACCTACCTATATTTTTATTTATATTTTAAATAAAATTGAAGTTACTTTAAAGTAAAGAAAAAGAAACTGGCAAACATTACAGTTTCATAAAAAACTCCAGACCCCACCTTATCACAGAAATTCAACAAACCTCAGATTGCTGTTACGAGTACTGTTACTGATTTCTACATCTATAAAGACCTAATCAAACAATATGGACATCGAATATCAGGAAGATTATGAATAAAAAAAAGTAGCTTGAGCGAAGAAAAGACCCAAAGACAAGAATAATCTTAATAAATGATAGATGTGAGCTCTTGTTAGAATGGCAGATTCTTGTAAAATATGCTGGGGAATTTTACTGGAAAATGTCAAAAAAGGAGTATACTTCCTACTCGTTAAATGATGCAGTGTTAAGCAAAAATTAAAAATATGCTTGTTGGAGTTATAAAGATGGATGAAGTTAAGTTAAAGAATAATTGGTGTTGATTAGTGACAAGCAGGGCTGTATTTGGTTAATAGTTTATTGTTCTTGTGTGGAGAGATTTTGTTCTGTTAGTTGGTTGGGTTTTTCATATTCGCTGGTCCCAAGCATCTTGATCCTATTTGTATGGTGGTGTCTGAGGTTATTGTAACAGGTTTCTACTTATTGCAAGTAGAAGCTGAGCTGGAACTGAAAGTGTGCTCACTGATTGATTACCTGTCTGCAGGCAGTGGGCAGAATCTGTGTTTCTTTTCTAGTCCAGAAAGATTCACAAAACAAATTTAAAAGGTCTAATTTTTCCAATTAACATTGTAGAAGAAGGGTCTGCTTTTACTGAATTAATTAAAATACTGTAATGATCCAATTTTAATGTTGGTAATTTAAAGCTAATGTCAAATTCTGATCTTGGTTTTATTGGTGCAAATCTACAAGCATTTCATTTATGTCTACGGCGTTGCTTCATTCAGAGACGGTGAGCTCACCAGCAGAACGATAGGAACTAAAGGCGAAACAAATACATCATTGGAAGGTACAGTATAAATCATGTCTTTAATTCTAAATACTATATTCCACTTCGAAATAACTGAAAACTGTATTTGTTTCTTGTTTCCTCTAATTGCTTCTGCTGTGTCTAACTGTAGCATGTATTGCTCTAAATAGCAATTTTGCACATGCAGTGGACCTAATTCTAGTGCAAGAATCAGGCTCTGGATGTGCAAATTTCGGCACATGCAAAACAAAAATAAAAAGAAAAAAAAACTATAAAAAGCTCCAGCCTAAGCTCTAGTCTTACTTTAATCTAAACAACACTATAGAACAAAACTTCACATGAATTGCTCTTTGTTTTTTTTAAATACAGTGGTTTTAATTTAGGCTGATGAAGAGATGCAGCTAGGTATCTCTTTATAGGGAAATGAATTCCGTGCATGACAGCAATGCTTTCAATTCTGTGAAATAGATATAGGAAAAAACAGATACAGGAAAAATACTGCCAAAGGAAGCACAGGGAAAATCTGTATTTAAAAAATGCATAATGACTGATTGTGCATGAAAACAAAACATTTACTCAGTTTCAAATCTGGCTTTGTTTTTAAGTTGGGATCAATTGCTTGAATAATTTTCCTTTTACATATTTCACTTAGGCAAAATTTTACATTTAAAACAAAAGAAGGAAAAAAAAATCCATTAATACAACCTAACCTAAGAATGTGATAGATCATACTCACAAATATACCCTAACTGCTAAGTTTAGTGAAAATCCCAGCCTCAGTAGAACTGATAGACAAGGTTTCATGCTGGACCATTGATTTCTGTATTCCTGTCAAAATCCTCTGAAATGTTTTGAAGCCTTTGACTTAACACTACTGAGCAAGGACAGTCAGATTTGTGGCTTCTTCCACTTAAAAGAAAACAGTAAAAAACCTGAAACATTTAAGTAACAGCTTGATGTTTCTCTGTATGATGCCAGCCTTCAATGTATAGAATTTCTACTGTTACTGTACTAAACCAGTTCTGAGCAGGTAAAGAAAGTTGCAATTTATGTTGTTCCTTAATAACAAACTGTTTTGTTACACAGTCTGCTTAAGTAGCTTTTATGCTGGCTGTTGTATTGGGATAGTAAGCCTCTAAAGGGGGTGAAGTCTGTTTTTACATGCAAGTGCATAGCTCCTATTGAAGTCAAGTCAGCCCCTGAGATCAATATAGATGTAAAACTGCTGATTCTTAACAATGGAATGGATTAGTGGCAAGGTAATCCAAGGATTACACAGACCCAGCAACTGAAAGTAGTCATCAAGAAAGGACATGGTTAGAAGTGGATTATCTTCAGGAGTTATTTTTTTACATCTTGACAGAAAAAAATAAGGAGGAGAGCGGCATTCAAAGGGAATTTTACCTTGTAAAATTATTTTTTAAACACTATGAAATCTATTATTCTATCAATATTTGATTTAATATTGTGCCAAAGAGCCCCTGGTATCAAGAACCCTGTTGTGATCAGTATTATACAAGCATAGAGGTAAGAGGTCTCTTCTGATTCAAAGAGCAGATTTAAAGTGTATGACATAGAACAACAACTCCATACGAATGGAGCCGAGGAGATGTCGTGAGTCAAAAAGATCGACTGGCACCTTTCTGGGCTGGAAGGGACTAGCGTGTCACACTCCTAAACACTGCCTGGTTTACCTGACGGGAGAGAGACATGGAGGGGATCAGGGACAGTTGAAGATGGCTTTGCGGATGACTGGGGCACACAGGGAAGTCCAAGAGAGCACAGAGATGCTTCCTTTAAAATCTAAGAAGTGACTAATGAAAACTGGCACCACAGGCTATTCAGGGAAATATCTGTGTCTCAGTGCAAAAATGTGAGCTAAGATAACAATAGGGCATTAAAGAACCTTGAGGATGAAGGAATAGCTCAGGTTCATTACAAGAAGGAAGAGGCGGACAGGGCACAACTGAGAGAGCAGAAGTGAGGGGAAAGTTACAGAAACCTTCTAAGTGACCTAAGGAATAAAAAGTGCCCAAGCAACTTGAGAAGGTTAAGTCACATTTTAAAAGTGTTTCCCTCCCACCCTCATCCCCTTTTGGTCAGTTTTACTCCTGACCAATCAATAATGCTGAAGGAGGTGACACAGGAATGAAATAAGCCAGAAGGTTTATTTGTCTCCTCCTTTGCAAGGTGCTCAGGGGTTGGTGTAACATCCCTTTTCCAGCTCTTAAAGGAGGGAAGTAGTACCAAAACCATCAGCTTTTTTCTCTGAAAGTCTCATGCAATTACTGCAAGGCATGCCTTTGTACACTAGCTGCCTGTCACACTGTTAAGACAAGAATAAATCTTCTTGGTAGTGTCTGCTCAAAGCAAATATGCACCTGTATTTTGGAAAAGAATGCAAAAGACTAGTGTGCCTGTGTATACATGTGGAGAGTGTATAGGTCTGCGTGTAGACCATTGGCAGGCAACAATGTCTCAACCCCAGCGCCTATAGATCTGTTCTCACAATACCTGCTCTGCCTGTATATGAACAGTCCAAGGGAGCTGGAGCATCAGCAGAAGAGAATATGGACTGTCCTTGTACCTGTCATCTCCACTATGGTAGCAGTAAGTGAGAGGTCCCCAGAGGACCGTTTGGATCTTGTCTCTACTCCTGGGGGCTTTTTGTAGGAGGGAGAGGCATGTGGCTTTAGAGAAAGCAAACCTGGCAATGAAGTAGCAGAATATCTAATCAACTATTTCACCAGTTAGGACAAATTTTCAGATAGAACTTGCCAGGAGACTGAAAGGCCTACTTTAGCCTTGTATTTACTTCTAATTCCCTTACCACGTGTGAAGTACCTGCCTGGAAACTTTTCTCAGATTTTTCTAGTTGTCTGCCGTGCCCTAGAATGGCACTGGGTCTCTGTTTATTCTTCATTCATGTTTCCAACTGCCTTTTATAGCTACAGCAGGAGGAAATAGATGCACCACATGAGAACACACCACAGAGTTGGAGAAACAAAGGATAGCAATAGGCATCATCCACATAACCCCTGGGAAGTCTCAGGTCCAGGCCTGGTTCGTCTATTTAACTATAATCCTGTTTATTTTCTCCTGAAGGCCTCTTACACTACTTGCACTCTGGTATCCTGCGCAATCTCCACTCACCAGGACAGACCTTGTGACCAGTGTGAATTACCCTGCCGGTAGAAGAGGCTGGATCCCGACTGAGACAGTGTTGTCCAGCTCTGTTTCACAGGTGCAGTGGGAAA
>Ga0065711_1037757_pt1:15000-19508 | contig 19508 bp, 21 predicted proteins | sample Hoacrofraction12_FD_59098 | JGI IMG/M metagenome (GOLD analysis project Ga0065711, IMG submission 59098) | Hoatzin crop microbial communities from Cojedes, Venezuela - Epithelial fraction 12 v2 (version 2) | ecosystem: Host-associated > Birds > Digestive system > Esophagus > Crop...
ACGTTTAGAGAAGTTCAGCGTTTAAAAGGGTTTTAAAATGTTATCCGGTGGACTATTTTCGCAATATAAATATGCCTGTATCCCCCCTTCGAGGTATTAGTGGGATGTGTTTCTGAACGTCCTTCTGTCCGCTTGCGGAAACAAGGTGGGCTAATGGATACACGCGCTTAGAAATGTATTACCAGACAATAAAGCGATTAAGAAACCCACCATTAAAAAAAAAAAAAATGGAGCCGTGTTACTTGATTGGTTTCAAAAGATTAGATGTTTCCTCGTTGTTCCCGTTTCTGGAGGTTTTTTTTCCCCCCTCTCCAGTAATAACCTGGCGCTGACCTAAAATTGCAATCGAATGATATTTGTGAAGTTTAATTGCTAATTTAGCATCTCTGTCACACCTCCCAGCCCATTAGATGATGAAATCTCACCTGGTTAAACGGGAGAGCTCACTGGCCTCTGTGCCGCATGCCTGATTATACAGCGAGGCTGCTAATTTACCAAACCACCTTTACAGGGAGGACTTGATGGACACCGCAAACTGTATTCATGCGGTAGCTAAGAGAAGGTGCCGTATTCCCCCGGCCGCCTCCCAGCTACCCGCAGAATGAGAAATGGAAAATTAGTGGAGATGTGTGCACGAAGGGAGCCGAGCAATTAGCAAGGAGCTGCCGCTGGCTCGGCAGAGCGGAGGCCGGGGCCAGGCGGGCGGCGACGGGGACAGAGCCCTCCCGCCCTCACCTCCGCAATCCGAGGGGCTCCGCTCGGCTCCGCGCCCCGCTCCGCTCCGCTGGGACCCGCGGCTGCCGGGCTGGATCCGCGGGGCGCGGCCCCCCCATCCCGCGGGGGGGTGGGGAAGGGGATGCTCGCGGCTCTCTCCCCTCCCTCCCTCCAGGGTTTTCGGTTCCTTTCTTTTTTTCTTGTTTTGAGGTGACCAGACGTCCCTTTTTGGGGTGGGCTGCCCCTGGCCGCCCCCTCTTCCGGGTTTCTTTGCGTCCTTTATTTGGGGATGTGCCTGGCGATTGTTGTTGCTTGTGTTATTAATTGCACCCGGGCCTTCCCTTGCTCTTTGCGGGAGCGCGGTCTAAATTGGCTCTAATAAATATTAGCCGCTAGATTAGGCGAGGTGAAGCTGGCACGGCGCTCTATTTTCGACCTGTAGCCTCTGCAAAGCCGCCAGTTCTGCGCCAGATTAGCCCCATCCATCCAGTGTCAATGGTTGTCTTGTTGAGAAAATCAGTGAGTAAACACGGCTGACAGAGAGGGGTATCAGCTGATTACTCATACAAATAGACTGCAAACTCCACCAGGAGAAGCTGTTTCCAGAGATGGGTTTCTCGCACTGACAGGGCTGCTTCTCCCAGGATCCCGCGTCCTGCTGTTCCCACTTTGTCCTCCATCAATCACACAATTGTGTCCGAGATGTTTTATAGAGTCACTTAATATCCCTGCCTTCATCTCTATTCACTTAGAGAATGATCTGCCATAAGGGCTAAAGGCTTTCCTAGGTTGGGACCGGAGACAAACCCGGGCCACAAACGGCACCGGTGGGGAACGGCGATTCACGACGGCGCCGGGCTTTTCTGATGCAAATGGCACCGCCGCGGGGTATGACAATAGCGGCCGGGCAGTGATTTAAACCCACTCTCGCCGTCACCCCGCCGGCCGGCGCCTTAAATCACCCCTCGCCCATGGGCGTGGGGGTGGGGGGAAGCTGGGGGGGAGCCGCTCCGCTAGCCACGGCCGGTCAGCCCGCCAGGGGACGGGGTACCCGCCTGAGACCCCCGCCGGAGGCGGCCTGGGGCCGCGCCGCGCCTGCCAAGACGTGCCCCCACCGCCGGGGTGCGGGAACGGCGTGGCGGCCTTGCCGGGAGGGAGGGGGAGGGGGACATCGAACTTGGGACGGGCCCGTCCGAGCAAAGGGCCGTCCCGCCTGGCAGGGCAACTCCCTCCGAGCCCGCGGGCCGCCAGCCCCTGTTTTAATTGAGGGTTTTAGAGGCAGGCGGAAGAGTTACAAGGTATCACTGTTTAAGTGCCTCATCCACAAATTAGATTGCTACACAATTCATCAGAAAGTTAATTAATGAACAAGTTACTAATTAGGACATTCAAGACCAGTGTTTATAGTGTCTTAGTTAAAAAAAAAGAGCAGCCCTATGCAGCTAATTGGCCCGTACACCGATTTCATAACTCACAGCCAAGGTTACAATACTACCGATGTATTATTATGTACATACTGTAATTACGTAGCTATTTTATTAAGCGCATCTTACGCGAATCAATTTTATTAGCGTTTTTAGCATTGAAAATCTCCTGATTGCAAACGGAGCGGAGGCAGAGCAGGGCCGGCAACCGCCGCGGCTTTCCTGCCGGGGGTAGGAGGGATCCGGGCCGGGAGCTCTGGGGGAGCAGAGGGAAGCGCTCAGAAGCGCCTGCGGCTTGGCGGGAGGGGGCCCCGCGGGTGTGGGCTCCTCTCGGTGCACCCCACGGGCTCGGAGCTGGGCGGCAGGGCGCGGTGAGGGGTCGGGGGGGGGCAGCTCCTCTTCCAGCATCCCCCCTCCCCGGGAGCGGGGAGAGCCGCCCGCTGCTGGACCGGAAGGGTGCGGGTCCCGGGGGAGGGAGCGGCGGGGGACGCTCCTGTCCTCGCCCACCTCGCGGTGGCCCGGCCAGGCGGGGGGAGGTGGGAGCTCTTCCTCCCGCTGAGGCCCCCGGCCCCGCGTCCGCGGCGGCGCGGCCGGGCTTGGGTCAGGGCGGCGGGGGCTGCGGTAACGCGCAAAACTGCTCTTTGTAATCTCCTTTTCAACAGTGAGGAGTACATATAGGTAATTTTAATGAAGAGGTTCCTGTACCACATTATTAGCAATAAATCTACACCATTCTTTGTTGGTTAAAATCATTATCATCATCATCGGTATCATTACTGAACTCATTATTCTTGTGTTACTATCAGAGTAGATTTATGATAACACCCACCATCACGCCTGAGTTAAAGAAGGTGTAAAGCTTTGATTAATAGCTGCTTTCAAGTTTTAATACTCGACATTTTCTCACTTTTTTTTTTTTAATAAATAAGGGGCATGATAATTACAGGAAGTAATTACTGCTTTTGTTATAAAGTGTCTGATTAGGCACGTAGGCGCTTTTCCTGAAGTACAATATAAATAAATAAATAACCTGGTGAACACAATAAGTTCCTGTAACGACGCAGCACGGAAGACTTTGAGAACAATTAAAGTTTTGCTTAATCACAGCGACATTTTAGATTAATAAGCGCTAACAGAAAGAAATGCACCACCACCACCACCCCCCAAAGGAAAAGGCGCCCATCTTGACAGGTTGCAGGGTAAAAACGACCGCAGGAGCTGGAGAGAAAGACACGAAGAGGCTGTCACCCGCCCTTGCCCTAAAAGAAAAAAGAAACAAAAAAAAAAAAAAGCCAAAAAGAGAGGAAAAACCTGAAATACAACCGCTGTGCGCCTCGGGCTTGGTGTGTGATTTTGCAGGGGATGAACAGGCTGGATGCTTGCGTGCTGTGAGGGTGATACTGCACTGCCTCCCGAGCGACGGTTCCCCATCCTCAGGGCGAGGGGCGGCAGCGGGACTGGCCCCTGCCGCTGCCCCTGCCCCTGCCCCCTTCCTCTGCCCCTGGCCCCTGCAGGAGGGAGCACAGCGCTCCCTCTCCCCGAAAGGTTACACGGCGCTCTGCCTCGCTTTGTCTTCCCCGTGCCCTTTCCTGGCAAAAATGGAGACATCACATCCTTGCCCAGCCCAGGCTCAGTATTTATGAAGGTTTTCTGACAAATAGGCAGGCTGGCCACGCATGGGTGACTGCCTTCATTCCGCACTTGGCTTGTTTACATAGGACCAGCACCATTTCCACGGATTAAACAAATCACAGTGAGAAGGAGACATTTATAATCCGCCAACGAGGCCACAGGCAGTTAAAAAATGTGTGCGTGTGTGTGTGTATGCTGTGAGAAAGAAAAATGAATGTTCGTGTCCAGGGAGCCGACCTTCTTCTTGGAGGGTAACTCAAGGGGTATAGATATAAATATAGGTTGTATATAACATCTTGCGCGCGAGCCCAAAGTGCGTATTTAATAATTATCTGTTATACCCGGTTATTGTGCACAAACGCATAGCATCAGTTTGCACCTTACGCTGTCCTTCCACCCGGAGCCCCCTCCTCGCGCTCCCAGGAGCGGCTGCACGACCCTCTGGCCGCACACAAAGCGACGCGCACGCATCGCCACGCAGAAGGGCTCGGCTCGGTCGGCAGAGCGGGCACCCCGGTGCCCGCGCTTGCTCCTGTGGGCACACGTGGGAGGGAAGCAGGAGGGCGAGCCCCCCCCCGCCCCCCGCTTCGAAAGGCAGAGCCTGCTCCCCACGGCGGCAGGGCACGGCCAGGCCGCGCCGGGCTCACTCCTCTCCTCCTCTGTCACCCGGAAACGTTATCTTAAAAAAAAACAAAGACAAAAAAAAAAAAAAAAAAAAAAAAAAAAAAAAAAAAAAAA
>Ga0065711_1037758_pt1 | contig 19506 bp, 14 predicted proteins | sample Hoacrofraction12_FD_59098 | JGI IMG/M metagenome (GOLD analysis project Ga0065711, IMG submission 59098) | Hoatzin crop microbial communities from Cojedes, Venezuela - Epithelial fraction 12 v2 (version 2) | ecosystem: Host-associated > Birds > Digestive system > Esophagus > Crop | place...
TCAAACTCTGGGTGCTGGTTGTAAACCTCTTCAACTGAGATTAATACTTCTCTTACTGCTTGTAAGAATTCTGACTCACCTGGGTGTTTTGCTTCCAGGTTCTGCATGATTTTGTTAACTTCCATAGTAAAAAATTATGTGTTTTGTTAGGTTAAAAATGGTATTCTAATCATGTGAGAGCAAATTTATGGTTTTTCCCTTTTATCGCCAAACAATATGTCAATATTTTAGACTTTTTTTGAAAACATTTTACTGCATTAAAATATGGTTTTATGTGACGAAACGAGATGGTTTTGCTGATTTTTGTGAACCAAGTGAAACGTTTCTGTTCGATTTCGTTGCATTGTGAACAGAAAACAACGTTTTGCGAAGGCAAAAAGTAAAAATACGACGGCATCTATCTCTTTGAAAATCATATAGTTATGGTTTTACGTAGCGAAAGAAAATGTTTGGTTGACATAAGTCAATAAAGTGATATTTTATACGAAAAGTTTGCAAAAAATATTTGGCAGAACTGCGAGAACCGACTACTTTTGCATCGTGTTTTTCATGGTATTAGATTTAAGGTTAACAAAGGATTGGGACTCGGCGGAGCCCCATTTTTTTTTGCTTTTCATTGAATAATGTCAAAAAATAAATGATTTTTTTGGCATTTTATAATATTTTCACGATTTTTGCGTTATAATTGTAAACAAAAATCAATTTTTTTTAAACCCCTAAAGATATGAAAAAGTATTTAGCTGAAATGTTTGGCACATTAGTGCTCGTATTGATGGGATGCGGTGTTGCAGTTTCACTGCCTTGTGACCTTGGCACACCAGCATCAGTTATCGGAACAGCTTTGGCATTTGGCTTGGCTGTAGTTGCAATGGCTTACACTATTGGTGGAATTTCTGGTTGCCACATCAACCCAGCCATCACTCTCGGTGTTTTCTTGAGTGGTCGCATGAACGCAAAAGACTGTGGTATGTACATGATTTTCCAAGTTATCGGCGCAATTCTTGGCGCTGCTATTCTGTATGCACTCGTTCAGACAGCACCTGGGCTCTCTGGCATTGGCGCAAACGACTTGCAGATGACCGATGCTGGTCAAGTAACTGTTCTTGGCGGTCTGTTGGCTGAGATTATCTTCACCGCAGTATTCGTATTCGTTGTTCTTGGTGCAACTGCTAAAACAAATGGCGCAACCAACAACCTCGCTGGTTTGGCAATTGGTCTTTCGCTCGTTCTCGTTCACCTCGTTTGCATCCGTTACACTGGCACATCAGTTAACCCTGCACGTTCAATCGGTCCTGCTCTCTTCGCAGGCGGAACAGCTCTCAGCAACCTGTGGATCTTCATCGTTGGTCCATTGGTAGGTGGCGCACTTGCAGCTCTCGTATGGAAAATCGTTGATCCTATCTGCTGCAACAAAGAAGAAAAAGAGGAAGAATAATTCAGACTCCGAACACATTATTTAATATAATAAAGAGACCGAGCGGAATGCTGGGTCTCTTTTTTTTGATGTCGATTTTTTTGTTTAATTTTGTCAGAAATAAGTTTTAGAGCAATAAAAAACAAAAATACGATGAAAAAACAAATCATTTTATGCCTCCTTTTGTTGCTTTCCAGTTTGTCTTTCGCACAAAAAACGCAAGTCATTGCGCATCGTGGTTATTGGACAACGGTTGGTGCCGACCAGAACTCGCGCGCTTCGGTGAAAAATGCACTCGACTTGGGCGTCTATGGCTGTGAAATCGATATCTGGCAGACCAGCGATGGGCAGTTGTTGCTGCATCATGACGCATCGCGCGATGGCGTTACGCTGCAGGAGTCAACGTATAAACAATGCAAACGATTGCGACTGAAAAATGGTGAGCGACTACCGCGATTGCGCGATGCACTTCGCTTGTTGAAAAAGAGCAAAACGCCAACGAAACTCATCATAGAAATCAAAACACACAGCACGATGGTGCGCAATAACAGCGTTGTGGCGGCGACGTTGAAAGAAGTAGCGCGACAGGGCATGGAGAAACGAGTGGAATACATTGCATTTTCACTCGATGTTTGCCGAGAAATTGTTCGGTTAGCACCCACTGCAACCGTCGCTTATCTCAATGGCGACCGATCTCCACGCGATCTCCACGCAATGGGCATCGCTGGCATCGACTATCGCTACTCCGTCTTGCGCAAACATCCCGAATGGATTGCCGAAGCACACGCGCTGGGCATGACGGTCAACGTTTGGACAGTCGATAAACAGCAAGATATGACCGAATTCCGCGACAAAAATGTCGATTTTATTACAACCAACGAACCCGTTGTTTGTATTTCTATTTGCCAATAAATCGTTTCTGAAATCTTTACATGCAAAATTATCGAGCGAAACGCTCTAAAAAACAGCATCAGAATGATTAAAAAATGTTGCAACCCTTTGTTATAAGGAATGAATGTTGTAATTTTGCACACATAAAATAACTGTGTAAGAGATTGTTTTATAAATATTTTTTAGTTTTATTATTATGGTAGATTACAAATCATTAGGCTTGGTAAACACCCGCGAGATGTTCAAGCGCGCCATCAATGGCGGTTATGCTATTCCTGCTTTCAACTTCAACAACATGGAGCAGTTGCAAGCAATTATCAAAGCATCTTCAGAACTCCGTTCGCCTGTAATCCTTCAAGTTTCTAAAGGAGCAAGAAATTATGCCAATCAAACGCTGTTGCGTTACATGGCTCAGGGAGCGGTAGAATACGCAAAAGAACTTGGCTGCAAACATCCTGAAATCGTATTGCACCTCGACCATGGCGACAGCTTCGAACTTTGCAAGAGTTGTGTTGACTTCGGTTTTTCTTCAGTGATGATCGACGGAAGCGCACTGCCTTATGAAGAAAATATCGCTCTGACAAAACAGGTTGTTGAATACGCACACAAATATGATGTAACTGTAGAAGGCGAACTCGGTGTGCTGGCTGGCGTTGAAGATGAGGTTCAAGCAGAAGAATCACACTACACAAAACCAGAAGAAGTAATCGACTTCGTAAGTCGCACTGGCGTAGATTCACTCGCTATCTCTATCGGAACCAGTCACGGTGCATACAAATTCAAACCTGAACAGTGCACACGCGACCCGAAAACTGGTCGTCTCGTTCCTCCTCCATTGGCATTCGACGTGCTCGACGCTATCATGGTGAAATTACCTGGCTTCCCAATCGTACTGCATGGTTCATCTTCAGTTCCACAAGAATACGTTGACATGATCAATCAATACGGTGGTAAATTGCCAGATGCAGTTGGAATTCCAGAAGACCAACTCCGCAAAGCAGCTAAGAGCGCTGTATGCAAAATCAACATCGATTCAGACTCACGTCTTGCTTTCACCGCTGCCGTTCGCAAGGTATTCGTTGAGAAACCAGGTGAATTCGACCCACGTAAATACTGTGGACCAGCACGTGACTTGATGACAGAACTCTACAAACATAAGATTGTTGACGTATTGGGCTCAGATAACAAACTGGCACAATGCGACTAAAAGCAATTTGACTCATTTAAAGCAGTTAGGGCACCCTCTTGTGAGGATGCCCTATTTTTTTGTTGTTGAAATTGTCGTTTATTAAAAATGGCAATGAACCATTTATCGTTCCATCGCGTTTAATCTTCGAGATGTTTGAATGCTTTCGGCAGATATTGAATAAGATCGCTGGCGATAAGACTTTCTTTTCCCAAATCTTTTGCAGCCAAATCGCCTGCCAATCCATGCAGATACATACCCAAGATGCACGCTTCGCCATGCTTATAACCACGTGCGAGCAGTCCAGTGATGATACCTGTCAGCACATCACCGCTACCTGCCGTCGCCATACCGCTGTTTCCCGTCGGATTGAATATCACATGACCATCGGGAAGGAATAGGGCAGAGTAGTGACCCTTAAGGATGATATACAAATGTCGCTCGGTTGCGAGATTTTGCGCCATGCTAAAGCGGTCGTAACTACCATTACTCTGCTTGCCGATGAGGCGATCGAATTCTTTCGGATGTGGCGTGAGAATGCTATTTTGCGGAATCTGTTGCATCCAAGCACGATGACTACCGAGAATATTGATGGCATCGGCGTCGATAACGACTGGACAACTGCCAGCACGACGCAGTTGGGAAATCATAGCAATCGCAACATTTTCGTTCTGGCTAAGACCTGGACCAATCGCTACAGCGTCATAATCTTCGGTTGCAACGTGTTCTGTAAAATGTTCCTCTTCGTAGTCCAACTGCACAATGGCTTCAGGACACGAAATCTGCATAATATCATAGTTTTTCCTTGGCGTGTGAATGATAGTCTTACCAGCGCCAGCGCGCATGCACGCTTTTGTCGCAAGGATTGCTGCGCCCGACATGCCGTAACTGCCTGCAACAATCAGCGCAGTGCCCATATCGCCTTTGTTAACGAAGTCGCCACGCTGCTTGATGAGCGCGCGAGCGTCTTGTTCTTCCAAGATGCGACTCTGTGTGTCGGTTTTATGAATATAATCATCGCTCAACTGAATATCAAGCACCTGTACTTCGCCCAGATTTGCTTGATTGTCGGCAAAAAGCATCGACAATTTCTTTTGCTGAAGCGTCAGCGTCAAGTTTGCTTTAATGATATTCGCGCGTATATTATAAGTATTGTCTTCGCACATCAATCCCGAAGGAATGTCGATGCTCACAATCTCAACGTCGGAATGGTTGATATACTTCACAAGCGAAGCAAATCCGCCAGCCAATGGTTTGTTCAGACCCGTACCAAACAGTCCATCGATCACCACATGCTTCTTCTCCAACTGCGGTGGGTCGAAGTTGAGCGTGATTTCAGTAAATTTCTTGATTTTTGGCGTATCAATAACGCGTTGTTTATTGATAGCGCATTCGTCAGACAGGTTTTCCCGAATATTAAAAAGGTAAACCTCAACGCTATAGTCCTGCACCGCGAGCATTCTTGCAACGGCAAGCGCATCGCCTCCATTATTTCCAGGACCAGCAAACACAACAAACTCAACCTCACGGCTGTATCTCTCGGTAATAGCTTGCGTGATTGCTTTTGCTGCACGCTCCATCAAATCGATGCATTTGATAGGTTCGTGCTGCATCGTATATTGATCTAATTCTCGGATTTGAGTGCTATTGAAAATTTTCATTTGCTGCAAAAATACAAAATTAATACAAATGTATGTTCAACGTTTGGTATATTTTTATTAATTTTGCGCCAAAATTAATCTAAAGCCCTATGAGCACCGTTCAAATTAAGGATAAACAATTCGAAACATTTATCCCTGAAGAAAAAATCTTAAAACAAATCAAAGTTGTCGCTGACAAAATCAATCACGATATGGCTGGGGAAAATCCGCTTCTCATTGCAGTGCTCAACGGATCTTTCGTTTTCGCAGCCGATTTAATGCGAGAAATTACCATCCCTTGCGAGATTACATTTGTTAAACTCGCGTCTTATCAAGGCACTACATCAACTGGCGAAATTAAAGAAATCATCGGACTCAACGAAGACATAACGGGTAGAACCGTCATCATCGTTGAAGACATTGTTGATACTGGTGCAACAATGAAGCGAATGATTGATACGCTCGGCACACGCCACCCAGAATCAGTACATATCTGCACGTTGCTGCTCAAACCCGATAAACTACGCGTTCCACTCGACATAGAATACGTAGTTTTTTCTATTCCTAACGATTTTATTCTTGGCTACGGACTTGACTACGACCAGCAAGGCAGAAATCTGCGAAGCATTTATAAGATTGTAGATTATCAACCTAACATTATAAATACCATGAGAAATATTGTGATTTTTGGTGCTCCAGGTTCTGGAAAAGGCACACAAAGCGACAAACTGATTGAAAAATACGGCTTCGGACACATCTCTACGGGCGATGTATTGCGTAGCGAGATGAAGCGCGGCACCGAACTCGGCAAGACTGCAAAGAGTTACATCGATCAAGGTCAACTGATACCCGACGAATTGATGGTCAATATTCTTGCAAGTGTGTACGATAGCTTCGGAAAAGACCACAAGGGCGTCATATTCGATGGTTTCCCACGCACAATTCCACAAGCTGAGGCACTCAAGAAGATGCTTGCCGATCGCGGACATCAAATTGCAGCGATGATCGAGCTGGAAGTGCCCGAGAATGAGTTGATGAAGCGTCTGATTAAGCGTGGAATCGAAAGCGGAAGAAGCGATGACAACGCTGAAACCATACAAAAGCGTCTCGATGTGTACCACAATCAAACTGCACCGCTTATCGATTGGTACAAAAACGAAAATCTTTATCATCACATCAATGGCTTCGGAGAACTCGATCGCATCTTTAGCGACATCTGCGACGTCATCGACAAACTGTAATATTCACTTAACCACAGCCCAGCGGCTGGTGCTACACTTCTAACAAAGTGCGCTACACCATCTGCTGGACTTTTTTATTGTTTTAAATTATGGCAGAATCCAATTTTGTAGATTATGTGAAGATCTACTGTCGCTCAGGTAAAGGCGGCAGAGGATCGATGCACCTTCGCCACGTAAAGTACCAGCCCAACGGAGGACCAGACGGCGGCGACGGTGGAAGGGGAGGTAGTGTTATTTTAAGGGGAAACCACAATTATTGGACACTTCTCCACTTGAAATTCCAACGCCACGTGTTCGCAGAGCATGGTGGTAACGGCGGAAAAGACAAGTGTCACGGCACAAATGGCAAGGATGTTTATATCGACGTGCCTTGCGGTACCGTAGTTTACAACGCTGAGACGGGCAAGTACATCTGTGACGTTTCTTACGATGGGCAAGAGGTAAAACTTTTGCGTGGAGGACGAGGCGGATTGGGCAATTTCCAATTCCGTTCCGCTACAAACCAAACGCCACGCTATGCACAGCCAGGCGAACCGATGGAAGAAATGACCGTAATCCTTGAGTTGAAACTCTTGGCTGACGTTGGTCTCGTCGGATTTCCTAACGCTGGAAAATCAACGCTGCTCTCGGCGCTTTCAAGTGCACGACCAAAAATCGCCAACTATCCTTTTACAACGCTCGAACCATCACTCGGCATCGTGGCTTATCGCGACAACAAATCGTTTGTCATGGCAGACATTCCTGGCATCATCGAAGGCGCAAGCGAAGGCAAAGGACTCGGACTGCGTTTCCTGCGACATATCGAACGCAACTCGCTCCTTCTTTTTATGATTCCAGGCGATACCGACGACATCAAGCGCGAATACGAAATCTTGCTCAATGAATTGAAAAAATTCAACCCTGAGATGCTCGACAAACACCGCGTTTTGGCAATCACCAAATGCGACTTGCTCGACGAAGAACTCGAAGAAATGCTCCGCGAGACGCTGCCCGACGACCTACCTTGCGTCTTTATCTCGGCAGTGACTGGCAAAGGGCTCACCGAACTGAAGGATTTGCTTTGGGAAGAACTCAATTCGAAAAGCAATAAACTGCAATCCATCATGGCGGAAGACTCTCTGGTTCACCGCGACAAAGAGATGGACAGCCTTGCTCGCGAGTTGCAGCAAGAGGGCGAAGACGAAGACATCGAATTCGTTGATGAAGATGCGATAGAAGACTTGGATGATTTCGAATATGAAGAAGTCTGAACCGCAACTCACACGATTCGCTCTATCCAACGATGTTATCGCATTTAGCACCACACGGCATGGAGGCGCAAGCAAGGGAAACTACGCTGCGTTCAACATCAATCCCTACTGCGGAGACGATCCTCTGGCGATAGAACAAAACCGTTTGGCGCTCGCCGATTGCTTAAACATCGACCCAAATCACATCATTTTTCCTCATCAAACGCACAACGTCAACACGCGTGTGATTGATGAGGATTTTTTTGCATTAAACGCTGACGACCGCGCACGCTTTCTCGACGGTATCGATGCGCTCGTCACGCGCATCCCTAACATCTGCATCGGCGTCTCAACAGCCGACTGCATCCCTTTATTGATTTACGATCCTATCTTGCACGTCGTTGCGGCTATCCATGCAGGATGGCGCGGCACGGCTAAGCGTATTGTTCAGCACGCTATAGAAACCATGCACAGCGCGTTTGGCTGTGATCCTAAAACGCTGAAAGCGGTCATCTGTCCTGGCATTTCGCTGAAAAATTTCGAAGTAGGCGACGAAGTATATGATGCTTTCGCTGCCGAAAACTTCGACATGACGCGCATCGCGCATCGCTTTACGAAATGGCACATCGATCTTCCCACTTGCAACTTGTTGCAACTGCTCGACGCTGGGCTGCAACAGCAAAACATCCTGCTTTCTGGCATTTGTACTTACGATGCAAACGCCGACTATTTCTCTGCCCGACGACAAGGAATCGCGAGTGGCAGAATCTTCAACGGCATTATGATGCCGACAAAACACTAAAAATCTTCTTATGAAACGACTCACCAACATCATCGCCCTGCTGGCTATCGTCGCGCTGCTTTGCGCTTTCATGCCCAACCATCCATTCACCGCTGCCGAAACACAATCAATCAGCGTGCCAACGGCTGGATTGTTCGACAAATCCGACGCATTCACCATCGATTTCAGCAAACTGTCGATGAAAGACTATTGTTTTCCGCTGCCCGTTGGCAAAAGTCAGCTGGTCAACAACGACGCTGCGCTCGAAATCACAACCATTCAGGGCGATGCGGTCAAAGCAATGTTCGACGGAGTCGTGCGTCTGGCGAAAAACAATCCACCTTTCGGCAACGTCATTGTCGTCAGACACGCCAACGGACTCGAAACAGTCTATGGCTATAACGCGCAAAATCTCGTTGCCGTAGGCGATGAGGTGAAAGCAGGTCAAACTATTGCGATTGTAGGTGGCGAAAATGGGCGCGTGTTCTGCAATTTCGCTATCATGGTCAACGGTCGTCGCATCAATCCAATGACCATTATCACGCCCAACACACACAGACTGCGCAAGCAAACGGTGCAATTCAAGAAAGTAGGCAATCGCGTTAGCGTCAGCGTTGTCGAAACGGAGCGCCAGAAACGCGAAGCGCCAGCCAACGTGAGCGCAGATCTCAACAAAAATCCATTCGAATCGGTTAGCGTCGTCAAGTGGGATCTCACTAAGATGAAGGAAGGCAGTTGGAGTTATCCACTTTTGGGCGCCAAAGTCATTAGTCCCTACGGCGGAAAACGCCATCACGCGGGCGTCGATCTAAAGACTAAACCCAACGACAAGGTGCGCGCCGCTTTCGATGGCATCGTCGAGCGTTCTTCTCCATTCTCTGGCTACGGCAATTGCATCATCATCCGACACGCATACGGCTTGACTACGCTCTACAGCCATCAGTCGCGCAATCTCGTGAAGGTGGGACAGCGCGTCAAAGCGGGCGACGTCATCGGTCTGACAGGCAGAACGGGTCGCGCAACGACCGAACACCTGCATTTTGAAGTGAAATTTCAAGGCAAACGCTACAATCCAAACATCCTTTTCGATCACAACAAGCGCGCCTTGCAACCTGTTATTCTTTCCATCAATAAGAACGGAAATGTGACTTCAAAACTCAAATAAATCAATTCATTGATTTCTGCATTTTTATACGCTTTTCCTGTATAAAAATACACTCAATTTTTCCCACAAAAAACGCGCATTTTTTTGTTAATTTTACCGTTTTTCATCCGAAATTGCACACTCGAAAAAAGTGTGCAACGAAAAATATTGACAAAAAACGCTGATTTTTTGCACAAATTCGACTGTTTGTGCAAAAATTTTACATAAATTAAGAAAAAAAGTCGCTGTTTTTGCTTCCGAAAAAAGGTCGTTTTTCGACCAAAAACGACTGAGATATTTTTGAAAACGACTCGGAAATTTTTAAAAACGACTCGTTTTTGAAAAAAGACCTCGAAAAACACCCTTCAAAAACGTGCGATTTTGGTCGCCAAAAAATTTTTTGGCGAAAAAAATCAAAAATGAGCGCATTTTTTTCTGCTGAAAGAACCCCGAAAATTGCATAAATATGCATTTTTCGAGGCTCGTTTACAGATTGATTTTGATGGAATTCTGACGACTTATTCAATCTTTTTGCGCTCAACTCCACTAACAGATTCGATGGCGTGACGTTGGATTTTCTTGCCGATATTGAAATTCCAAGTGGCAGTCAGCTGAACGCGCGGCATATCCGAGTAGTCATCGCGGTCGATGCGCCATCCGTCGCCGAATTGTCCGTAGTATGGGCGACGCTGCAGCAGGTTTTTGGCTATAATCTTGAGCGATAGGCTGTTATTCAGCAGCGTTGCGCCCATCAGCGCGTCGAGATTGAATCGGTGTCCATAGGTTGCGTAGTAGTTGTTGTTCTTTGTGGCAGCGTAGATGTTCAGCCCGAAGTAGCAGGTCTTTGAGATGTTGAACTGGTTGTACGAGGTGAAGATGGCACGCTGGCAGATGCGTTTCTGTTCTGAATTGCTTCGATGCGTATAGCGATAGGTTAGCGTCGAATTGTTGTGCCAGAAACTAAAGATTTTGCCCGAATGCGTTACGCTGAAGTCGTGTCGATTGTTTATTCCGTCGTTATACGGTTTGGTAAAATACACTCCGTCATCGTCGGGATCGATGTCGGTTTTCGTAACGATGATGTCGCCCATGTGAACGAAGTCATATCCGAAGCTCCAGCGGTTGTTTAGGGTATAATAAACGTTGACAAGATCGATTTTCTCTTTGCGCAGGTCTGGATTTCCAACGCTATAGAGGCTGGTTGTGATATAAACAGGCACGTCGGTGAAGTAGTTGTAGGCAGGGAGTGAATAGATAAATCTGGCTGACGCTTGGAGCGAACGACCAATCTCTGGGTTGATGTTCCAAACCGTTGTGACAGCAGGGTAGATGCCCTTTTCGGTGCGTTTGTTTTCGGAGTTAGTTAGCTGGTCGATGACGTTGATGTTGATATACGATGGAAATAGAAGCAGACTCGTCATCAATCGTTTATTGAAAAAGAAGCGTCGATATTCTATCGAGCCAACAAAGCCTTGCATTGTGTTCTTCAGACTCGAATTTGTAGCTTTGCTGTAGGTCTGACTGACGATGCCTGAGTTGTCCACTTTGTTGTTGAACGACGTCGTCTGCAGCATCAGTTCGAGTATATCGTTGTCCCAGCCCAAGTGGAGCATGCCTTGCGCTGTAAAGTTGTTGAGATGTTGTTGGGTGTGGTTGGTTGCCGATTCGGAAACATAATTAACGTGGTCGCGATTGCTTTCGCCATAATATTCAAGCTTGATTTCTGTGTAGAAATCCTTGTGTTTCTTCGACAAACTCTTCCATAATTTGGCGCCAGCCGAGTAGTTTACGTCGCGCCCATCGCTGGTTATCTGCGACAAGTCGCTGTCGGCGATGTCGAATTGGTTGATTCGTGGCAGTTTGACGTTGAATCCGCCGTACACATTGACTTGTTCTTGTCGGTTTTGGTTGTCCAAATAATATTTCAGGTTGAGATTGTCGCCAAATCCCTTTGTTCTGTCGGTGATTTCCGTTTCGTCGTTGGTTGTAATGCCGTCAGATGTGATGTATTTTCGTTTATATTTGGTTGTATTTCTACCACCTGCGTCGCCATAGATGCGGTTATCGATGCCGAAGCGCCCTTTGTTGAAAATAGTCATCGCCGAAGCCTGATTGTTGACGAACCCATGCCGATCGTCAGTCTCTTGCAGGGTAATCGAACCAAGCAATCCGCCTTCGTCTTTCAGGTAAACGCGCAAGATACCGCCTTTTGCTTCAGTGCCATAGCGTGCCTCTGCGTAGGGCTGAATCTCGATTCGTGCAATCATCGACGTAGGAATGCGCTTCAACTCATCGTAAGAAATTTTTTGGTCGTTGAGATAGATCAGCGAACCCTCTTGTCCGTGAATGCGCAATGCGTCATCCTCAATCTGAACGTCGCTGATAGAACGCAGGAAGTGCCCCATGTCTTTGCCGTTTGCCAAAGGGTTGTTCTGAACCAACACGTTGGTCGAACCGTCCTTTCGTTTAGTAGAATAGGAAGCCATAATCTGCACCTCGTCGAGCATTTGCGCATCTTCTTGCAGCACAACCTGAGGCAGAAGCATGTCGTTGCCAACGCGATAGGTCGCGATATAATCTTGATAACCGATGTAAGAAATCTTCAGTTGGTATTCGCCAGCTGCGAGATTGTCGAAGTGGTATTCGCCACTGTCGTTTGTGACGGTCAGAAATGCGCGCGCTGCGTCGTCAACGGCTTGCAAATCAACGCGCGCCTTAATCAATGGGCTGTTGTCGTAGCCATCGAGCACCACTCCGCTAACGCGATAATTTTGTTGCGCCTGCATGGTTTGAACAAAAAATAGGCAAGCTATCAGAACAATCCATCTTAATCTTCGACTTTTCATGTTGCTTCCTCCTGCTTTTTGGTTAGGTTTATTGTGTTAAAAATATTGTTTTTTTTATTGTTTTTATGTTTACGATTTTTCCAATCCTATCGTGGATCTTGTCTTGTCGATACACCGACAGCGTTGGTGCTACGTTTTTCGATCTTCTTTCCTGCGGTGAAATTCCATGTTGCTGAGATACTCAGTCGTGGCATATCGGTATAGTCAATTTGTTTGATTGTCCATCCGTCTCCGTAGGTGGTATAGATTGGTCGTATGCGATAGAGATTTTGCAATCTGAGGTTTACGTTGAGTTTGTTTTTGATGATGATAGCTGTAGCACCGCAAGATAGGGTGAGGAGTTGTCGTGCATCGTAGGTCAAACGCTTCGTTTTGGTTGCGTAGTAGATTGAGAGCCACAATTTTAGATAGTTGTTGAGCGTGAATTGGTTGTATGTGCTGAACGAGAATTGTGGGCTTGCGACTTTTTTTCCAGGCATTGTTTCGTGGTGGTATGCGTATTCCCACGACGTATTGTTATACCAGAATTTGAAAAGTGAACCGCTGTAAGCTACACTGAATCGATGTGTGTTCATATTGCCACAGTTTACGGGCATAGTGTAGTAAACGCCGTCTTCATCTGCATCTTCGAAAGTCAGAACATTAACGGTTCTTCCTCGATGATTGAGTGAATAATTGAATGACCATCGATTGTTAAGACTGAAATAGACTGTGAGATAGTCCATTCTTTCCTTTCTTAGATGTTTGTTTCCTATGCTATAAAGATTTTCGGCGTAGTATTGTTTGAGTGCTGTGTAGTAATAGAAGTTTGGATAAGAGAAACTGTGGGTGTAATATAATGAGATGCGTTGATTTTTCTGCTGGTTGAAAGTCCACGTGAGCGATGTTGAGGGATAGATACCGCTTTCATCCATTTTGGTTACTTCGTTATTGTTCATTCTGTCGATGTAATCGCGATTGCGTTGTATGGCATGCAAGTCGAAAACGGCGTATCCTTTTTTCAGGAAAGTGGTTCGATAGGATGCTAATGCAGAGAACGACCGATCTTTGTCGGTAAATCGCGTTTCTGGCAGATTGTATCTGCTACTGAAGATGCCTGTTGCGTCGTCGCGATCTTCGCTATTGCTATAAGAAAGCACCAAGTCCCAAGCGTGTCCGTTATCTCCAAAGTGGAAGTTGGTATTGATATAAAAGTCGTTAGTGATTTGTCGGATGCGGTTTGTTTCGTTTGCAGCCAAATAGTCAACATTTTGCTTAGTCGAAGCGCCAGAATAGCTGCTTTTCATGTCGATATACCAGTCGTCGTGCTTCTTCGACAAACTTTTCCATAGCTGCATACCAATGCTATAGTCGGCATCGCGACCGCCTTCCATAATATGTGTCAATGTCTCGCCAATGGTATTCCATTGGTTATTGTCGCGCCAGAAAAGTCCAAGACCGCCATAAATATCGAAATGCTCTTGTTTGTTGTTTTTGTTGTAATAATATCTAACGCCCATATTATCCATTACGCGCTTGGCACGACGAACATTTTCCGTATTTGTAATGGTTGTCTTATCGCTGGTGTTGTATTGGCGTTCGTTTTTTGATGTTTGCCTTCCGTCGAGCGTCACTTTCAGCGTGTTGTCTATGCTAAATTGCCCTTTAGTGTAGATAGTCATCAAGTTACCCATGTTGACTACGATTCCATGTTTATCAAACCACGAATTGATTGTTGCAGAACCAAGCAGTCCGCCTTGTTCTTTCAGATAGACAAGCAGCACACCGCCAGCGCCAGCCTTGTATTTCGCATCAGCAACTGGCTTAATTTCGATGCGCGAAATCATTGAAGTAGGAATGGCTTTCAAGTCTTCAAACGAGGATTGCCTGTCGTTTATAAAAATAAGTGTGCCAGGATTGCCATGAATACTCAAATTATCGCCCCAAATTCTCAGGTCACTAAACGAACGAAGAAACAATCCCATATCTTTTCCTTCAGCCATAGGATTGCCTTGCACAAGAACCGACTTATTACCGCTAACATCTGTCTTTGTATAATTGGCAACTACTTTCACCTCGTCAAGCAATTTGGCGTTATCTCGCAGATAAATGCTTGGCAGAACGCTATCTTTGTCGATGGATAATGTTGCTTCAAAATCTTCGTAACCCATATATGCAACCTTAAGGCGATATTCGCCTGCAGCGACGCCATTAAATTGATAAAGTCCGCTATCGTTCGAAACAGCCAAATAGCTACGCGCGCTGTCTGTAATCTGCTGCAATGAAACACTCGCTTGAATAAGCGCTTCTTCTTCTGCATCATTGAGCACCACTCCGCTAATGCGAAAATTTTGCTGTGCCTGCATGGTTTGAACAAAAAATAGGCAAACCACCAGAACAATCCATCTTAATCTTCGACTTTTCATGTTGCTTCCTCCTGCTTTTTGGTGTTTTTTATGATGTTAGTTAGGTTTGTTGCTTGCTCAAATGTAAAGAAATTTCTCTATACATTGCGCAATTTCCATTTTTTTTTTTTTTGAAATCTGCACATTTTTTAACACAGTTTAGCGTATGATGTGCATCTTCTATATATAATATAGGTGTAATTTTCTTCATTTTTGTAATGAATTTTCCGCAATTTCGTGAAAATAAAATCTTATTGCAAGCAAAAAATGAAGAAATTTTTACGGAATAGCGCGGTGTCAGTGCTTTTAAGCGGTTGTATTTCAGTAGGTTAGAAGAAAAAGTACACAAGTACACTTTTTTATTGCCTTGTGCAAATTTTGTACGGAAATGTGTTGTTTTCCCGATTTTTACGCTTTGAAAATCGGTTTTTTGTGGAAAAAGTGGCTGTTGTGTTTGTTTTTGCTTGACAAATAGACAAAATTTGTGAAAAAATCCCGATGAAATCGGTGATTTTTGACAAGTTCTATCGGGATTTTTGACGTGCAAGCGTGGTTTGTTTGACTACAAAAAAGGAGCTTTTTTGCAGGAGAAGAAAGAGGGATGTGTGGTTTTAGAAATTTCTTATTCTGCGATCAAAATCTTTTGTGCCTTCTTTTTTGAACAGTTTCATGTTCAACGAGCGTCTTATGTTCGAGATTCGTTGCTTTGAAAGGTTGGTTAACACAACCATTTCGGATGGAATAAAGTGCAGTCGTGCGAGGATAGCAATGCGTTGCTCTATTTCAGTGAGATTATATTGCTGTTTGCTGATTTTTTGCATGAAGTTGTGCTGCGAAACATCCATCAATGTTTTCAGTTTGAGCCATTGCATATTGGTAGGTGTTTCGATTTTGGTTGCCATTTGATGAAACAGAGTGATAATTTCATTGGATGGAATCGGCTGTTCAGTGGATTCGCTTTCGACTTTGCTGCTTTCGGAATAGAAGTCAATCATTTCGCGCAGTTTTTCTACTTCTTCTGCTTTTTTTGCTTTATAATTAACCGCGTCTTCCTTCAGATTCTGCAGTTCTTGCAGCTTTTCCTGATATTCGTTCAGCAAGTTGTTGTAGTGGGTATTCACTTTACGCAATTCTTCCATTCGTTCACGTTTCTTTTTCTTTAAAATGCTGGCGAGAAGTGCTATTCCAGCGATGGCGAGCGCGATGATAGAGTAGAGAATTGCCTTATATCGATTTGCTTCTTTCTCTTTTGCGATGGCACGCTGCTGATTGACGGAATAATCGTACACCGCTTTCATCTTATTGAATGTTTCTGCCGAATGGGCGATATTGTCTGAGTCGTTGATTTCAGTGTAAAGATTGGCGTATTTGGCTACCGAATCGGCTATTCCACGTTGTTGATAGACCGACATAAGCCCTTTGTAACCGCCTTGCAGCGCACTCCAATCGTTTTTGTTTTCAATCGCTTTTCGATAGTATATCAATGCAGAATCAATCTTGCCTGTTTGTTGGCATAGTTCACCTTTATAATAATAAAAGACCTTGCGACCTTTTATCATTTCATGATTTTCGTCGAAAAATCCTGATGCGCCTTCAAATTCTTTGATTAAACTATCAACTTTGTTGTACTCATGGCGTTTCAGATAGATGTCGATTTGATAATTGTTACTTAAAACGGCGAGCGCAGGATAGCCCAATGCGGTGTAAAGATGATGGGATTTTTCTGATAGAATAATGGTTGAGTCGTATTGTTGGTTAAGATGGAACGCGCCAGCCATGTTTTGGTAATAGTTTGCTAAGCGTAGCGAATCTCCCGCCATCTGTGCGAATCGGCATGCATCGTGCCACGCTTCTATCTCGTTGGCTGGCGATCGTTGTTCGTGGTAGAGCGAAGCTATCTGACCATAGATGCGCGCCCAAAGCAGCTTTTCGTCGTTGCTGCCTGCTGTGTCGGCATCCATAACAGCGCGATTGAGATATTTAAGCGCGTAAGGCGTTTCGCCTTTGTCGCGATAGACGCAGCCCAACAAGTAATCTGCAAAAATTTTGTCGTGATTTGAACCAAAATGATGAAAGAAATCGTTTGCTTCTTTCATTGGAATTTCCATCGAATCGAGTGGAACATAATTGGAATTCATTGAGTCAACAGCCTGAACAACTGAACGCATACGGCGTTCCTTTGGAGTATAGACGCAACTCACTAAAATAACCAACGCAACGAAGGCAATCAGAGCCCAGCGCATGGCGTTTCCAAATTTTTTCGTGCGCATTTCCATCGTATTTCTTTACTTATGCCTATTGGCACGCTGCTGGCGATATTTTGCTTTCTGTCGAGCCGAACCGCTTCCGTGTGCACCAGTGATATACTTCTTTTTCTTGGCTTTCGTTTTCACTTTTCCCTCGTTGCGATCGGCTTTCGGAGCGCCTCGAAACACGATGCCGCCACCTGCAATGATTTCGTCTATGTCGTTCATGGTTGTGTTCTTTTATGCAAATATACACAAAAAAATGCGTGAACAGACTGTTTCGGCAAAAAAATGCCATCTGTTCACGCGTTTGTTAGTTGCCTTTGGCAATCTTAATATGCTGGTTCGTCTTCCCAGATATCGTAACTTCCACCATCAGATGATGGATCTATGCCGCCTGGATCAGGGTCTTTGCCGCCGTCTCCACCGAGATCATCGCCCTGATCGGTCTTTCCCGTTGTGTTGAAACTGCTAACGAGCACCGTCTCGAGCAGCTCTACGCCCAACGGAGTAATGTCGGTGATGGGCATTTCATATATTCTTTGCTTCATTATTATCGTTTTTATTGGTTATTTAATCAAAATCTTTTTACCGTTCACAATAAACAATCCGCGAGGCAGCTCTTCTTCAGGAATATCGAGTTTTCTGCCGTTCAGATCGTACACACCTATCACTACGCGTGTGTTCTCTGCGTTTGGCAAGTCAATATCGGTCACTCCCTCGTCAATGTTTAGCGATTTTGCTGAACCTTCAACGCGAACGCCGTCTGCCTTGATAGTCCACCAGCAACGGCATTTAGGCAACGTATATTTACCATCTGTTGCTACGCGATAGAAGCTTCCGTGATCGCCGCCCGTTGCTTTTGTCCATGTTTTAGGATAACCGTAGAACACATCATACTTTTGCAACTGATAAGGAATGTACATGCCGTTCATCGAAATAGTAGATGTAACCGTCTTGCCATTGCTTAGCTCGACGCCGTCATCAGAGAAAAAGACAGCGTGCTTGTTTGTATATTCCGCAGCCGACAATTTCGTGATGTCTTCTGCTGAAATAGCTGCGATAACCGTTGAATCAGGAGCCTTAACCATTGCTGGCGTGCCTGCTTCGATGTAATCTACGCACTTAAAGTTCAACTGATAAACATATACTTTCTTTTCTTCGTCGAGCGAAATCTCGTAACCGTCGAACACTGCACCTTTTGCGCCTTGTCCTAACGTTGCTTCAACATTATATCCATGAGGCAAGCACATCGTTTCCCAGCGACCTTTCAGCGTAACTGTGTCGGTATTGAATTTTACAATGTGATTTCCGTTGCCTTCGTGATTGATTGTGATGGTCACAGAGTCGCCTTTTTCTTTATCCCAATACGTGTAAGTCGTATTGATTGTGCCTGTTTCCCACTTGTCGTACACCAGATTCCAAACGTCGTCGGTTACATAACTGTCGTAATACTGCGGATAAACATAGAAAGTACAGTTGTTGACGCCTTTATAGCAATACAACCAAAGATCGCCAAACGTTAATGCACCTCCAGAGCCTGCTGCCAGCGCAGCAGCTTCACTCAATAGATAAACAGTTCGCATGTTTTCGCAGCCATGAAGGAAAGATGCTTCAATATTTGTTACACTTGCGGGAATAGTTACAGTAGTTAGACCGATGCAACCGCAAATAAAGTGTGGTCCGCAATAGGTTAGCGTGTTTGGCAAGCTGATACTCGTCATCGATGTAAGCAACTGCAAAGCAGAATCATTAATCTTTGTAATTGGTTGTGGTATATCCATTGACGTAATCGATGTGCAAAGCGTAAAGCAATTGCTTGGAATAACGGTCAAATTCTCGTTGCAGCGCTCGTAGGATTGACCGTCTGAACCAGTAACCAATTCAGTTTGAAATGTGAAAGACGTCAAACCTGAACAGCTGTTAAACGCATTATTGCCAATAGTTTCTACAGATAGTGGTAGAGTGAATGTAGTTAGCCCCACACATCCAGAGAATGCAGCTGTACCAATGCTCGTTACGTTGCTGGGCAGTTCAAATGTAACTGATTTTAAGTAAGGATTGTAGTAATGACTACCGTATTGCGTGATGTGTGGCGTTGGTTCGCAACCGTCGTTGTAGTATTGCCAAGGATTTTCCAACGACTCTTCTTTCCAGCAAAAGCCATAATTAGCAATCGTTGTAACCGTATAGGTTTCGCCATCGCTCGTTACAGTTTGCGGAATCACAACGTCGGTCTTTGTGGAGCATGTCGTTGTCGATGTTGCATTTTGATAATAATAATAGCGATAGCTTGTTGTCCAATCTTTATATCCATAATCAAGATACGTAAGATTCTTTTCTGTAATTTCCGCATCAGTGTATGCGGTTTCTGTCATTACTACAGCGTGATACTCTCGCGTCTCATGCTTTGCCAAAGCCACTGAAACAGTTTTCGCGTCTGCATCAAGAACAGTGTAAAGCAGTCCATCCTGTTCGAAAGTAGCGCCAGCGCTCAATGCAGC
>Ga0065711_1037759_pt1 | contig 19506 bp, 10 predicted proteins | sample Hoacrofraction12_FD_59098 | JGI IMG/M metagenome (GOLD analysis project Ga0065711, IMG submission 59098) | Hoatzin crop microbial communities from Cojedes, Venezuela - Epithelial fraction 12 v2 (version 2) | ecosystem: Host-associated > Birds > Digestive system > Esophagus > Crop | place...
TAAAACAGGGTAGGTTTAGGCTGGATATAAGGAAGAAATTCTTTACAATGAGGGTGGTAAAACACTGGAACGGGTTGCCCAGAGAGGTAGTGGAGGCCCCATCCCTGGAAACATTCAAGACCTGGTTGGACAGGGCTCTGAGCAACCTGATCTATTTAGTGGTGTCCTTGCTCACTGCGGGGGGGTTAGACTAGATGACCTCTAGGGGTCCCTTCCAACCCAAAACTGTCTATGATTCTATGATTCTATGATACGTCTGACAACAGCAGAGGCGCAACTCTTACCAAAAAGGCGTCCCTTCTTCTGGGGGGAAGAGAGGTTCAGACCCGTCCATCAGGTGAAGTTCTCGCTTGGCTCCTCCTCCCAAAGAGAGTTTTCAAGTACCAATTTTTATGTGTTTGGAAATCTTTCTGCGAGGTGAGACTAAGTCAATTATTGTGTATCGATTGGCTCTTGGCATGGAATGTCGTGTCGTCAGAAGGGGGACTCAGCAGTGTGACACGCCTTCGGAGCAGGCATCTTGGTATGTGTATTCGGGGGCCATCTGTTCTTTATCCAAAGCAATCTCTGAAGCAATCTCTGGCTGCGCAGCCTCCACGGCACTCCACAGATCACTGAGTTTACAGTGATGGGCTATCCCCCCTTACTTTTGTCTGATAAGATAAGCACTAGTTATTTACTTCCTTTGTTAGCTCTTCGGCTCTTGATGCCTCAGTCCGTTTGTCTTGCATTTGGGCCATGGATTACAAGACAACAAACACATCTAATCAGAACGTTTTCAAAAAAAACAACCTTCTTTGAGAAATGTCTTAGCCAAGTAGCAATTTGGTTTTACTGAAACCTAAATTCTATTCAATTAGATAACTAGCTTTAGCACTTTAAGATCCACTACCTTTTCTCCCATATCTTTTCTCAGCTTTCATTAGTGTCTCTCTGCTAGAAGCTTCTACCTTTATGACAGAATGGGAGAAAAGGAGGTGAGCTACTTCAGAGAAAATTTTAGGGTTCTTTTTTAAAAATAGCTGGCAATGATGGGGTGTAGTATAAGCTGATGGACTTTGCACTGAATCAACTGCGATGAAGACACATTTGCCAGGACAGAGTGAGGGATGGAGATCACCAGCAGTTAGCTAGAAAAACAGAAGGGCAAAGTAACATGCTCATTTGTAAACAGATGGATTTGTAAAAATGTCTCTGTCGAAGCCTTAACGAAAACGAGAATAATAGCCAACAAGTTCAAAATTAGAAGGCTGTCTTGTTGAATGAAGGGTCAGAGTTATCTCATCCAGCTAAAGTTATTTAAGATAATTAAATATGAACTAGTAACCCTAGATTCCTTTTACAGCTAACGAAGAGGATTAGATGTGCATATTTTATGCTGAGGAGATTTTCCTTTGGGGATTTTCCTGTTTATTAAATTGTTTGATGGAATACCTTAAGGTTAAAAGCTTAGATTTAAATAGTTACTTTTTAGGCCCTGAATTGGAGCAAAATATCACCTAAAATGGTCTATATTTGAAAGAAAGCAAAATTTCTCTTCGAAAGATTTAGCTTTACAAGTTCATTATGAATGAAGCTTGGAATTCTAAGCAAAAAAGTCTTTCTGTGTCTTGAGGTTCTTCTACTAAAGTAGGAATCTTGCAGTCACTCCAATACACTGAAATAAACTAAGTAATTTAGTGTGGCGTGAATCTGTAATTTATAGTGAGAATTTTCTCCTGCTGAAGTCTGTTGGAAGAAAAGTATAAGAAATATGTATCAATGGGAACTATACCTCTAAATATATTAGAATTGTTAAAAAAACAAACAACCCCCCAAAAAACACTAAGCCCCCCAAAATCCCAGACATATCTTTATTCCCTTCTTATGAAGTGTAATGTTCGCAAAAAGGAACTCCAGTCCTGACCTGAGTGAAAACTGTGGGCTTCACAATCTTGTGTCCACTGTTTCTCTGTTAAGAAGTAAATAGAGGTAGTGTGTGGGGGGAATCTTTGCTCACATTTTTATTTTAAAGAGTCTTAGAATCACAGAATCATTTAGGTTGGAAACGATCCTGAAGATCATCGAGTTGTTAGACTGTATTTGTTTTTGTCCTTTTACCACCTGTAGTTTTCAAGCCTATGAAGTCAGTCCCTCTTTTAAAAAAGCAGTCTCAAAAGTCTCCATTAGCATGCAACAGCTTCTACAACCAGTAAGAACTCAAGGCACCATGGGAAAATCTGATAAAAACCTGAGAAATTTCAACAGTTTCTGCTATTTCTGTGGTGTTAAATAACAGTTTCCTTGGTAATGAGGGGTTTTCTCATGGTTTAAGTTTTGCATCTGCAATTATTGTGCCCTGAGATGAGTGTAGATAATACAAGTATCTGAATCATATCTGAGTTATTTGACCATTCCACTATTAATGAAAAGGTGATAGATATAGATGTCATCCCTAAGGAAACTGACAAAGGCGTAAGTCACTTATATTTGGGAAAAAAACTGCTTCACCAAATATTTAAAATTCTGCTGAGATTTATGTAAAAGATTGGGTTCTACATGTAAGATAGGATTGCACAATCTTTATTACAGGATACTCTCACCTATAGACCCTAAAAGGTTGCAGAAACACAGCAGTGCTCACCAGTTAGTCTGTTTCCCAATGAAGAGCCAAGCTCTTTTCAGTGGTGCCCAGTGACCGGACAAGGGGCAATGGGCACAAACTGAGGCACAGGAAGTTTCGTCTGAACATAAGGAAGAACTTCTTCCCTCTGAGGGTGACGGAGCACTGGAACAGGCTGCCCAGGGAGGTTGTGGAGTCTCCTTCTCTCAGAATATTCAAGACCCGCCTGGACAAGGTTCTGTGCAGCCTGCTGTAGGTTCCCCTGCTTCGGCACGGGGGTTGGACTAGATGACCCACAGAGGTCCCTTCCAACCCCTACCATTCTGTGATTCTGTGATAGCAGCAAAATTAGACTGACAGGCCAAGTACTGTCAATAGTTTATAGTATTAGTCTGATTTTTTGTGATAGAATTATTATCACTAATGAATGAAGCCCTTCAGGGTACTGAGTCACAAAAAGATTTCAAAAACATCCCAGAGGTTTAAGTCAGTATTGCCATCACTTTACAGTGCCTTTTGGTTCTACAGTGTATTCATTGTATTCGTAGACCTCGCATGCAGTATGCTCTCTGCAGACAAAATTTGCCAATAAAGCTGTCCTGTTCAACAGAATCGTAGGAATGGACTTCAAATAAGGAGATATTTGTTCTGTTTGCTGTAGTTTATATTTAAAGTCAACAGTAAGAACTACAGTATGAACAACTTCATCCCAGGTTAAATGTTGTCATTTGGTTCTGTTTGACTTATAAGACTATCCTGTTCAACCCAAACAAAATCTGGAGAAACGCAGACAAATATACTTACTCAGGCCTTGGAAAGCAAGACTAACAGCTTTCATACTTTCTAACTAGTAATAACTCTGATCTGCTTTTAACAACTTATTTGAAAGTTTACGCCTGAAGGTACATCATCTTGCTATCTGTAAAAAAAAAAGAAATGCAGGAAAATACATGTCACTGGACAGATGCTGGGAAGGTCTATGGCTGTGTCATAATAAATAAAATAAATAAATAAAACAAAATTATTCAAATGTTCTTTTTCACATTAGGTTTAGAAAGTGCTTCACGCACTTACGCCAAAAACATAGTCAAGGTACACTACAATGTAGTTGTGTTTTATATTAATTCAGGGCTCTTATTTGCCTTCCTCCAAGGAGCCAAACTCCTACGTTGCCTTTTCAAGCCCAGGCTGACAGCCTGGGAATGGCCTCTCTGGTATTTTGTGTACACCTGTAAGAAAGCTGAGAAAGAAGAGTCAGGCTGATGCCACTTAAGCTCCATAGCAAGTTGAGGACGTGACCAAACATCCCAATGGAAGTACAGACAGATGAGTCTACTGTCGTACATGCTTACTAAAATGAGTAAGTTATTCAGTCAGAAACTGGAGCCCATGAGAGACACTGAATGTGCATAATTCGAACTGGTGGTCTGTTGTATAGTCTTGAGCATAAACAGGAGAGAGATATTTTGTTTCTGCTGGCATTAAATTCTTTGGGAGCAGCACAGAGAGGCTCTGGTTTTCAGAAAGGAGTATATTTTTTATTACCGTTGCAGCTTCTTTTTTTTTATGCCTAAGTGGCTTTAATAGTTGCAGGGGTTTTAAACGGGTGTCTTTCCCCTGTACTTGCTACCATTAAGATCAGAATCAGATTATTTTATTCTGCAGAGTTTTAGTTACTTGGAATTGTAATTTTCAACTTCAACCCAGTTAAATTTTCATTAAAATAGATAGCAAATTTTCCTTTTATTTTTGTTTTTAGTGGGAGTAAAACTGTGTCTTTTTTATTTAATGACTTTCTTTCTCTTGACCCTTTTTTCCCCAGTGCCTTATGCTCAAAATGTTCATATTCCCTTTTGTTTGCCCAGTTTTGTGAGCAGCTAGCTGAATTTGGACAAATAGTGTTAACTCATACTTAATTCACCTTCTGGTTGGATTAGAAGTTGGTTGAATTTTAAAGAGATGTATTTTAAAAACAGTGACTTCATCATTTCCCTTGACACAATTGCTAACAGTGTCATAGTTTCAATATTGATTTTAACTAATCTTTGTAACTCCCTGCTGTTTACTTTTTAAATGTTGCTTTTTAAAATAGGTAGCTCTTGAAGCATGATTAAAATATTACAAACGAACTTATTGAAAGTTTTTGTAAAAAGCAATTTTATTATTTTAAGACATATTAGCTTGGATGGTTATAAAAGCTTTTTCATAGAAAAGACACTTAAAATAGAGTTTCTGAAATGAAATAACTACTAAACAATTCGTTCTTCTGAATTTCATTCTACTGTTATACAGCTGAATTCATTTTCATACCAAATGAATGACAAAGAGAGTCATAATTTTGTATATTATGACCTGAACTACGTTAATATTAAGTTCATTGAATGCTATGCAAAACACACCTTGAAGTAGTAATACTCGCAAAATGCGGCTTAATCCATTAAAGACACCTTTCTATAGGGACAGAAAGAATATATATATCTGAATTGAATAAAGAGGGAGAAAAGCTATAAGTCACTAGATAAGCAACTTTCAAAGCCCAATATTTCTATAATGCTATAAAGTTTATGTGCACAAGTAGTCTCAAGAGTTAAAAAAAAATAGTAAGAACTAGACATTTTCTTCAGGTCCATTATTATTTCTGGGCTAAAAAAACAAATGTTTGTTCAATAGCTTGTTGCTGCCGTCCAAGCATAACATCTTGTTTTGCTTTGTTTATTATCTGAAAGATAATTACTGAAAAAAGCATTTAGATCACGGCTTATAGTAATTTATAAGCTCCCAAGAGTTACACTGAACTGCAGTATTTTGTACCTGTAGAACACCTGTCATGCGCAGATATGCTTAAATGGTTTTCATTCTTCTTAAATGAAGGTTTGCTTCAGAAGAGGATGTAACAAGACAGAGCACTTGGATGGGGGCATCTACAACTACGTGTTTTATGAACAAGTGTCTTTCCAACGTTTTGATGTTAAGGCAAACCTATAGATCATTTTTGTTCAAGGAGGATCAATAGGAAATTTCTGGCACAGATAATATGAGATTTTTCATTAATACCTTGCAATGTCAAAAAAACCCAAAAAAGCTTTACCTAATTCTTACTTTTTCGAATATTGACAAACTCAGTCAAGAACTATCATAACACCTACAAGGTTTTGTGTGTATTTTATTGTGTGTAGTTTATTTTGATCAATTATTTGTATTATTAGCATGAACCACTTTTGAATTACAAAGTTTCTGACATGAGATACAGTTACAGGAATCATTTGCTTACTGAATTCAGTATTAAAATAATACTTGCATTTTTGTGATAATTCAGATGACCCTCTGGAAATAAGGAAGCAATTTGGCTGCAAAGCAGAACTTCATGTGTTATTACAATGGTAATCTAACATTTACACAAAGCCCTAAAGCTGGAATGTTATCAAATGTCTATCAGGACATCGTGATGATGGATGAAACATGGAAGTGTAATCTGACATACAAACGTTACAGTTTTTATCTCTGATGCTGAAGGCAGCCTACTGAATCTAATTGCGACATTAACTATTCCTAGTATCTGTTTTGAACTCTATGTTGGAACCTAAAAGGAAAAAAATGTCAGTAGTTTTGGACAGCAGGCTGTGTAACTCACAGAAAGGGGAATGACTCAGTGAGAGCTTTTATATATGTACTTTCCTATATCTGGTTTTCACAGTGGTTGTAACACCTGAGAAATCTCTAGGACACAAAGTGTGTCTTGGTCAGCTAACACGTGGTCAGTGAAGAGAAAAATGGACTAGAATATGGTTCAACAAAATATCTGCTGCTGTCCACAGAGAAATCTTCTAACATCCTCCGTATTTTATACATAGCAGATAACATGGAAATTGAAAAATGTTTGTGTCACACACTCTAAACATTCTCTGGTTATATCAAAGCTCATCCTTGACACACAGAAGGCAGAGCTTATCTTTTAGATCTGATACCTTTCACACATATAACAGTTCAGAAAATATTTTATGGTCTATTCTGCCCCCTTTGTGATATTTGCACTTCACAAGGGTTAGAAACATACGCACCAGCTCCTTTCTCAGTAGTGTGAATTAGCTGATGGAACAGAAAAAACACCAACTCTCCAACCTTGTAATGCTACAGCAGTATCTATGGGACTTCCATGGTGAAACAGGAAAGTAGTAGGAACAATTTCAACACCATTTTATCCATGACGTATTAACCCTTTGAGTGTCCTAGTGAGACTGGCTACAGATCACAAATCAAGCCACATCTTCTTTACAGAGAGGTAGAAAGACACAAGTGCTGCACTAAGAAATGAGCAGCTGGTGCTGTGGAAGAAGACCGTTAAGAGGTGGAGGCTGAGTAAAATTTTCTTGATGCAATGTATGAGATTTGGCATGTCCACCTTAAGTTGAGTCTTTTTCATTTTGTAGGAAAACACCTCTTCCAGGACAAACTCTTCTGAACAAAATTTGCACAGCCAATCTGAATCCCTGTTCTCTTTCTCTGGGGCTTCTAGTAGGGATATGATATAGAAGATTTGTGTTCCTCTCCTGAAATGCAGCAGTGTGTGAGGGAATTACAGCTAAACATCTGGAGCAGTAAAGGCAACATTTTTTGATCATCTTCTCTGTAGTGCAAGTAGCACAGCATAGCATCTTTCTTGCCCTCTTCAAAACATAGTGGTGCTGTCCACGTTGTTTATCAGGAACAAATCTTGGTTTGTGTTATTCTTGGACTACGACTGGGAGTTTTCTGCGAGGCTGTTGGATATCATTGGTCAAAACTAAACCGAACAGAATGTTTACAAATCAACAGTACTGTGGCACAGTGCTTAAGCCCATGTTCTGTTTATTAGACTAACAGAGATATAACAGGAGGAACTACTCCTAACTGACATAGGGACTAATTGAATCCAAAGTGGTCATCCTATAAGTTTTCAGAATTTAGGTTACATAAGACCACATATAAGAACAGCAAAAACTGGTTCAGACCAAGCTGCTCGCTGGCCTAGTGTTGTATCTTCAATAGTAGTTGTAAGCAGACACGTAGGAAAACTTGAAAAAGGCAGACATATGCAATACTTCTTCCCTCCTTGGTTCCACAGTCCTCTCCCAACTCTCTACTGTCTTCCTCTCAAGAGGTGTCCTGAGCCTGATACAGTTCGTTTACTCAGTAACTTCCAGTTAATCTCTCTTCCAGGTATGTTCCAGTCTTCCGCTTGAGCCCATGTGAACTAATTTTGGTGGTGATGTCTTTTAGACAGTAGTCCCACATATCTGTTATATGTGGGCTTTTTTGCTTCTTTGTTTGAACTTGACACTTATTAGTTTCATTTGATGGTCTCTGGATCCTGTACTGGGAGGATTTGTACACTTGAATATCTGCATTAAAATGCATTGACATTCATAATTTGAATTTCTGCATTACTCAGAACTTCAGCCAATGCAACATTTTTCATTTGTTACTAAGATTTTACATTTGCATGTGTGTACCAATGTGGACATTAAAATAAGCCTGAGAGGTCTTTCCTTAAAAGTACCATTTTTTTTCTTTAACTAACAAAGGGAATTTCAAAAGTTTACCTCAGCTGCAAATATCTTCATTACAGATCTATATACATTAGATGTGTGCAGTGTGGAACCACCATTATTGACAAAATTAACATTCCCTTGAAGTACTTATTAGCTTCACTATCACCATTCCCTGAAGACATTTACATGATGGAGTACCAGCAGTGAAATTGTCAGTTACAACTGATATTTTCTAGATTATGAATATGTTGTGTCTTTTCAATCACAATTTATTGCGAAGTGGGTGATCAGGAATAAGCGTATAGTTAGATCTTTCAGATACACCTTTGTAGCTTGTTGTTTACTAAGGCCCCAGGTTTTCCTGAGTATAATAAGTGTTCTTGGGTTTCAGGATATACTTGTCTTCTAATAAACTTGACCATCTAATTTTGATCCTCTTTATGCTTTTCACCTTCACAATCTCACATAAAGCCAGGTTTCATTGTAAAATAATGCACTTTGGTTGCTTGTGCTGATAATTTACACCTGCTTTGACATTTCTTCTGTGTCCCTAATTTCATGCATTATAGCATTAAAGGATATTCCATGCCTATCCTCTGTTCAGTTTGTGATTTTATAAACCTCTTTCAGGTGACAAAACATGCACTGTGTGCTATATCTGAGAGTTATCAACAGTAAGCAGCAGTCAGTATTTTTAGGGCATTCTGCAATCGTTCACAGCCAGCTCCTGAAACTGAACGCCTGTGTGTGTATCAGGAAACTACAGAGAGCTGTGATTGGAGTGCTTAGAAGTCTGAAAAATCAGATCAGTCTCAAACTGATAAACCAACACTTTACTAGAGTGACATTAATTAACATCATACATTGACAATAATTAGTTATTACATATTGCTAATCATTATCACTGCATTCAGAAAGCAATCCTGCCTTAACAATTGTATCCTACACCAGCTGTGAATAGGCAACACCACAGAGCTAATGGCGTGTAGTCAGCACTCATAGTTGCGGTCTGTGATGCTCTTATTCACTGAGTTCAGAGTGTGCACCTCCTGAGGTCCTCTCCCTGATTACATCTCCCTATCCCTTAGTTAAGGGTTTTGTCCTTTTACAAGAAGGGTGAGTCTTTAAGCAGTCTGCATCTCTTGGCCTCCACCCCGGGGCTACAGGTGCATGATGCCTGGACGGGTGTCACTTTCCCATGCTACAACAAGTGCATCATACTCTTGTGTGTCTTTCCCCATCCCTCTTCCCCATTGCCTCTCGCACTCCTCTTTGCTTAGCTGCTTCTAATTTTCTTAAAACAAAACTAGTCTTTATGCAACTCTTGAGTATGCACACAAAACCTAAGGAGGTCTTTAGTCCAACCTCCTTCTCAAAGAAGGGCCAGCTCTGAGTTCACATTAGATTGCTCGGAGCTGTGTTCAGGCACGTCTTGAAAACCCCTGAGGACTGATGCAGCACAACCTCCTTGGGTAATCTTCAGCACTGCTCAATGGAGAGGAAAAACTCTTGACCAACACAGAGATGTTTGGGTTCCCAGTGACTCTGCTTTCAGCCTCTGCTCATATCTTCATGATCATGCATAAACTGCACATCGTAACAAGAGCTGTCAGTTATCAAGCTTACACAGCCAGTTCCCATAACAAATTGGTAACAAAAGCCATGGCTGGGGCCTTCCACAGTCAGCATAAGGCACAGCTAGTATAAGGCCTGTGGCCTGTTGCTAGCAATGGCAGTAGCATTTTTTGGGCCACTGGATACAGAGAAGCTTCTCCAGTTATGTGATGTCAGTGTGCTAATATTTAGGTTTAAAAAAAAACTGAACATAGTTAAAATCTGCTTAGTCTGCTTCACCTTTCATGGGTAAACTAGGCCTCCATCTTTGGCTACATAATTTTCTTTATTATTATCCTGAACAATTTTGCATCGTTAATAAATTTTGTCAGCTATGTACTTGATTTTCAAAGTAATTTGAAAATATGTGGCACAGTAAAAGCTTCAGTACAAAACCTTATGGGATGAAGTCACTGGTGCAACCCTATTGCAAGTAATGTTACGATCCTTACTTACTTACAGCCTCGTATTATATTAGTTTCTTCAGACTTCAGAAAAAGTTTTTCCTATAGGTCTAAGCATATTGTAAGAACCTGATGGCAGTTATCTGTATGCTTTTCAACTACTTCAAAGAATTTAAATTTGTTATGCTTCAGTTATCTTTTTGAAACTGCCGTTTTTTCTTGTTACATATTTCTCCACATGTATAATGATTTTACTCCTTTACCAATTATGTTTTCCACTGATTTTTCACCTAGTATGGGAGGACTTTCTTTCCGAATAATTTCATTTGTTTCTTGCTTGTCCATGTTAGCTCTTATGGTCATTTTTAAAGACTTTTTTGATAGTATGTATTAGTTTTGAGACTCCAGTACAGTTTTCTTAAACAAACTCATATCCACATGCAACAATTTGCCTTGGCCCTTAATCATTTTCAATGAGCTTTCTTATTTTTAAGTACTTCCCTTATTTGGAAATTGAATGTTACTGTGTACAATGAATTACACTTGCTTCTTTTTTTCCTTTGATGGTCACATTTCTCACGTATTTAGGTTAAATGATTATACATTGTGTCTAGGTGTGCTCACAGCATTATGAAACATTTATATACCTGTATACCGTTGATACAACAAGGGAAATTCTGATTACATATTAGGAAAACTCTATTCAACCTGGGGATACTTAAGCACTGGCACAAGCTCCCCAAAGAGATTGTGTAGTCTCTGCCGTAAGAAATATTCAAAACTGACTGGAGGCAGCCCTGAGAAACCTGCTCTAACCACACGTGTTTTTTGCACTGCCTTGGAATTAGCTGACCCTTATGAGTCCCTTCCAATCTAAATAATTTAGCAGTTCTATGGTGAACAGCTGCCTGAGAAACTTGTATTTACCTCACTGCTTTCCTTTACCTTTGCCATAAATTTCCTTGACTATCTCTTTACCATAATCTTTCCCTCCTCTACAGTGGTAACCACTGCTGCGCTGTCAGAAATAGAATCACGGAAACATAGAATCATAGAATCACAGAATCATAGAATGGTTTGGGTCAGAAGGGACCTTTAAAAGTCACCTGGTCCAACCCCCCTGCAGCGAGCGGGGATATCTTCAACTAGACCAGGTTGCTCAGAGCCCCATCCAACTTGGCCTTGAATTTTTCCAGGATGGGCCCTCCACCACCTCTCTCGACAACCTGTTCTAGTGTTTCATCACCCTTATGGTAAAAAATTCCTTCCTTATATCTAGTCTAAATCTACTCTCCCTTAGTTTAAAGCATTACTCTTTGTCCTATTGCAACAAGCCCTGCTGAAAATATTTTCCCCATCTTTCCTATAGTTCCCCTTCAGGTACTGGAAGGCTGCCATAAGGTCTCCCTGCAGCCTTCTCTTCTCCAGGCTGAACAGCCCCATAGAAAAGCATCTGCAATGTGTCAGCTGCCCAGGAAAGTAACACAGAAAGTTAATAATTCATTTTTTAGTTAGTGTTTACTGTTATTTTCAGATTGCAGTTTTCCAGAAACATCCTCTTTTTCTGCTCTCTAAAAGGAGTAATTTCTCATTGCATGGCATAGTTCGTCATGATTTCAAAAACATAGTACTGTATCCAAAAAAAACTTTGCTCTATTGCCATGTACTATTATAAATTTCAGTGGGAGTTTTGGCTGCATGTGAAATGTAGAATCAGACCTTTTGTGTCGCATTTTATGATATTGTTAATATGCACCTCTGTAACTTAATGGTGTGCACTCACATTGTAACAGCAAACAAAAAGCCACTAAATGTTATTTTGAGAGAAAATTGGTTTCTTTACAGCATGAAAGGATTAAGTGGTTGAGCTTATATTGCACAGATGCAAACTGTAGTTTGTTGAAGTAAAATACTTTTTCTTTCTTCCACTGGTACTTATATTTGTTTGTCAAACAATATTGTAAGTTGATTTAGCAGACCAGAAAAGATACAAAATATAAGACAAATATAACAAAAGTAGTATTGTTAAAGCATTTTCTGTTATGAAGGTACATGTGTATGCAACACATCTGTTCTCATTGTAAATCCTTGATTCAAGACATCACCAAGTATGCTATTCTAAGATTGTTAAACAATGTGCTCTAGTTTAACTGAATAAAAATCAACACAAGATTGTCAATATCACAGCAGAGTATTTCAAGCTTTACACTCTGTGTTAATAGTATACAAACTAAGGAATTTGATGGTGAAGAAACAGCACTAGTCATCCCAAACCATGCAATTATGAGAAACAAGTCTTTTATTGGTTAGATCTGTTATTTAGCTTCAGCTATTTTTACCTAGCTTTTTCCAACATATTTATTTGCACTTTTCACCATCATGAAATTAAATTATAAGGGAAAGACTGAATCATATTAATTGGGCTAAAAGAGATTTTCCAGCTACACATCTGTTTAAGATTGATGTTTTCCTCCACAGTACTCATTGCATTTCTTTGAAAAACATTAAGGGAATTTTTTCTCATTAAAAATGTTTTGTACTAACTTGGGGTTTGAGAGTTTGATTTTTTTTTCTGAGACAGCTGATTCTGGGTTTTTAGGAATCTCTGTGTTTTCTAATTTAGCTCTACTTAAAATCTTGGATAGAATACTTTCTGAAGTTTCTGTCCTTTGTCTATACCTGAAGATTTTTCCCTAGCAAGGATTGACACCCCTGCTAATTTCTGTTAGCTCAGAAACAGATCACACCGATGAGAGAGCAGGAGAGAAAAGCTGTGCAATCAAACACTGCAATCTGGGAGCAGAGACTGTTCTGTGCTACAGTAGTTGCATGGGGCAGAATTAATCTCACTTAGTTTTGTAAGGCGATATTGAATCATGAACAGTCTATGGAAAAAAAAGAAAATATTTAGAATGCAAATTTCCTTAACAATCAAACCCCTACTTACAGATAAGCTGAAATGAGCCCAGAAGTGAATGTAAAGGAAATCTATATTTATTAGCTCAAGTACTTGTTCTATCAAGTATAGATATGAACATTGTAGACATCTACATTCAGATTCATTTCCTCATGTTAAGAATTATTTTCCTAAATACTCATGATAGATTGACCTTGGTCAGCTGCCCACTCAGCTGCCCTCTCATTATCCCTCCTCAACAGGAGGAGAGGAGAAAATGAAATGAAAGAGACCTTTCAAGATGAAAACTGACTCTTCTATCTCATCTATAGGCTGGTTTTTAGTTACTATTTTCAATGCTGTGTTTGTCCTGAATATTCACTCCCCTCCCCTAAGTATCTCACTGTACATCTGCATAGTTCTTTTTCTGATTGATTACATTTTTTTTCTCAGGGTTTTTTTTTATGATCAGCTTTGGAAAAAGATAAAAAATAAAGCTGCTAACTGCCCCAGACACTTCTGCTTGTATGTGTCTATCAATAACAGAAACTGAGATCTTGAGTTTCTTTCATCTTTTAATGTGGTGCTTGTTACTAATTACACTGAAATATAACACAAGAATTCAAGTGAGGTTTTTTTTAGGAAAAAGGAGAGTCAGTCACATTTAATTTTCCTCTGATACTGGGACTTTAATTGTCTTTGATCTGTGAGTCTATATTGCTACTATTTGAATATTGTGATTCAGAAAACACAGAGGTTAATGTCAGTAATGAAGTTCCGGGTAATCTAAGGAATCTCTCCCTCTCTCACAACTACCTGTTGTTTTTTTTTCAAGACGAGATATTGTTCTGAATATTCAGACTTTTTCATACTGTTCAGATTTATTCCTTAGGGAGCAACAGCATATGTGACAAAGCATCAATATGAATTTAATGTTTCTGGGTACAGAGTAACACATCCAAAACAGCATTTCAGTGGCAGATCAGCTAAAATTCTATCTCTTTAGGAAATGTCTTCCTTTTGTTGAGAAACAAATCAACATTTCCACCACATCCAATTATCCTTTTGTTTCCTGAATTAGACAATGTTCTGCGGATTAAGATTTTTAAAAGAAATTCAGGGATGAAAGTATTACATAAACTGTAATCAGAACGAGTTATTGTGTATTTTTCCAAGTCAGTATACCGTGGTTTATATCACTTGCAGGCTAACTTTAATGGATTTACTGAATGATTGTCTTAAATTCAGGTTGCATTGAGAAGTACAAGTTGTCTTACCATTGTGTTCCATTTTGAAAATCTAAATGAGTACGGTATACTAGTGTTAACATAGCATTTTGGTGTAGTGATAATTATCACCTACTAATCTGATGTGCTACATTTTCTAGCTGCTCACTTAGTAAAAAAGAAAAAGACTCTTTTCTCCCTGAATAACAGCTCTTTCTTAACAGCTACCTTTTTTCAGTTATAAATCCATTAATCCATTTTCCCATTCTTTCTTTAAAAATAAATGGCAGAAAATAGCAATGCAAATAATACAGAGAACTACATAAATGTGGAGTAGAGTATACAACAGGATATTTACTTTTTCTACATAGTAATAAGGCAATAGAAGAGAAAGAAAGAAATTTCATAAAACAAACTTTAAACTCAGAACACAGTTTTATTTTTGCTGGGAATTCTACCAGTTTCTCTACTCTTTGTGTGCAGTATAGCAGGAGTCAACTTTATCTGAACTTACTGAAAGACATGGTCAAATTAGCTGATATTTTACCTAACATACAGAAAGCATTGAGTTCAATATTAAGATGTTATTCACACAGCAAGCAAAGATCTGGTCTCTAAGTGTATCTCTGAGAACAGTAAAAATTTCATCTTTTATCTCCAAGCAGTGCAGAAACAGGAGGAAAACTGTTGTTCGAATTTGTCATCTACTGAGGAGTTACTCGAGACAAGAGATCAAATTATTACTCACAAAACCTGTCTTTGTACCTCAACATGTGAGTCTTAGATGCAAAGTTCAAAATCAAGCCTGAAAATGGGGACCAAAAAGTTGTGCCATGCTCTTTCACTTTCACCGGAGAGCTGCATTCTTTATCCATATTAGTGTAGCTTCACCAGAAGGTGCGAGTGCACAGCTAAATCTGTAGTAATCATTGTAGCAGTATGCTGAGAGGAGGGCTCAGTGGATCAAAGTCCACAGAAAATATAGGTAACCTTGTCAAGGTGAATGTGCACTGTTTTTATTTTTGGCATTGGGTCCTGCGTGAGATGGTCCTCAATAACCAAAGGAAAACTGCAGGCATCTGCCTGAAAATGTTGTTTCAGTCTGTGAATACTGATCTTACATGGGTACCTGTACAGAGGACACTCACAGAGTTGTGTACGAACTACCATTATTTGGCATTTCCTGTTGGATGTCTGAAGTACTGAATTAATTGGCAATGGTTATCATAAATAATGCTTAAAAAAACTAGTTCTCCATACCCAGTATCTAAAGAATTTCAGCTTATAACCTAAGTTTGGAAATTTCATTCCCCAAGTACATTGTAAAAGTTAGGCGTCACTATTATCCTTCACACATATAAATCTTCATTTCACTAGTTTGCTTTCTTCTGCAGCAAAAATTCCATTCCTGCAATGTATGTCCTTGTTATTTCTTTGATCACTTGTACTCTCAGCTCTGACTTTGCTAACAAACTGTAGGTCTTGCAGCTTTTACTGCACTGTGGTACTGTTGCACTGGAAAAAATCATGTGCAAAGCTGTACATTTACCTTTGTTTAGTATTGGTTGTACACTACTTTTTGTTGTCCACTTCTTTTTTTGTAGTTGTGTGAAAGCATAACGGGAAATTCAAATGTGTCATCTTGCATGCAGCTGTTCAGAAGGTAAGATTTGGGTCTTCATATGAAATCCTCATGGAAATTACTGAAAGGCAAGCTGGAAAATACGATCTGAGAATATTTAACGTGAAAGAATGATGTCAGAAATGAAAATCCTGACGAAAATCCTGAACCAAAACAAAGAAATAAACAAGATTTCTTTGTCTAAAATAGACAGATAGTTGAAGAATATCCAGCTCTTCAGTTTCATATAAGAATACAGTGTCATGAATCCAGAATTGAGGAGCAAGAAGCATTATACTTGGTGTCAGTGACAAGGTTTTTAAAGTAAACTGAAAAAAATAAAATGAAAACCAAATGTGTTACTTTTGTACAGGTGAGAACCAAGAATCAGAGCACTATTTTATTTATAATACCTATATTTACATCCATTCTGATTTAGTTCTGTTCAAGAACATCTGTCTCAGATCCATTTCAATAAAATAAAAGAATGCTTCTTGTTTGTGTTCAGGTTCGGTTTCTGTTAAGAACTACACAGCAGGTTTGTTTTTATATAGTTCTTAACATAGCCCAAAGAGATTGCTACTGAAACAAAAGATAAGTTAACTCAGATGAATACAAAGAGACAGTGAAGCAATAAGGAAGTTCATAATGAAAATAACTCTTAAATATTTTGATATGTTAAGTCTGAGAGTGACCAAAATCAGATACCACAGCAGACTGTAAAGAAGTCTTGCATTAAGCACAGTGAGTTCAGCTATACACATTAATAATAGATGACCAGGATCAATCCTTATTCGTGAAACCAAGCATTGTGGGCTGGCTTGCATGCAGGCTGCTTAGTACCAGTCGCATCAGGATGAAAACAGTACATCCATGTTTTGTTGCATTTGGGTCACCTGCGATGCTTATGCAAGTCTGTTACATATCCTTTTATTCACAATAATGGTGATACAATGAGAGGTCTGTGCTACACACTACCAAAGTGCATGTTTTTACTTGATTTTGGGAGGCAGAGATTCAGTCTGGCGTTGTAGCAAGAGGGGCAGAGGGAGCAAATCTTCAAGCAGTCTCATGGTTTTACTGTCCTTTATGAGTGGCTCTTGGAGATAACTGTCTCTAGAATGAAAATAAAATATTGTCTTTGAAGGATCTAAACTCACTGGGAGCAGACTAACTGTTGACCTGGGTGGACAATGGAGAGTCCAAACACTTAGCTAGTTTCCTAGACCTTTTTTTCTAGCAGCATATATGTACTCATGGTGTTTATTTACTTGCATCCTTATGAATTGTGGTGAGTTTACTTGGACCAGCTGCCAGACCCCCACCCAGCTACTCTCTCACTTCCTCTTCTCAACAGGGCAGGGGAGAAAATAAGACGAAAAAGCTCATAGAGAGTTGAGATAAAGACAGGGGGATCACTTAGCAATTGCAGACACTGGAAAAACAGACTTGACTTGGGGAAAATTAATTTAATTTACAGCCAGTTAGAATAAAGTTGGCTGATGAGAAACAAAGGTAAAAATTAAACTGCTTCCCTCCACCTCTCTTCTTCCCAACTTCATTCTTTCATTCCCAACCCCTCTACCTCCTTCCCCTCTCCCTGAACCATGCAAGGAGATGGGGAAAGAGGGTTGCGGTCAGTCCATAAGAGCTCCTCTCTGCCACTGCTTCCTCCTCACACTTTTTTTCACCTTCATCAATTTCAAGGTCCTATAAAAGTACATTTTTTTAAATTGCAGGAAATTAAAAAAAAAAAAACCACCACAAAAAGCTAACTCTTTTCTTTCAACATAATGTATTAAGTAAATAGAAAACCACAAACAGCAATCAGGATGCAGTTTTCTGTATTTATAATTTAATTCCAGAAAGTCATCTGTCCAGAACATATTATGCACTTGCTAGTTTGGGGGAAGAGGGGGGTCAATAAAAGCTTTAGTTTTCTTTGGTTTTACATTTGGTTTTCGTTCTTGGTGTGATTTAGTGGATGTGTGTGTTTGTACTTAAAAGAACATTTAAAAGAAACTTTCATTCTCAGAAGAGTGAAGCTACATAGGTGTTAGCTAATAGTTTTTTATAGCTTTACAATATTATGTGATTCTTTTTCTAAAATAACTTTTTGTTGTTTTGACACTTTTAAGTACTTTTTAATAGTGTCACATCACGTTTACAGTTACCTTAGGTCACGATCCTCTCTCTGAAATTCCGTTCTAGTTTATCTTTTCAGTAGCAATCCAAGTTGAGGAGTAGGAGCATTTTAAAACATGCTAAGCATGACTGTCTGGTTCAGAACTGCACTGAGACTTTTTTAAGACAAAGTGTCAATTTGATATCTATCTATCTCCCTCTACCTGTTTTCTGCTCTGCTGCAAAATGAACTCAGAGGAGAGTCTTACACTCAACTGGGGCTTGTTCTAAGCACACCAGGTAAGATATGATGAGCTTATTCAGAGTCTGTGTCAGAGTCCAATACTCTCTGACGAGGTTCTTTGAGATATTCCACATGTGGAGGTTATAAAGTATAATGTCAGATTTACTTATTTGAAGATAACTGAAGTTACACGGGGTTTCTGATTTAGTCAGTGATATAAAACATACTGAAAACACACTAGAAATGTAAGCGACATTCATCAAAATACAGCAAGTGCAATGCAGAGTTCAGACACAATACCAATGTGATTCCTGTTACAAGTCTGTGTAATATACTCACTGTCATGACACTGGGCATCCCTAGCCTCCAGGCAGGAATAGGTGAGTTGAAGCCAGCCAAGGGCCATTAGTGTCTTTGAAATTCTTTCGCTAGTTGTCTAATTTTTACACTCTATGCTGGACTGAGCCATGTATTCACTCCCCCTGTGTTGGTCTGGATGACTCAGGGAAACATTTACATCACCAGTTGATCCACTCAACTGTTGATAGCTGTTTATAACAGAAGCCACGCTCTGGTCCCCTTTGTGTTGAGACAAAGTCAGCTTCTTCGCATTACTCTCTGGGCTTCACAGGCACATCGCCCTTGCCCATCTCCACTGAGCCTTCTTCCATTATAGGGTCTTCTTCAGTGTCAGACATTGCTGATTGAGAAAGGTGGCCAATGCTCTAATTTTACACTGACTCATGGATGGTGGCAATTGCCCTGTGGCAGTGGTTACAGCAATGGAAGAAGAGCAACTGGCAGCGCAGAGGCAAACCTAACTGGGCTGCCTCATTGTGGCAAGATATTGCTGCCCGGCTAGAGCAGTTGGCTGTAAAAGTAAGTCATGTGGATGCCCATGTACCCAAGAGTTGGGCCACAGAGGAACATCAAAACAACCACCAGGTGGGTCAGGCTGCCAAGATTGAAGTGGCGCAGGTGGATCTGGACTGGCAACATAAGGGTGAACTCTTTATAGCTCGGTGGGCCCATGACACCTCAGACCACCAAGGAAGAGATGCGACATACAGATGGGCTCGTGACCGAGGGGTGGACTTGACCATGGACACTATTGCACAGGTTATCCATGAATGTGAAACTTGTGCTGCAATCAAGCAAGCCAAGCGGGTAAAGCCTCAGTGGTATGGAGGACGATGGCTAAAATATAAATATGGGGAGGCTTGGCAGATTGACTACATCACACTGCC
>Ga0065711_1037760_pt1 | contig 19504 bp, 7 predicted proteins | sample Hoacrofraction12_FD_59098 | JGI IMG/M metagenome (GOLD analysis project Ga0065711, IMG submission 59098) | Hoatzin crop microbial communities from Cojedes, Venezuela - Epithelial fraction 12 v2 (version 2) | ecosystem: Host-associated > Birds > Digestive system > Esophagus > Crop | place...
TCAAGACCAGGCTGGACAGGGCTCTGAGCAACCTGATCTAGTTAGTGGTGTCCCTGCTCGCTGCGGGGGGGTTGGACTAGATGACCTCTAGGGGTCCCTTCCGACCCAAAACTTTCTATGATTCTATGATCACATTGTAGAGCAAAACTCGGAAAACTATTTCCCAAAGATATTATTTTGAAGAATCATCACACAGTAGTGCTGGTAGCTTTTAAGCCTCTCTGCATTTGTGATGCACACACAACGCTAGTCAGCTTCAACTGCTTGATTCGCCTTTGTCCTCTAGGTTTCTTTTGGCAGACCACCACTGACAAATAATTTACATAGATTTTTCTATTGCAGATCACACTGAGGCCTCTTTAGATGTAATTAAAACTCTTTGAAGTTTAGAGAAGTGTTTTTTCATACTAAAGATATTGCCCATTTTGTGTTATATTGATTAATTCTTTCCCACATTTTCAAACAAATACTGTGGTCTTTGCTACTACAACTCAAGAAACTTCACTTGTAAGTGGATACATATGAAGCAATTGCATATAAGAAGAATAAGGTAAGAACCACTATTTACAGTTTTAACTTTAAAATGAACCTCATTTTCATGTGACCATTACATCTTAGAAACACAGAAGAACCATTAATACTTCAAGCTGAGATTACATAAAACACGACATCCAAAGAGTAACAGCCAATAACTCATAAAACAAAAAGCAGACTGCTTCAGAAAGAATTTAACAGATGTATAGAATACTCACATGGAATACTCAGATATAACATCATTTACACAAAGCACTGAAGTAGCCAAGATTTGCAGCTTTGCAGAAGTTACAAGCAGGCAAAACGGCAAAGAATTCTAAGTAATGGACAGATCTGCCAGCAACTGATTCGGTATTTACACATTTTAAATTTATATATACTTTCTTACTGTACATATTTTCTCTAAGCCTTTCTGTCCCAGTCTATCTGAAAATCAATGTGTGATGACTGAAGTGAATTTGTATAAAAGCCTGAAAACAAAAGTGTTTAACAGATGTTAGGCAGCCTGGAGGCATGAGGAAGGGGTAGCCAAAGCCAGCAAGGGAAACAGTAAGTGAAATGTGAACGGGTAGCAAACGACCTAATGACTTATTTTCTAAATTTCTACAGCCCTGTCTATGGACTATGAAGCCTAGAGACTAAATCATATTTCCACAACAAAAACATAGTTAACTGTAGCTATGCACAGATAGTATAAAATGAATATTTTAATTTTTTTCATTTCTTCTAAGGAAGAGCCCCTCTTCTACAGACAAAACCTCATAGTTGTTGCCAGTGCAGTCACTAAGTCTGATATATCCATATTTGCATTAAGAAAAATCCACTGAAGAACCTTTCAGATAAAAACAAAATTAAATAATGAATAATCTCAAACTTGTGTTGTTTTACAACCAAATTATTATTCTTTCCATATCAATTTCTTTAAACAATACGTATACACACTATTTTTAAGATCTCCAGCAGCCCTAGACTGATTTTCACTGTTTATAAAATTGTTATTTGAAAAAGATTTCTCTGTTAACCTCCAAACAAGTTTGTCTAATGTGTACAGCTATAACAAACTATGGCACTCATGATGAATAAGAGGAGAAAAGGGCCATCAACAGGAAACTGGATGTTTTTGGTACCTGAACTGAGCAAGAGCCCGTCAGCTATAAAATATCAGTATGTTTTGCAGTCAGCAGATGAAAATGATCACCCTCCAACACACGTGCATGCATGGAGCTACTAGTTAGAGCAAGAATTCAAAATTCCCATCCAAACTGAATGAATCTCAGATGTTCATGAGAACCCACTACCAGGACTCCTTCAGCTTGCTGACTTGCACTGTCTGCATGGTAGAAGTCCATGGAAGAAATACTTTATTTCTTACTTAGAGAAAAGATTGAGGTTTTTTAAAATGCACAGACTGAATATGCAGCCTTTGTTAATGTAAGACAAACGGGCTAAATTTCAGTTGCACAGCATTGCTGTAGAGCTTATGATGAAACAAGCACTTTCAAAACATACCTATTTACTGAAGCGCTATGTACTTTGAAGAGATTATATTGTACTTCATTTACTAACAGTACATTACTTCATCATCAGTACCACAACATAAACATTACCTACTGCAAACAAAGGTTTCTAAAAATTTTTTCAGCAGTATCTTACAAAGCTCAACAGAACAGGTCCCCCATTTCTTTCCTCTTGTCTGAGAACACCTCAACAAAGTGTGGTTTTTGCTAAATACGAAACAGTACTTCAGTTAGCAAAGCAAGTGAACTATCAAGAGTTCTTCACACAAAGCAGAGAAAGAACTAATTCTCTTGAGGCAACAAAGAGTGGATTATTTCTCTATAGTCGCAGCCCATCACCTTCACAACAAGACATGAAGTTCTCATATCATTGGAGGAGAAGGGGAAAAAAGTTTGCTGTAAAGAAAGAGAAGAACAATCCTTTTAAACGTGAACATTGATTTGTAAAAGCCTAGATCCCTCCTTTGCACAGATTTTTAGCTGAGGGACTCTGTTATGACCTTATGGTCAGAATTCCAGTATTACTGCAATAATAAACTTAAACTTCAGAAAGATGTCAACTTTTGTCCCAAAGAATTCTGATTTTATTTTTTCAAAATTTAGATTTCTATGAAGTTAATTAAATTTTGGTGGGTGACAAATTAATAACTTTCAATAGTTCATTATATTTCTTCATGCAATAAATCAATACAGCAGTCTAAAATAAAATACAAAAAGTTTAATATTTGCACCGAATATCTATCACTTATGCATGTAATTATATTTCCTCCAATAATTTATACACTTCAAGTAATCTAAAACTCTTTATGCTTTATAAAATCCTATTAGAAACCCATTTCAACTTTTAAGAGCAGCAAGTAAGGCCATGGGCTGCTTTGTTCTACAGTTCTGATTTCCATTAACCTCAAAAGAACCAGGATCAGTGATCTCCAGTTTCAGCGTGATGCAGCATCAAGCAGCATTAAACTTGGTAAGTGATGAATAAGCAAGTCCAAAAAAGCTCTAAGTACCAAGTACTCAGAGTCAAAAATCATCCTTTGACAATGCCAGCACCATAGCCACACTGTCTCAGTAGTATTTGTTATTTTGTACCAATTGCTGTTCCTACTATCCCGCACTGGGTACCAAAATAATTGTTCCCATCTTACTCTGATTTTCTGCAGCATTTACAACAAATGCCAAATCATGTGGAACCAGTTTGCCATGTTTAATTCACTTGGCTAAGAGATTTTGCCAACACAATTCATCAAATATTATTTGTATCCCACTAACAATGGATTTGACGTGGTACAAAACAATTAAGCATAGGCTCATGTTCCAACACAAGCTGAAGATAGCCAAGATAGTTTTGAGCAAGTTTACTTACATCCCAGGAAGTCTAGTCACAGTAAATACAGAGCTTTGATAATTTCTCCTACCTTATCTCTGAGTTTGACAGCCTTCCACATTTCAGCCACAGCTGGAAACACTAGCCCTCACAGCGTATACATTTACTGCAACCTCTAGTCCATGTACCTTAAAAAAAACCCCATAGTCTAAGTAGTTTAAACACAGATAAGATCAGACTTACACGTCTGGGTCTCTCGCAGGAGAGTAAGCTTTTTGTTTTAATTGTCATGAAGTCACCAGAGAAGATGTCAAATGTTAACATGGAATTTAGATGAGGAGAGAGTTCTAACTTTGCCAGAGACATGTCCCAACATCGTATCTTTTGTCAGAAATGGGTATTAACATAATAGTAGCACATTTGATGCTGTCCCATAAGACTTTGCTTCTCCTCTGAAATTTCCACTGACAAGGACTTTTCCCATCTTGATAGGATCCACTGTCAGTTTCTTAGGGAAAGGGATTTGTATACAAATCATCTTCAAAAGCTTCTCTAGGATGGACTGTTGGTCCTCTGGAGAAGTTCTCACTCTTGTAAACGTGACCAACACGAGCTTCTAATATTGTTAGCCTGATTTTGTCCCAAATTTTAATCCAGGATGTCAACTTAACAATTGTGACTCTCAATGCCATCTAGATTCTACTCTTGTTCTAAGCATAGCTAAACAATGAATTTTTGCAAACCAGGCTTACTAACCAACTACTTACTAACTAGCAGTTGACCTACCACAATGTGTATGTACTTGGCAAATAAACCTATGTCCAGAAGGAAGACCATATATTTCTTGAATCCAGAGCCACATTCTTTATTTCTGAGAAAATAATTATTTTCTTAGTGCAGGAAAACTATTTACACACACACATAATAGGAAAAACTGCTCAATATTGTTCTTGCAGTAGTCTTGTATGACTGTAAGGAAAGTAAACACCTTATCCTGTTAGATAAAGAAACTTTGCCTATTTTCTGTAAACAAGAAAGACTTCGAACAGCACCATCCAGACAGGCAACAACTGAATCCTGCCCTATTTAACCCAATCCAAGACAAGCAATATTGCAGGGTAATCAGGCCTATATGGATTCATTCTGATTCCACAAACCAATTTGTATCTTTTGTCTGCTAACCAGAATAATAATTTGACACTGTTAGCTTCTTTGTTTGTTCGGACAGATAGATTCTGTATTTTGTAGAACACAGAACAAGCTTATCCCTCAGCCCTCTGCAAAGACAATCCAATTTTATAACAGCTGTCAGACATATAGCATGTACAGGCTGCAACTCAATTCTGTGTCACACTTTAAAACAGTTATGCATACTAAAATTCTCCAGTTTGACACAATTAGCAGAATTTTTTCCCCCTTCTAAATCAAAAGGCCTATGTGTGTGTGTGTGTGGTTAGTCCATACTAACTACATTTTTGCTTAACCACTCCATTGCATCTATCCAGTCACTGATATATTGAATGTATATACATACATATATACACATACTTCTTTTCTATGACCCATTGCCCAAATATGCTTTCAGAAGAAAAAAAATACAGTAACATAACATGCATAATACAGATAACAGCAATATTCAAATGAAAGTTACTCAGCCAAAGTGCTGATAGTAAAGACATGGCATAGACGAATGAGACTTTGGAAAAATACCTACACAATCAGCCAGGAAGGACTACGGTGGAATGGGAGTGGGGAAGAAATTAAAAAACAGAACTCTGAGTCTAAAAATACATTTACTATAATTAAAATGTGAATAACGACTTAAAAAAATAAAAGAATGCAGCCTTTGAGTTGTCTTGTTTTTTAAATGTCCGCATATCCTTCCACTCTCCTAGTTGTATGTCTATTTTTCTGAAGACTGATACCTCCCTAGTCTAGGATTCTGCCCTGCACATATCCGTCAAGGTTGACAAACAATTACTATGAAAATTTGTCTGGAAGCTGTCTCTGAAGAGAAAAAAAAATTACACACATACCTAGGTTGTAAGGTTTATTGATACATCAGACTGTAAATTCTGAAACTGGTGATGGAATAAATATTCTAAAAATGATGCAACCAGTAACAGAAGAAAACACCAGGAGAGGTAAACCAACTATACAATGTGCATTGCTAGTAACTATTTCATTATCCATTTTCCTAAGGTGATCTATAACAGCAGACCTCACTGAAATCAGGAGGTGTTTTCTCACTACACTGCTCCCTCGATCCAGTTTACTAAGACCAACCATATAGTACCATATCACTGTTCATAAGGTTACCTTTACAGAAAGAGCTTAGCACATTTTAGAACCAAGTCCTTTAACGTGATCTTCAGAATGTTTCCCAATTCAAACTTTAAGCAAAAGTTAGCAGGAACAGTCTCCCAGAAGTAATTTTAAATTAATTAATGAAGAGTTAAGACATTCAAAACACTAACACATGCATGTCCCTCTTTCTCTTTCAAACTGGTCTCTTTAAATTACAAACTGTATTTCTGTCTGATTGCTGCAACTGCCAAGTTTTTAACAATTTCTATGTGGATACCAACAGTATTTAAATCTCTTAACTGTTTGCTTAAGTAGAAACCAATATTTTTTTCTAAATTAAAACAACTTTTGCTATGGAAAGCTCAAGTTTTCAAAAAACCTTACAATAAATGTTTTATTTAAATAATATACTTCTGTTTTACAACCATCATCAAAAAGTCCAGAGAATATTCTAGCAATCGTTCATGGAAGATGTCAGTTTTTACTTTAGTCTTGGCAGTGAGGAATCTGCAAAGAACAATCTGATATTTTCATGATAAATAAAGCCAAAACACACATGCACAGAAGTCAACGAGTTTTCTACTGAGTTTGATGGCATTAAGCCACAGCCAGAAAAACAAAGTATAAAATCTTTGTACAAAAAAAGAGGCACTGTTCAGATCACTCAGAGAGAAACTTTAGCAAGTTTGCAAAACATTCTGTGTAAACCATGCACCATATGTGCCAGTATCACCCATCTCTGAATGGAATCACCTCAGAGATGAATAGTTTAAAAATACATATATGTGCACATACACATATATATAAATGCATCAAGAACATAACACAACCATTTAGAGACTGGTAGAAAATAACATTTTTGGTATACAGCCAGATGTGAAGACTAGTTTAGTAAAACATCTGATTGAAACACTTGCAAGTTGAAGAAGAAAAGCGTTGCTTACCACCACTGTGGCAGTCTAACTCCACGTTAGATTTCACAGACTAACTCTGATACACTCTTTCCATTCTTGCTGAATATTACTTTGAAATCCTTCTGCATAGCAATTGTTAACTCGACTCAAGACGCCCCCGAAATACAGTCTTTGGGCTGAGGGGGCTCTAAGTTTTTAGTAAGCCAGAAGATGTTTTTTCAATATAAATCTATAAAAGCCATCTTGTGGGGTCTGAGTTGACAATCCAAAGATGTGGCACCAGTTCCTATAGATGCACTTAAACTCACATTGGAGGTATTAGTTCACTGCATCTGGTGTAACAGGAGTCATTTGATTAAAATACTGCTGTTGCTGACATTGACTGCTGGGTTGAGTTTGTTTATTGTCTACATGATCCATGTCTATTTGTCTAGAATCCTGACAAATGCTTTTAATTTAGAAATCATCTCCTCTGTCATTTTCTTGAGGATGCAGACGCCATCACTGTTCCTGAGGATATGCGTACCATTACAGATACTACGCCAATACCTTAGAAAGCTAGGTCATGGGCAAGGATCAAAACATACTGTTTGTTGTCTCCGATAACCTGTGCTGCTGAAGGAAGAAAAAAAAAAAGGAAAGAAAAGAAAAAGTGACACTATTCTTAAGGAATGGTAGTTAATTAGCAGTAAGAAATATACAACCTCTTGGATAAACACAGTATTTTGTCAGAGAGTTTAGGGCTAAAGAGATTATAAAACAAATGAGGATATTCACTTTGAGATAAGACAAATTCCTTCCAAGCAGCAAGATTAAATCTAGCCTTATATGTAATAGAATACAAGGATATCACAGAATTGTCTGGATCCAAATAGTCTACAGTATCTTCTGTACAGCCAAATAAGCAAACAAATAGTAAAGCCCCCTCAGTGCTCTTCATAAAAGTCCACAAACCCTTAGCTCTAGCCAAAGACAGTGAGTAAAAGAAGGCTCAGATTCACTGTAGATGTGGTTATTGGGTAGGCAGACAAACCTCAAGACATTTACAATACGCAAACAGAACATGACACTCCACGCCACACTAGGAGTAGGAAGCCAATCCTGCAGAAAAATTAAAAATGTGTATTTTAAGCCCAGTAGAAAGAGAACAGGGAGGCACAATCTGAAGTCCGAATAACTGTACTAAATACTTGGTACAGCTATTCCATATTATTTCACAGGAAGATTAGCAAACGATGTGTATACACTAATTCACGAGGCCTCATACATATTGAGAAATATTTTACAGTCACGAAGACCAAAGAAAGTGATTATTATAATTATTCCAAGTATGTAATTCTTAAAGAAAAGGTAAAGAGCTATACATACTGCCAAGATCTGTCCTAGTAAGTCTCTGGACAAGTAGAACTTTAAACATCTCAAAGTTGTTTTTATTCACACCTGATTATAAACCAGCTAATAATTAAGAGGATGGTTTCAGAGTTTCTATACAAGTAAATGCTCTCTGTCAAACTGATAATTGTTACTGGAACTCTGACTCTAGTGTTAAAAAGCTATGAACCAGTCTCAGAAAACTAATACTTGCAACACTTCTGCTAATGAGGCCAAAGACAAGGGAAAGCACGAAAAAAAGACACAACCATTAACCAGTGATAAATTAGGTCCTTTTTTTTTTTTGTATTTTAAAAATGAACTGGTATTTTATTTGATCTTTTATAAAGTACCAAAATACTTGTGTGACATAATACTCTATGCATTTCCTCAAAAACTTAAGAGGTATCCTGAAAACATGGCTCAATTCTCAGCAAGAAATGATTGCTTCATAACTTTCTATCTGATAAAACTACTGTGCAGTCAGAGCAAGACAAATGGCAGAAGCTACAACTGCAAATCCTAAATTTAGGTGATTATAGTGCAAAACTACACCTTATTAAGGTTTTATTCTGCACACTCCTCTAACAATTAGACACGCATTATCTTATTAGTAGTATTATTTACAGTAAAAGCAATGGGAGGTAATAGTGAACTTACTGAAAGTACCCTTGCGAATTCAGCCTGAAAGCCCACTAGGGAAGAAGTCTGCTTTGACACTCATTTCAGATCTCACCCACTAAGGATTAAGGAAAACTGTCCTCTAGTTAAACCACATAGATTCATGTTATCTACATGTAAGGACAAAATGAATTTAAACATACTCATTCTCATTTCCGGAGGTCAATTTCTCCCTCTTCTCTGTATGCAATTTGTCATTTTTCTTTTTTTTTTAATCTTTAGTCATTGTAGGGCATTCAAGCTAGTGTGAAGGGATACTATAACAGTGTTTCTCTAAGATGAAATAGTTTCTTCCAATAAAACTAGAATGCTGTGAACAATTATGAGTTGCTGAGCTGTCAACATGTATTCACCCACATCTGTATCATATATACATAAAACAAGGCATTCTGTGTTCTGTATTTTCTTCTTAGGAGTGACAAATTTAGCAATCTGAAAACGCTGAACCTGTAAATTCCTGAAGGATCAGAGCCCACGGCTTTTAAACACATTCGCACAAACCTTATGTTTTGAAAGCCTACTGTATCGGAGACTGTGGCGGTTAACCCAAGTAAAAACACCTTTTACTGCAGATTGTCCAAGAAGCAAATTCCTTCAGTGGACAGGGATTTAAAAACCCTCTGCCGAATGCCCACTGCCATTCCAGTCCCTGTGCTCTCTTCCTCTGGCAGCAGGATGCACCAACACCAGTTCCCTGCTCACTGGAAAGCCTTGTGCCTTCCACCTCATCAAAGCAGCATGAAGCAGGAGATACTACACCTTTACCAGGAACCACTGTTTCATAAATGAATCTGCAACAAGCTTACTAGAAATAGGCAGCATTACATTCTCACTGTTTCATAAATGAATCTGCAACAAGCTTACTAGAAATAGGCAGCATTACATTCTTTTTGCCACAAAATTGTAAATGATACTAGTACAAATGCCACTTCCTTGGAGAGCTGATGGATGCTCGGTACTCTGGCATGTGTAAGCTTTCTTCCAACTGTTCTTTTGATTTGTTTTGGTCTATCAGATTCAAGAAACAGTTTTATACCAATTACTGTCAAAATGTGAATAAATCCAGGAATTAAATACTGAATATTTTCTGTAAATGTATGAAAAATGGCTGAAAAAGAGGATTTAACATGTTTAAAGGGAATTTAGAAAGCAGACAGGAAGTATACAGTAACTTGTACTCTATAAATAAAAATATAATGCAGGAAGATAAACAAAAAGGCAGTCATGCAGGGAAGAGAAATGGGCAAATGACAGCAAGGGTATGAATTGTAAATGAAATGAAAAGAAAGTTACAGTTGTGGTGAACATCAATTAAGCAATAAGACCCAATACAGCAGTGTTACAGTCTGCTTTGGATGATTAATTATATTTCAATTATAAATCATTTGCAAATGCTCATTTACCATCTCCTTTTTTTTTCCACAATAAATGGAATTATTACAGCTAACTGCACGTACATTTTCAAGGAGATAATGCTATTTCTGTTTTTTAGTAAGTTTTAATACATTTTACAAAAGGATTAAGCATTTGAGATTTACAAAGAAAATCCAGACTTACACAGGGTCTGAACACAATTACAGATAATACTGTGCATAGCACTTCAAGGATTAAACAATACTAGTACTGCTATTTTGTTGTCTTTGCTTTTCATTGCAGAGCATAGGGGACAACACTCATGTATTTCAGCCACAGTCAACCTAAGAGTGCAGCTTCTGAAGGAAAGAAAGGTTAGCTAAAGTAACTTGTCCGGTGAGATACATTATGCATTTCACATATATGCATATCCTACAGACGTTTCTTTTAAACAGCATTAAAAATGATTCTTTATCCTACTATTTACACACTACTCATTTTATCACATATATTACAAATTATCCTTTGAAGCTGCACTTGCACTATTCGTATACTCCAAGACAGAGTATTTTAAGAACAAAAGAGAAGGTGTAGATATACTACCCCACCTATTCCTCTCATTAACAGAAGTCTGACAAATACAGATGCAGACAAAAAAGTAGGATGCAGATACATCAATACAACACAACAAATAAACTCCTACTGTAGTTAAGTTGCTCGTTCTCACCTATAAAGAAATTATACAAAAGTTCAAGGTTCAGATCTGAGCAAGAACTGAACAGAAGTCCTAATATCAGACAGCAGGTGGAGGTGGTCCCCCTCTAAATGTGCCAATGTGGCTCTGAAGTTGGTGGTGTGGTTGGAAACCTGACTAGAACGAGACTGAACTCCCGACTCCCTCTGCAAATGTCACAGTCAACTCGGGAGATGTGCTGAATGTGTATATTCTATTCAAAAAAGCCTCTCAGTTCATCCAGCAGGTGAAATGCTGGATGGGTTAAACCACGGCTTTGGGAAAAAAACAAGAAATACTGCTGTGAAAGCGCAAGGAGGGAGGGAGGATGGAGGGGGGACTATCAGAAAACAGGGCCTAAACATGTGGTCTTCACAGAACACCACCCATGGAATCCTGGCAGTCTGTCTTGCATTTCACTGACATCTTTAGCTGGGGTGATGACCACCAAAACATCGTTTTCCAAGGAAGGTAGATAAAGGGAACAGGTTAGTGTGGATTTGGAGGTACAGCCCACTAGACAAAAGAAGGCCTGACAGGGATCTCAGGAAAGAGCAAGCGCTCTTCCTTGGGAGAAGAAGAAGCAATTTTAATGCCACAGGACAAGCAACCACAGCATCACCCTGAACACCAAATGGCTGGCAGGGATGTCCTCTAAGCGTAGAGTACTAGAGTCAAGAGAAACACTGCACAGCTTCAAGGAGATAAAATATCTAACAAAACCTGAAATCAATGTAGATAATGGTAGAGTCAGCCAGGGTTGCCAAAAGAGAAAACATTTTCCATTTCATCACACAACCGGGTCTAGCAGGAAGTTTTGTACTTTCATGAACAACCTCATGGTAAAGATACATCTCGTGAGATGGGGCAGCCAGGATCGACACAACCAGGTAAAGCGGCAACAGGGACTCCTTTCCCCCAACTCTTGGACAAAGCAACCTGAAGGGCTATGAAGGTGTAGACACGGACATGACCAATGATGCTGCTCCACAGTGTCTGAGTGTGGGTACATGGACACTGCTTCCTAGCTGGGGACACAACCACAGCTTTGAAGGGCAGCAGAGCAGGATGTTGCAAGCCTCTTTTGCACCCAGACACTATACTCATGTTTTATATAAAACAATACTGAAGTTTCTATTTGCAAAAGCAGATCTTTCACTTGGATTGAGCTTTAACCAATTCTAAAGAATTACATTTGAGATGAAACAAAAATTGGTATTGGAACAAAACGAAGAACGTGGACATTGCCTGACCTGGGAAAGCAGCATGTACATTGAACTGATGGCTGAAATGCTATCACAAAAATTTCCTGTGCTTCAAAGTACCAGGATTATGTATCACATACATATTGCAGCAGTGAGTTCAAATAAAAGTATGTTATCATCACTTCTTTCCAACTTGAAAGTTTAATTTTTTACTCAGATAAACTAACTGAACTTGAATACCTCACTCCATAAGTAAATAGTGTCTTACTTTCACTATAGGAAAGAAAACGCATTACTGAACAGGGCTCAAAGACAACTCCATATCTATGACATTGTGGTAGGGGTATACATCTTGAATTCAAATGTGTCAGTTCTAAAAAACAGAGGCAATGCCCCACTCTTTGTGATTTATATTAATTACTATAATAGCATTTGACCCTCAGGATCTTTAAGAAGAAGCTGGGTAGACAGTTAACAGGCCAAAAATCTCCTCGCCATTTTACCCTTGTATCCTAATTTGTTTAAAATGTATGAGGGCTGAAAGTGGGATGCTTTAAATAAGATACCTAACAAAGGATGTACACTAGTTTAGAAACAACTTTCTAAACATATTTCTGACTCACTAGTTTGACACTTGACATACGAGTGCAGTAAGATTTTTTTTTATGTTCATCAGTCATTGCATTTTGATTTATTTTCAAATTTGCTTATATTTACAATAAATTTCTGGTATGTTTTTTCACATATCTTTATTATATACATATGTTACATGTATTATTCAATATTTATTAAAAAGGTATTGAAGTGAAAAATAGAAAACACATTGCAAACATAATTAGTGATATACTCTTCAAAATAACTAAAAGAATGCTATACTAATGCTTCTAGGAGCTTAATTACCATCTTTGATCACGTTAGTATGTGCTTCAATAGCTTTTAATATTTAAAGTTTGCAATATGTCATATTTCATCACCTATAGAAATTTAAAAAAAAATCTTTACTTGGTTAGAGTTCTAAGAAAAACAAGTATTTCAAAGGTAACTGGTACTATTTAAAACCTAATTTAAACATTACTTACTAGAAAGCACAACAATTTAGTGGATTAATATTAGCAACATGGAAACATTTCTCATTCAACAACTGCAAATTTTTACCCGATTTAACTCTTACTTTACATTGTTAGGTTACTTTTAAACCTCTGCTTCCAAAGTTTGTTTCTTTAAGTTGACCAGTGATTTAAAGTATCTGCCAATAACACTGATTCTGGGAAATAAAAATACATTTTACGTGGTTTTGGTGAGCTCAGAGAGGTGTACGTGGTGAAGAAAATAAAAAAACTTCACATAGCCAAGGTACTGCAGCAATGTCTGATCTGCTTTCAAAGCTATCCTGAACAGGAACAGCATAAATTGGAACAGCAGCGACCAAGGAATACCTGAAAGTCAAAGCTTTTTAGACCTGAGTCAATTCATTAATCTATTTATCTACTCAAGAGTTTCTGAGGTCACTTTGCAAGTCAGAAAAACATGAACATGCAAAAAGCAACATGCAGTCCCCACTCAACAGTTCTTCGTGCTTCCTACTTCCACAGTTCCAGCTTAACTAAGCAAATTTTAGACTAAACAGCAAATACTGAGGTCTACATGCTTTCAGGGTATACAAGTACCTAATCATAAGTATTTACTCAGTTGTGTGTCCATTGATTTTAGAGTACTTTGCTGTTACCAGAAGCTAAAGCATCAAGTGCAACTATTGTAGCCAGTAAGTACATGTACAGGTTTCTATGTGAAAGCATTTACTCTCATGCCATTGAAAGAAAAAAGATAGACTGCCTTTGGACTGCAACCTTTAGACTTGCATGGCTTCAAATAAAAGCAACCTTTAGACTTGAGTAGCTTCTAATGACCATAATACAAGTGTTTGATACAGAGTTTACAACCACTGAAAGAACAAGCTGTGATACTCATAAACTCCACAATCAAATAATTTGGTTTCCAGGAATGTCAAAGACTTGCAGGTTCCTAAACTGTATTTTAATTTTTAGAAGTAAAATTAAACACAGTCACTTTACTACAATTTACCAGGTTAATCTCTAAAATGTAAACTCTCAGAAATAACAACGTTCATAGACATTCTTCTTATTGCAAAGTTATTCGATTAATCTCATTAGTATTCTAACTCTTTTCTTTCTGGTTTGAGCAGCTAACATATGTGATCCCCATGTTTTTAAAAGATATCACGCATGTCTCCATATACTAAGAAGCCTTACTGATCTCAAGACTACACAAGACTTGAGTCTCACCATACTGAAGCACAGCTCTGCGCTGTCCAGCCACGGAGAACTCCCTTAACACTTTCTGGAACGCTTAGGTGTCTACTGAGCTCAGAATTTATTTTTCTTGACCTGCCTTAGCTTGCAAAACATGATCGAACTGCAGCATAGGGCAGACTACTAACTATGAGGAAAATGCTTCTGAATACGACTCAGGGGGTACAGCTGCATTGCTGTGCACTGGGAGTTGCACGCACAGATCTGTAACACTGAGATGAAAGAAAACACCTACATGTTGAACCTTCCCACAGTCTTAAAATGCACAGGTATTTTGAAACAAATGTGTTAAGGGAGTCAGAATCTCTCTAGGGTGGTAACAATGATTCTGCTTCTATCAACCAAGAAGATACTGCAAAAATACTTAACGCTCCCCCGCCCCGTTCCTTCCATGAAAACATAAACAGACAGTAATATACAAAACCTTCTAAACAAAAGATACATCTGTTCAATTTTATTATACCGTTTGTGTCAATGACATTTCTTACTAATTGTTTTGACAACATGGACTTGTTTTTGTGAATGCATGTTTGTTTTTTAAATGATCAATGTAATAAGACTTGTTACTCAGAAAACGAAATGCAGATCTTACACATCCTCTCCAAGTCTGTGTGTGTGAACGAATGAGAGTGAGCACTGCCAGAGATGAGATGAGATTTTCACCCCTAATAAAGACGACCTACTTTTGCACATTTCAAAATAATTCATTTTCTATCTTGGGAATTTATTATAAAATCAAATTACCTGTATGATAAACCTGTAATTACCAGTAAGAGTCTTATTTTTTACTTTAAGGACACTTCTGATTTGCAGTTGCATTTTACATACTATACAGATGACTATACATATATTTAAATATCAAACTCAGACATTTTTAGTTCAAATCAATTAAACTGATAAATCACTCCCTTCTGGGTGCCTATATTTTTCTTTAATCCTGGCCAGTGTAGGACCTTATTACAAGTAATTTGCTACTATAAGGCTGAGGAAAAAATGCTAGCCTCACAATTTTTGTCATTTTTCCCCCCACTTCCCCTGCAGGATGCTACTGTTGATGGTCTTTATGGAAATATAAATTCAATCAGCAGCTGCAAATTTCATGAGACGTCCATCTTCACGCTGAATTTCTAACTGAGTGTCAAAACAATCTGTGGATTTCTCCCTGATGAAACACACTTTGAATTGTAAATTTCTGCAATTTTCTCATGTTAGAATTCGAGCTGTACTAAAATAGAGCTAGCCCAGATATAGTGCCTACCAGCTTGAGACAAGTCATTTCCCCCTTCATTATCTCTAACATTGAAAGGGTTAAATAATAACCCATGAGAAATGACCTGGTTCTTCTTTACATGAAAAATTAAATTACATTTTCTATTCCATTAAGTGGTAGAATAAAATAGAAAGGCCTTCAATACATTCTAAATGCTCTCAAACCAGTTATTTGAACCTGCTATTCATTTTACAGTTATTTTGCAATGTTAAAACGCCAGAAATTTGCCGCAATAAAACTTAAAGAATGTCCCACAGTGTCAAAATGGTGCAATATTCAAGGACAGCAAGTTTGGTTCATAGTGACAGTTTGTTTCCTCTAAATCTTGACTTACATTAAATGTGGATGGAAAAAAGAAAATATATAGGTAAATGACTAAAACTGAAACTTCGTACAGTTTTGAACAGTTTTCTGTTCTCTGAATGCAGTAAAACAAAATACAATTTCTGACTCAATTAGTGTTTCTTACTGTAGCTTGGAAAGCACACACTGCCTATCAGGTATATGATAGCAGCTCAAGTATCTTGTTTCTCTCTTTTGTAGCCACTAACATGAAATACGTAAAACAGTACCACTCTTTCCTATTTGCACGAAAACTAAATGGTCTGTTTATTACATATTCTTCTCATCTCCTTGCCATATATAAAAATACCATTTACAAAGATAAGTTCACTGATATAGACAATTTATTCATGTAGTTAAGAACTGCCTGATTTTCTAATTGTTTTCTCCTCTCTGGGGAACAAGTACGATGGGGTGGGTGGGGGGCTTAGTGAATGTGCTTTACTAACACTGAACAGAATGATTTTGGATGTTTCAGTACAAATACCATATTCTAAAACACAAGACTTTCTTTCCGTTTACAGAATAAATCAATGGGCCATATTCCTTTTTTATACACCAAACCTGCAGTTAATTCTCAGAATGCAGAAATAAACCTAAAAATGAGCAGCTACAGAATAATTCCCTTACCGAAGACTTTCACCGTACTGAGGTTTCATCAATCTTAATATGACACTACAGCATTTCTTTGGTCAAGTCCCTCACACCCCCTCTTCGTTGCCAGCACTGCATTCTCTTTGGTGTGAACTGGAATGACCTGAGAGTTCATCGTATTTCCAAACTTTCAAAACGGGACGGATCTATGCAATTTCCCTGACTGGTTTCTTAACCTTAAATATGACTGATTTATTAAGAAAAAAAAAAAACCACACAAGAGAACTACTCTATCTGGAAAATCCGGTTTGTCTCAAAAGTAGGCCTAAGGAAAGAATGCTGGCATGCAGCTGTGGAGGGAACTTATGCTAGTTAGGGGAAATCTGCTCCGGCAAATAAGCGGGTCAGAGGGGCAATTCACTCAGAGAAAACTACTGTGCTCCCTTTTAAAACATGCTTATTAAACTGACCCTTATAAACTTGCTATTATTAGACTGCAAGTTCCCTGCTAAGCATGACAAAAAAAACAAAACAAAACAAAACAAAAACAACACACACCAACTTAGCTCAAAACATTATTTCAACAGATCTCTGGTTTTGCTTCCCTGAGTCACAATATCCCTGATCAAACAATGCTGGGACTTCATTTCAGTTTCTCACGGTCATATATTTATTAGCTTTAACAGCAAAACAGAAGTACACACTAATCTCTTCTCTAGTGCCAGTAATTATATATAGTGAAGCAGATGTTCTGTAACATACACACTCTTTCCAGTCAAAAGTTTCAGCACCCAAGTATAGCTACAGATTCTGCTAAGGCAGATGGCAAGCCTGTATTACAGTAGCTGAATGTATTATAACAGCTTTCATTATAACAGCTGCTTGAACATTGCTTTATTTGGTTACATTTATTTGTGGACCCTTCCAGAAAGTAAGGGAGGCATAACAAGAAAATCTGGTTCTATTTCTCAAAATAGCCAGAGTACTACTGACAGAGCTCATGGTAATACATGTGAAGGACAGGCACCAAGAATCCATCCTAACCACATTAATATACCATCATTAGGCACTTGTTCCTGTTCAGTTTTAGGGTTTAGCTTTGTCTCACGTTACTTCAAAACCTCACCTCTATTTCTCTAAAGCAATTACTTCCATTTTATCCATGTCTTTCAAGTACTAGGCCATGATGCTTTATTCAAGTACAGAGTGTTGAAGCACTTCCAAAGGGAGCTGATTAAACTGCCATCTAACACATGAAAGTGCAGAATTTTCCAATTTCTGTGTGGCCTCCAACATGCCAACTTCCAGGCTTCCAACCAAAACTGAAAACATCAAAGTACTTTAAAACTTGGGCAAGAAAATGAAAACAGTGTTAATAAGCAACACAGAGCTGCTCAAAAGAAAACTCACTGTAGTACAAATCCAACAAATGCGATCCCACAAAATCTAAGATGTGCTATGTATTTCTTCAGTGCCATCTTCTGGCACCATAGTTACAGCTACTAAACAAGTGTGATTTCTTTTTTCCTTCCAATATAATCTTGAAGGTCATTAGCATATCACTTACATATGTATGTTTAACAAGAACTGTAAGCTTATGCACTTGTAAAGAGCCCTAATGCTGAGCGAAACAGTTTTAGAATTTTATGTTATGTAAAAAGTTGTATTAGTAGGAAGTCAGTCATCTGTGGATATAAAAAAATGCATCAAGTAGTAATGTCACAAGTCAGATAAGCCTAGGATGACACTAAGCTTACATTTTGGCAAGGTGTCACAAGTATTACAAATAAACAAAAAACGTTAATTTCTATGGCATTAAGGCACATCACTCGCAGATTGCACTGGCCTCCTTGCAGTGCCCCTAAACTCACATATTTGCGACCGAAATACTTGACATCCGACTAACAACTGAAGATATGTTTCTGGGCTCAACAGTCCATCTGTTTATTTTTTATGAAAATATAATTGGTTGTTTTAATAAAAATATTGCCTTCTATCTACAAACCTTGTCTGGCTCATCTCTTTTAATGGTCATGGCTAAAACCTCACCACAACATTTTCCTTGGCTTTTCTACTCAATAGCCAATAATATTAAACTGTTGATTTAGCTTTGCTTTTAATTTAGTAACACTTCCTCCACACATGTGCGCATAAGTTCATGAAGACTTCATTTTCCTCATCTTCTTCCTAAGGCAACTGGAGAAGTTTGTAAACGGCAAGACATCTAACAAGGTTTTACTTAGAAAGGTTGGTAGCACTACCACCTTATGAAGCTGATTTTTGCTTTAAAATACAGCATAATTATTAACAGTATTCGAAGTGGACAAAGCCAAACTGAGTAATAAAAATAAACAAAAGGGCTTGATTCTGCTCTTTGTTTTGTCAATTATTTTCTCATCAAAGGTGTTTTGTAACACAACAAACTCTAAGAGTTACACTTGCAGAACTCTAAAAATGTCTTCTTAAAAATTGACACAAAGTTTAACCAAGCCTTGCAATGCAAATAATAAATAGTTTTCAAACCAGAAAATACACAGTGGTTAAAACTACATTTTTTGCAGGACTGTCCATTAATTCACCATATGGCATAAAAGATATGCCCCTCTCTGGGAGCATTAACTTTCAAAGTTCCTACATGGTCTCCATCATTTATGGCATGTGAACAAGGAAACACAGGAGTGATAGGGAACGGCTTAACACTGCAACAGCAGCAAGTTGTCCAGTGGGTTATCTTTGTTCTTGAATGCTCTCACGAAGAGCTTGCGCAAAAGCACTTGGACACTAGCAAGAACAGATAAAAGAAACAACATTACAGCTTGAAAACTATCTTTGGAGACAGCTTGGTTCTTATGTGCTTGCGTTTTCATCTCGCTTCTGCTTTTATTTCTTTCAACAGGCATAAACTGAGGCACAGGAAGTTCCATCTGAACATGAGGAAGAACTTCTTCCCTCTGAGGGTGACGGAGCACTGGAACAGGCTGCCCAGGGAGGTTGTGGAGTCTCCTTCTCTGGAGATATTCAAGACC